>Ga0116204_1000368_pt1 | contig 25303 bp, 18 predicted proteins | sample LakKivwa52mmetaG_FD_94481 | JGI IMG/M metagenome (GOLD analysis project Ga0116204, IMG submission 94481) | Anoxic lake water microbial communities from Lake Kivu, Rwanda to study Microbial Dark Matter (Phase II) - Lake Kivu water 52m metaG | ecosystem: Environmental > Aquatic > Freshwater > Lake... | reverse complement strand
TTTTTAGCTTTGTTATTTTTTCCTATCCTCCTTCATGCCCAGTTAATAAGTAGTTCCTCACAAAAATCTTTGGGCCATACACTTACAACAGAAACTCGGGGTATAGGTGGTTTTGATGTCAATACTTCAATAGGCATGGCCCTTGACCCTGAACTCATTACCGGTCTATCTCATCCCGATACTCTTTTTGTCCCAGCTACAGGAAAATATACAGCCCTCAAGGGCCTCGATCAGTTATACGCATACAGTTTAGCCATGTTGTATGGGCTCAACAATTATACAGATATATCCCTTTCTTTGCCTATATACCACGAACGAACACGCTTTAAACAAGATTTAAGTCACCTAGGAAATCTGGCCCTGGACCTTAAAATTAGGTACCCAGGTGATCAAGAATCCCTTGCTCTAAAACAAGCGTATTATTTAAAACTTATTGCCCCAACCACATCTGGGCGAGGTGGTTTTTATCCTGAACATGCCTATCAGGTCCGTACAATTAATCAGGGCTTCCACGACTTTACCAATGAACAATGGGTTTTGCAACCCATGATGATTTGGAGTCTTTATTTAAATCGCCTTAACCCCACCCTCTCCTGGGTTATCCATACCAATTTCGGCGCTGCTATAAATCAGTCCACTGCCCTCATAGCCTCCCTGGCTATTCAGTATATCTATTCACCCTTCACATCTTATCATATCGAAATTGCAGGAGAATCACGCATCAGTCACTATATAGATCAATTTAGCTGGAATTCGCTTGATGATGACAAACTATTTGTAGGAACTGGATTTCAAACTCGATGGAAAAATGGAGTTTATACCCAATTTTCCCTAAATGCTGGCCTCTCTGATTACAGCAAAAAGTATCATTGGAAAAAAGATGCATACTCCTATTCTGTAAGAGCGACCCCACTGGTTTCTGTTAATTTCACTCTAGGCTGGTCGGGACTTGCCAAGGCTCTCGATTCAGACCGAGATGGTATTCCCGATGAAAGTGATAAATGTCCACATGAACCCGAGGACTATGATCGGTTTGAAGATGATGATGGCTGCCCAGACGTAGACAATGATAAGGATGGAATTCCCGACTCACTGGATAACTGTCCTCTACTCTATGTAAAGGTAGATGGCTGTCCGGTCAATGATAAAGATGGTGATAAAATTTTTGATAATATCGATAAATGTCCCTTAGTCCCAGAGGACTATGATGGATTTCAGGATGAAGATGGTTGTCCAGATACTGATAACGATCAGGATGGTATTCCCGATTCGCTTGACCGTTGCCCAGATCGCGCTGAAGACCTAGACGGATTTGAAGACTTAGATGGATGTCCGGATTATGATAATGATAAGGATGGTATTCCCGACTCACTGGATAACTGTCCTCTAGATAGAGGTTTTTTTCAGAACAAGGGTTGCCCTACCCAAAAAATTGACGGAAAGACTATTTTACGAGGGGTAAGTTTCAATCAGAGTAGCGCTGTACTGACCCAAGATTCCTACCGCATCATTAACCAAGCTATAGAGAAAATTCAGGCAAACCCCGAACAAAAAATGGAAATTTTAGCTTATACAGATAGCACCGGATCTGAAGACGCCAACAAGGCCCTCTCTCAAAAACGGGCAGATGCCTTGGTCGTTTACATGCTATCCAAAGGACTAAGTGTTAAAAATCTCATAGCCTTGGGAATGGGATCTCAAAATCCGGTAGCGAGTAATTCCACTGAAGAAGGCAGAAAAAAGAACAGACGGGTAGAAATCAGGTTTTTAAATGAATAAAAATACAAATGAATGAGTATCCAAGAAAATGTAAAGCATACAAAAGTCTCAAAGGCTCATATTATTTTGAGTAGCATAAAGGCTTTCTTTTACTCTAAACTTTAAGGGTTTACATCCTTACAAAGACGATTATTTTAGGCCAATTTCTTTAGCTTTAGGCTTGCATTAAACTAGTTTGCCTTGCCTAAGGCCTTACTGCGTTGGCTGGCTGCGTGCACTGCGGCATACAAGGATTTATAAAAGCCTTCATCTTCAAGTGCTTTTAAGGCATGAATAGTAGTACCGCCTGGACTACACACTTTTAAAGTCCAATCTGAGGCACTTCCCCCAGATTCCAAGAGAGCAAGCGATCCTTTCAGAGTTTGTCGTACCAAACCGCTTGCAGTCTCTTCACTAAGGCCTTCATGAATACCTGCCATAACTAATCCCCGGACAAACTCAAAAACATAAGCAGGTCCACTGCCACTCAAGGCGGTCACAGCATCCATTTGTGATTCAAGAACCCGTTGAACCCTTCCTACTGAAGAAAAAATACTTTCAACAGTACAAATATCTTCGTGTCTTTGATTGTCTGTTGCCAAGGCAATTAAGCCTTCACCAACAGACAGAGGCAAATTGGGCATGGTGCGGAGGACTCTTTTGTGGTTGAGCAGAGACTGTATATGAGATTGGGAGACGCCAGCCATAATGCTCACTACCAGAGTTTGAGGTTTTACCCAATTTGCGATTTGAGAAACCATTGATGGAAAAATTTGGGGTTTAACCGCTAGGATTAAAACTTCAGCCTCAGGAATCTCTGAGAGAGTTTTTGCCCCAGAACATGAACATTCCGAAATGATCTGGCTAAGAAGGGCCTCGTGTGGATCACAAAGCCATAGTCCTTTATGATTCTGGACCTTATACAAACCACGCGCCAAAGCCCCGCCCATATTTCCACAACCTAAGATTACGACTTTTTCCATGGCCCTAAATTAGCTAGGATTTCACTCCAAAACAAGCACTGTTTTGGAGGCGATTTTACCCTTTGTTAATTGGATTATCGAGAGCCCAAGAAAAATTTAAACCATTGCCTTTGTCACAAAGAAAAAACTGCTAAAAATATTTGCTTTTGATCTGCTGTTTATGCGAACCTGTCAAAAGCGGTGGATGAGTTGTCTGGAAAATGGCATTCACGCTGCTAGGAAAATAGATCTCTTCTTAAACATTAACCCCTAAATAGTGGAGATCAGATGACTATCAAAAACAAACTCATCGCTGCTTTTTTACTTATGCTTGCACTCCTCATAACCCTGGGCAGTTTAGGCGGTTACGGAATGTATAAAATAAATCATCATGCAGATTTAATCTATACAAATTACCTTCACAGCATAATGGACCTTGGAAGAATGAATAAGCATCTTGCAAGCCTTTACCAATTACAAAGCGCACATTTGATGGCGCCCGATGAAGCAGCTATGAGAAATATTGAGACAGACTTTAAACAAGAGCTAAACACCCTCACTGAAGTCCAGAATGATTTTACACAAAATTTGGACGCTGGCGAAGAAACAAAATTATTCAATGGTTTTAAGGAAAAGCTAAAAACACTTGTGGAAATACAAAACGAAATTTTCAAATTAAGTTCTACTAATCTAGATGAAGAGGGAAAAGCTCTGAGTGTGGAAAAATTTAGTCCTCTCTATACAGAGATGTTAGAAATAACAAATAAATTAGAGAAAATATACGAAACGGGCGCAGATTCCTATGTACAGGAAGGACATTCTATATATAAAAATGCGCTCATTTTTTCCCTGGGCATCCTTATTGCTGGCATTCTTATTTCTTTAGGTGCTCTATACAAAATTTTACAAGCAATCGTACCTGTCTTAAACAGGGTTGGCTCCCTGCTTGAGGAGATATCGCAGGGAAATTTAAAAGTTAAAATTGAAGAACAAGATTTAGTCCGCAAGGATGAATTTGGCAAACTAGTGAGTTCAACTAACACCCTACTTCAGGCACTTCACAAAACTCTCTCCTCCATTTCCACCAGTGCCCAGACAGTCTCTTCTTCTGCTACCGAACTGTCATCGGTTTCAACTCAAATTTCATCGAGTGCTCAAGAAATGAGTAGCCAAACCACTACCGTTTCGGCTGCCACAGAGGAGGCCAATAGTAATATCAATTCTATTTCATCTGCGGTTGAGCAAATGTCTTCCTCCATCACCAGTGTCGCTACAGCTATCGAAGAAATGAGTGCCTCATTAAACGAGGTTGCAAAAAACTGCCAAAAAGAACTTCAAATTGCCGGTGAAGCCAATACTCATGCAAAAAGTAGTAAGGAGGTTATGGTTAAATTAGGTCATGCGGCGCGTTCGATCGGAAAGGTTGTTGAGGTTATTAATGACATTGCTGACCAAACAAACCTTTTAGCTCTGAATGCCACCATTGAAGCTGCATCGGCTGGAGAAGCTGGTAAAGGATTTGCTGTAGTAGCTAATGAGGTAAAAGAACTAGCCAAACAAACCGCCCAGGCAACACAGGAAATAGAAAAACAAATATTTGAAATTCAGGAAAACACCCAATCTGCTGTAGGTGCCATCGAATCAGTTTCAAAAGTTATCGAAGAAGTAAATTTGATATCACAGACCATCGTGAGCGCAGTGGAGGAACAAAGTGCAACGATCAACGAAATCAGCAGAAGTGTGAGTGGTGTCAGTACTGGAGCCCAAGAAGTATCCAAAAATGTCACCCAATCTGCCACAGGGTTGTCTGAAATTTCTTCAAATATTCAAGGTGTCAACACCGCGGTCAACGATACCGCACAGGGAATTGTGCAGGTTAAAACAAGTTCAGATGAATTGTCAAAATTATCTGATTCACTCAATGGATTGGTGAAGCAATTTAAATTTTAATTTATGTGAGTGCCTTTGAGATAAATAACCCCTATGTATAGATCGGCCCAGCCAAGGTAAACCAATGGAGCAAAAAGGGGGGAAGGCATTTTACAAAAGACCAGGAAAAAAATACCAAGTCTTTTTTTTATAGTTGGCATAGCCTGGATAGTTTTGTGTCAAAATTTTTTCTTCGAGGCGTACTTTACACCACAAGACGCAAAAAGTCAAAAGAGCGCTATACATAGGATGGCGAATAACACGATAGGGACCCTTGGTAACCAGTATGCCATTTTTTGGAATGCCTGGAACTATTCTAAAATTACTCGGACGCATAATTAAATAAGCCCAGAGCAGAAAAAGAAGTACCAAAGCCAGAACAACCCACTCATAGACATGAACGGGTTGATTAGATCCAGTTAAGAAAAAAACTAGTAAAGACAAAAATTGCAAACTTACCAAGACCCTTGATGGGGCAGAAGAGGAGAAGTTAAAGCGCAATTTTTGCTAGGCCTTTAGCAGCAGGGTGGTTTTTTACAAGTCTGTAACACAGCCTTCAGAGGCAGAGCTAACAAGCTTGGTGTATTTAAAGAGAGTACCACTTTGTGTTTTGAGAGGAGGCGCAACCCACTCTGCATTACGCAATTTCCAATCTTCTGGGGCTATTTGAACATCTAGAGTATTAGCAATAGCATCGATAGTAATGATATCCCCGTCGCGTACAAGGGCTATAGGCCCACCTTCTTGGGCCTCGGGAGTGATATGACCTACAATAAAACCATGTGATCCTCCTGAGAAGCGCCCGTCAGTTAAGAGAGCGACAGTTTCCCCCATTCCTGCCCCCATAATTGCAGAGGTTGGAGTGAGCATCTCGGGCATGCCGGGGCCACCTTTGGGCCCTTCATAGCGGATGACAACAACCGATCCTGGTGTAATTTTTTTCTCTTCCAGAGCCTTAAGCATGTCTTCTTCACAATCGTAGCACAACGCTGTACCCGTAAACTTGAGACCTTCTTTACCTGTAATTTTGGCAACTGAACCTTGAGGTGCGAGGTTTCCTTTGAGTATGCGAATGTGACCAGTGGGTTTTATAGGTTGAGAGAGGGGGTAAATAATTTTTTGTCCACTTGCTAATCCGGGCACCTGGTCAAGGTTTTTTCCAAGGGTCTGGCCTGTTACGGTGAGACAATCGCCTTCAATAAGTTTGTTTTGCAACAAATATTTGAGAACGGCTGGAGTTCCACCAATTTTAGCAACATCTTCCATGACATATTTACCGCTGGGTTTTAGATCAGCCAAAAAGGGAACGCGATCGCTGACACTTTGAAAATCATCGATACTTAAAGGTATGCCTGCCGTTCTGGCGATAGCCAAAAGGTGTAGAACAGCATTGGTTGAACCACCCATAACGGTGACAAGGACCATGGCATTTTCAAGAGCTTGCCGAGTAAGAATTTGCTTGGGCAAAATATTTTTTTCCATGAGTGTGCGCAGTGCAGCTCCGACCCTGTAACATTCCTGTATTTTTTCGGGCGCTTCTGCTGGGGTACTGCTGCTGTAAGGAAGGGAAAGACCCATGGCCTCGATTGCGGATGCCATGGTATTTGCCGTATACATACCCCCGCAGGCACCTGGTCCTGGGCAACTTTCTTCAATAATTTTTTGGCGTTGCTCTTCGGTAATGGAACCACTGAGGTATTCGCCATAACTTTGAAAAGCAGAAACAACATCGAGCTTTTTGTCTTCAAGGCAGCCGGCCTTAATGGTGCCACCATAAACCATGATGAAAGGGCGGTTGAGCCTTAAGGCAGCCATTACACAACCAGGCATATTTTTATCACAACCAGGGATAGCCACCAAAGAATCGTACCAGTGGCCGGCAACAACAGTTTCAATGGAATCGGCAATGATCTCGCGAGATTGCAAGGAGTAACACATGCCTTCAGTACCCATGGCTATTCCATCGCTAATACCGATAGTATGAAAACGCATCCCCACCATACCAGCGGTGGTGACGCCTTCTTTGACATGGTCACCTAAACGGCCAAGGTGCATATTGCAGGTGTTACCCTCATACCAGTTAGCGGCAATACCCACTTGAGGTTTTGATAAATCGGACTGAGTGAGGCCAGTACCAAGAAGCATGGCTTGAGAGGCACCTTGAGATTTGGGCTGAGTGAGGCGAGAGCTATAAGGGTTTAATATCTGGCTCATACATACTTTCTGAATTAAATTTTGAGTCTAGGCAAAATAGGAATTGTAGGAAAAATTGCAGTCATTTTTTTAAAACATTGGCCAAATTTTGACCTATTGGCCTTCTATTTCCAAAACTTAACAAAAATTAATCCGCGCCCTACCGAAGAAAGCTGCCCCTAAAAATAAACTTCACCTCGGTGGAATATCGGGTTTAGGTAATTCAAAACAAATTATTTGAGGCAACCTACCCAAAACAGATAGGTATTTTAAAAACCATCTCACACTAGGTCATTTTAATAGATTGTCTTAAAGATTCAACTTAGGCACTTGCTCCGTCCCCTTTATTGTAAGGTATCGCATAACCCAAAATTATGACTCTGCATATAAAATATTTTCTTGATCCCGCTGAGGGGCTGGCAGATTATACCGATCTCTCACACAAGCTCTGGACAGATCCACTTGTCCCCCCCAGAGTGCTATTTTCAAACCCCCTGAGTAGGTACGCCTGGGAAAAAAGATACCTCCAAAAATACAATGCCTTATTAGGAGTCAAAACCGAATACCTTGAAGGGTTTTTATGGAAACAATTTACCAGTATAAACCCGGAGTGCAATTATAAAAAAATTAACCACCGTGATTGGGCAGATATGTTGAGTCTGGTCTTAATTGACTGGCACACGCAATCAGATCCTTGTATGCAATACATACAGCCCTACCTGGGCCAACCCAATCAACCAAGTTTTTATTTTAACATACAATCCTTTTCTCAACTCCTCTCAGAACTCTTTCTCGATTACGAAAACCACCGCTATTTTCAAGAAATAAGAGGGCAATGGCATGATCATTGGCCAAAAAATTCTTTTTTTCATAGAGATCCTGTACCTACACCTCCCTTAGAATTTTGGCAAATGAAAATTTATGGGGCTTCCTTGGCACTCTTTAAAAAAAGGACAACAGAAAACAGCACTTACCTTACCTTGCCCCAGCTTGCACACAAATTAATAAACCATTTTCCTCGAACTGATCATTCCGGCCAAGGCCCTGCGCTCTATATTGGTGATACCATCCTGAGTGAATTCCACAGACATGCGCTCCTCCATATTTCTAACCAGACAGATCTCTATTTGTTTTTATGGGTACCCCAAGCGCACTATTGGACGCATGATATACAAATGGAAAACAACTGGGCTCAGCCAACTTCAGAGCAGATTGAAACTCAGAACTTTGCCCATGCGCCTCGGCTTTTATATAAATGGGGCGCTGGTTGGCTTGCTGGGCAAGATTCATGGAACCAGCTCACCCAATACCAATTTGCGGAAGACTTATCGGTCACTCAGCCAAGATCCGCAGAGCCAATAAATTCTGTCAATCAACCGTCTCAAGTATTAGAATCCTCTATACATTTACAAAAAAATTTAGAAGCAGCCTGTGATCTCCAGGAACTTCGACAGGCCGTACAGTTTTCCGAAGAACAATCCTCTACCCCACTTTTCCCTACCCATCAAACTTCTCATCCACCTAAAATACCAAACTACTCCTTAACTCTTCACAAGTTTGATGATTTAAGATCCGAGTTTAAATTTATCTGTACTCACATTTATTCGCTCCTAAATAAAAATGACCAAAACAACCCAGAAAAGTTTGCCGTTTGGATTATTCAGGGAGAAGAGGGGCATTCACTCTGGAACTGGACATATAATAATTCTGCCCTCGCAGGTTTACCCTATACATGGACAGGAAAAAGGAACGCAGAACAACCTCTACAAAAGGCTTTAAAAGCGCTAATTAAAATAATCAGCAGTCCTACCCTTCCGCAAAATTGGATAGATTTTCTGTTATCACCCTTACTCCTGGAAAAAACAGGAATAACTGCAAATTTTATGAAAGACTGGTTGCGACAGGCGCAACTGGCCGGTCTGGGCCGATTTTTAGATGAACTAGAAAAGGAAGAAAATGGATGGGGTCAAGATGATACCTATACATTTTGTGCATACATACAAAATATGCTTTGGCCGCATCCAGAAAATGGACCTCTGCTTGACTCAGAATCCTGGAGTCCCATTTTAGAAATTCTACACACTTTATGGTGGCAAAAAAACAGTCTCAGAAAAAATGAAGCAAATTCAGAAGCCTGGTACAACAGTCTTTGCACCCTGCTTCGCTACTGGTTTGTTACTCACGACACCTCCGAAGATACACTATTTCAAAAATTTGAAAGTCATCTGCAAGAACAGGCTCAACTTCCTCATTCTTTCATACTTCCGCTTGAAATGCGTATAAACAGGGTTCTATTGCTGATTGATGAAATTTCAGATTTAAAACAAGAAAATCATCCACCACAAGGCATCTTGGTTGGACCGCCTGGTTCTTCGGGATTCTGGGAGATAGATCATCTCTATATATGCGGACTCCAATCCGGATTATTTCCGGGAACAGCCTCTCAAAGCCCTTTGGATTTGCGCGCAGATTTTTGGCAAAAAGGTGATTTAACTCAAGAGAGCAGAGATCGTATTACCTTTTTACAAGGACTTCTTACGCCAAAATTGAGTTTAACCCTAAGCTATTCCAGCCATAGTTACCCCGAGGGCAAAGAACTATTTCCGAGTTCTTTACTGATGGAATTAAAACGCTTTGGACTCTTAATGGAAATTCCCCGCCCCACTCTCTCATCAGACATTCTCACCAAGGCAAAACCAGACCTTAATAATAGCCAATACCAGTCAATAAAAAAACACCCCACTCTAAGCACTGAGTATACTTCTAATCACACACTTGGTACCACTACGCTTATTTTGGACCTTGATTATTGGGTTACCTACTGCATGGACCCCTTGACCACAGTGTTAAAACACTACCACAATATAGCATCCAGTTGGCAAACTCCCGAAGATGAAAAAGAAAGTGAATACATAAATCTACCTCAATCTACCTACCGCAAACTCTTTCAAACACAAATTGAAAAATCACTCTATCAATATTTTGGTGTGACCGATTATGAACTACCCGAAGCTTGTAAATTAAGCTACCTCGACCGTACCACCCAGATTTTATATACGGAATTTTTACATAATCTTGATAAATATTTTTTTGGTTTTATAAAAGATAATTTAACCGAACACACCCTAAAAACTGGCTTTTCGTGGGCTGGTTATACTCTACCCCTAGCCAACAAAGATGTAAAAATACAGGGTACACTTGAATTTATACTTGAAAGTAAACTTGGAAACCATAGACCTTTAATACTGGCAACACCTGGAACAAAAAACAAGTCTCTAAAAATTCAATGTAAAATTCTTCTTTCTTATTGCATAGCTCAACTTGTACAATTTGATCCCTGGTACAAAAAGGATTTGGAATATTATCTCATTACTGTAGAGGAATCAAATTCCAAAAATAGTTCTTTCAAATGCACCTTGCAAAAATTGGTACTTCACCATGAACTGTTTACACAAGATTTTTGTGCTGATTTTTTAAACGAACTCCACTCCTATATAAACCAAGATATTACTCTCGAATCACCCGTTTCCTGGAAGAATTTAACACAATACATAGAAGAAGTAATCAGACCACTCAAAAGTTTTAATGACCCACATGCAAAAAGCTTGCAAGAAGAGCTCTTTGGACCTCTCCGCCAAAAACTCAAGCACACCAGCCCAGAATATGGTCGAAATGAAAAAACACCCTTTTTTCTTAGCAGTAAAAAGAAAAAGGAAGAAATCTGGGCAGAGTTACTGCTCTATCCCGATACGGCTCACCCACCGAACATATCCCCTGCAGATCAATTAAATTTGTCTTTAGAATCACCGACTCCTGGCGGAACAGATGAAAAAGAAGAGGCCACCTCAGAAATTGAATATGAAAAAGTAAACACGCTAAACGATATGTATATGTCAGATCTAATGAAAATTTTACCACTGGCTCCCCCCCCAAACAAAAATATCCTTTTTGCTCTAAAAACTTTGTGGCCCTTCCTCCATTATATAAAATGAAATCTATACATGAGCCAGCACATTAACCAAAAACCCACCCCAGAAGTTCTATTCCATGCAAATTGGGATTCTCATGTGGTCCTAGAAGCATCAGCGGGGACAGGTAAAACCTATACACTAGAGGCAGTGGCCAAGTATTTAGTAACGGGAAAACTTAAGGGTTTAAAAGACCGAAAACCCCTGGAACCCGGTCAACTTATTATTGCCACCTATACTAAAAAGGCAGCTCAAGAAATTATGCACAGACTTGAGGACTCATTAGAGGGGGCTGCAAATATATGGGTAGGCACTATACACAGTTTATGCGAAAGAATGATCAAAGAATTTGGTGGGGGCGGTTATCCCTCTAATGCGCAACTGATAGAAAAAGAGGCCACCTGTTCACAAAATCTGCGAAAACTCTGGTATACCCATTTTAAAAGCCTTTATGAAAATTCCTTTCTAAAAAAGGAATCAGAAAACCAAGATAAAAAATTGAAGCTTCAAGAAATACTCAAAAATTTGGTGCATTCATCAGGATATATTTCACCCGGCTCCCCATTTCAGATATATCCTAAAATTTCCCAGAGTGCAGTCCACAGTCTTGAAAGGAAATTCAGAGAAAGCGGCAACTGCTGTCAAAATCTTCTTAAAGAATTATTGAATCATGTAAAGGACCTGGAGCCCCCCCATGATGCAAAAAAATCGAAGAATAAACAGGTAATTACTCCCTCAAGCCAGTCTATTTACAAATTGGGTTTAGCCCTTGATTTTCCTGCACCTAAAAAAATTAAGGACAATTGGTATACCTGGGCTATAGATGCTTTGTTAGTGTCCCCACCTGATGGCCCACTAAACTTTCCCGAACTTTTGTTCAAGTTTTCCACAAAAAATAAATATTCCGGTGACCCAGCAATTTATATTGATAAAATTCTTAACTCTCTTGATTTTCCGTCTCCTCAAGAACGCATCCTCTATTGGTTCAACAAACTCGGGCAAAAGGGAATAACATTACTAGAGGCCTTAGAAGAGTTTTTAATTTTGACTGTACTTCTGATTAAACAGTATAGCAGCGTTCATCTTCTACCCCATATTGATTATTTCGAGTCCTTTTTAACCCACCTTTCCCAGGAAAGTCAACACTATCGAGAAAGTCAAGGGCTCTACTGCCATGAGGATATACTAGACTACACCTTGCGCGAATCTCTCAACCAATCAAGCCCCCTAACGCAAGCAATTCGAAGAAAATTTAAATATTGTCTCATTGATGAGTTTCAGGATACCTCCCCAAAACAATGGGAGATATTTCGCAATTTTTTTCTAAGTTCTCAGGCCGATTGCAAGCTTTGGCTTATTGGAGACCCCAAACAGTCTATATATAGCTTTCAGGGTAGTGATCTGGACAGTTATTTTTTAGCCACCCAAAATATACTTTCCGCTGGAGGACAAAAGCTACCACTCACCACCAACTATCGTTCAGTACCCGTGTTAGTTGATTGGGTCAATACTTTGCTCAACCAAAATGATTTTTTCCATGATCCGCGTATTGAAACCTATAGGGTTAAAGCTGGCAAACACCCTTCTGAGTCCTACCTTTCGTCTCCATCGGAACCTGAGGGTCTCTTTTTGTATAGGGACACAGAAATAGAATCTTCTAAGGGAGACACTACCAAAATTTTAGCCCAGCTTGTGGCACAGTTACACACAAACAAAAAAATCAAACGTCTAGATGAATGTGCAATCCTTGTACAAACACATACACAAGCTAATGAAATGCAAAATGCCTTGCAAAAATTAGGCTTACCTGCGCACCATTATCAAGGAAGAGGCTTATATCAATCTCGGGAGGCTCTGCATATACTTATTTTTCTGGAAGCACTTGCTTTTCCAGATGATTTGCGCTGCCTGCAAAATGCTACCTTAACCATCTTTTCTGGTCATCCAGCGCATAATCTTGACCACCTTTTGAAAAAAAAATCGCAGCCTTCCTCACTTTTAGAGTATGCACAAAATTTTGCTCAAAAATCCGACTTCGAGCGATTGTTTGTTTTTATGTATCAAACAGCATTGCGTTTTGCTGAGAGTTATAAAGATGCAAACCTAAACAGCGATTTACTCCATTGCTCAGAGGAACCCAATTTTCCTGATTTTTCAATACTTGAAAGCTTGTTTTTCAATTTACTTGGATACAGTCAAACGCATACATCTGAACTTGTTGACTTTGTCAATTTTTTAAGGTTAAAGAAGGATAAGTTGGATAGGGAAACAGGCGAAACTGGAAGTGACCTTTTTCCTGCCCAAATATCAAATGCCCTGCAAATTATGACTATCCACGCTTCCAAGGGACTGGAATTTAAACATGTATTTTTAGGATATACATCTCACAGGAAAAAAAATGATTATCCGCTTTTTTTGCGCTCAACCTACTTTCAAGAACCCACCCTAGGAATTATAAAATGGGTAGATTTTGGCTTTTTATCTTTGATTTCCCAAAAGAATACAGCTGAAAATGCCAGGCTTGATTATGTTGCACTCACTCGAGCTGCAGATTGTCTTTATATACCCTATCCCGAAATGCCCCCCCAGGGTGAACTCCCCTGGATAACACAATTACGCAAAATTTTGAATTATCCGCAAACACTGCCCTTTGAGCTGATTACAGTAGAATCCCTTGATTATTCCATCAAACAAGAAGGTGCTTTATACAAAAACATTAATTTTGATACCCCCCCAGAATTGACAATCACATCCCCTAGAAACACAAACTGGACTCTATATACTTCTTATACACAGATTGCAAAACAACAATCAAAGTACATACGCTTAAAAGAGGATGAGAAAGCCTTGGAGCAAAATTCTTCAATTTTTCCCGCACATCAACTCCTTGCCAGAACCGACCAACCAGCACCACTCACGGCTATTAAGGGAGGGCAAACTGCCGGAATAAAGATGCATGCCTTACTCGAAAATTTTCCTGTTGAATTACTGGAGAGTAAACTCATTGAATTTGAAAACTTGTTGACCCATCCTCTATGGCTCAGTTACCTCCCCCCTCGAGTTCCGCCCAGCTGGCTAAATGGGCAGGCTTTAATTGATTTGACTCAATATTTTTCGCAGTTATTACAAACTCAGTTGCCCTTGGATGAAGAATCGGTACCTCTTTTTAAAATCATAAAAAATGAGGGTTTACGCGAACCCAGATTTATTGTTAACACACGCCCTGGACTCCATTTAACGGGGGCTCTTGATTTTGTTTTTCGCTGGAAAAATAAATATTCTTTCCTTGATCTAAAGACTAATACACTTGCAGATTATTCCCTAGCCTCCCTCTCTCCGTATATGGAAGAACATAACTATACACTTCAACTAAAAATATATACACTAGCCCTCCATAATTTTCTAAAAACACATCTAGCCGGATACACTCCCGAAAACAACCTAGGTGGGGCCGGATTTTTATTTATACGAGGACTGCAAAAGGGGACTCAAAATGGCATATACTGGAAAAACCTTGCAGAATCTGATTTAGAAATTAATTTAAATAAAGAACTTATACCCCTACTCGAAAAGCAATATTTTGATGCTTTAAACAAGCCCTTCCAAATACTACAAAATCAAAACGAACTCCTCACTGCAAAAGTCCTTGAACTTTACAACTGATCTATGCACTTCCCCTCCACACCTGAGTGTTTTGATTTTTATTTGAGCCGATTTCTAGAACCTGCAAAAAGCGAGCGCGCTCAAACCGCTTATGACCTTTGCCGGTTCCTGACAACTCAAACAGAAAATATTGACCCCTTTATCAAATGGAAATCCCTCTATTTTCTCAGGAGTACTCGTATACATCGACCTTCCTCTATACACCTAGTTGATATACAAGAAAGTAGCTTTTTAATCCTGCTTTCTTTACACAGACTTTTTTGGGAGTATAGAGCACTTAGGTTTCTCCATCTGAATAATCTGCTCCAAACACTAAATTTTTCAAGCCACAATGGGGAAACCCAAAACAATTCCTTGGATCCCCAAGGTGCCTCTGAAAATTTAGATTTCGCCCCTAAAATGATCAGCTATCTGGAATATTGGAATGAACGATTGATAAGTTCAAGCAATTTACCCCTCTTTGAATATTTCAAAAGCAGGGGGCTGATCCTAGAACATAGAACTTGCCACACTCTTGCCTTAACCCAGTGGTTAAATGACCTCGAAAAATTGCAAACCAGGTTATTGCCCTATTTGCACACACAAAGCAAGCTCTCGCAACCAAAGAACCCTCCCTCAATGAATGTAGCTGCGCCTTTTGTGACTCACTCACCGCAGTCTATATACCAAAGCGATATAAAAATAAGTCTTTCACCCGACCAAGCTAAGGCAGTTGAAATTGCCCTAGAAAACAACCTTTGTCTTTTGACCGGAGGACCAGGTACAGGTAAAACAACAGTTTTGGCTCAAGTTGTCCTATCTTTACTTGAAAAAAATCTCATCCATCTTGCAGATACAGCCTTTGCTACACCAACCGGTTTAGCTGCAGGTCGTTTGCGTGAATCACTCCACGCCTCCTTACCCGCATACTTGCACCCGGAGTTAAGAATAAGTACCCTGCACAGACTTCTCGAAGCAAATTCCCAAGGTTTTCAAAAAAACCAAAAGAATCCGCTGGAAGCGCGTTTTATCATTATAGATGAAGCCAGTATGGTCAGCAGCATACTTTGGCAGGCCTTACTGAACGCACTCTCTGGTTCTACCCGATTAATTTTTTGTGGAGATCCAAATCAGCTGCCCCCTGTACAATCGGTTTCACTTTTTAAAACCCTATGTACCCATCCACAAATTCCCCAGGCCCTTCTGAGTACCTGTCATCGTTCGGATAAAAAAATAACCGAGCTGGCGCAAAACTGGATAAGGGGTAAACTTTATAATTGGCCCAAAGAGGTTTTTCTGCCCTCTTTTCAAAGAGATCTATACAAAAAAGAAATCTTGAGTTGGTATACATCGGAAGGCGCGCTGGCAAAATACCAAAAAGAAGCTTCTAAAACGGTATTTCTTCTTTTGAATAATTTGAAAAATTTAAACCCAATTTCAAAAGACTCCAGGGATGAAAGGTTAATTAACCCTACCCCCACTCTACAGGGATTAGAAATAGAAATTAATGATCCTACATGTACTGAAGCACTCAATACTCTGTTGCAATTCTGGAAACACCGCCGCATTTTGACAGCGCAACGGCAAGGACCTCTTGGATGTGATGCTTTAAACCTTTGGTTAGGACAAGAAAGTGGTTTTCTAAAAAACCCAGATGAATACAGCCCGGGATGGCCTCTTGTTGTACGGAAAAATCAAGCCTCTTTAGATGTGAATAACGGTGATGCGGGCCTGTATTTCAAAATTGCAAATGAAGAGTATCTCATTCTCGAAAAACAGGGCAGCCCATTCTTCCGCTGTTTACCCTTGCAAAGAATCAGCAAATATGACAGCGCTTTAGTATTGACTATCCATTTGGCTCAAGGTCAGGAGTATGAATCCGTGCTCTTGGTTTTTGATGAACAGTTTCACCCTCTTTATACCCAAGAACTAGTTTACACCGGTATTACTCGCGCAAAAAAATCAGTCAAAATTTTAGCTAGCGAAAAACTTTTAAAGCAGATTATCGAGCGGGAATCGTCCATAAGTGGGGATGAGCCTGTTTAAGCACGAAAAAGTTATGGGGTGAGAACCCCAAATTATGCTAAATTTTAAAAAGAGGTCACTATGAAATTACCTAAAGCAACACCGAATAATCAGCTCTCCGGTATAAAAGTTCTGATTTTTGCCCTATTTTCCCTTTGTTTGTTATCATCATGCACCCTTTCTGATATTTTAGAAGGAGGTTCTAATTCGCAAATCAGTCGCGAGGATAAAATTGCCATGGGCCTAAAAGAAGCCCTTAAAGTAGGTATTGAAAAAACTACAGACTCCCTCCACCAAGTAAACGGATACCTCGGCCGAAAAGCCATCGCGCTTATCCTTCCAGACGATGTACAAAAAATTTTTGGGTATTGTAAAAGTCTCAACACAAATCCGCTTCTTTCCAGCTTTCTTGTAAAACCCTTACTCAAACTCGAAGATTCCCTCCTCATTTCGCTTAACCGTGCTGCTGAATTAGCCGCACCTCGCTCTCTGCCTATTTTTTCGGATGCCATTCGCTCGCTAACAATAAATGATGTGATGGGTATATTTAGAGGAGACAGTGTTGCTGCCACCCGGCACTTTCAAAATGAAACAAGCTCACAATTGATTACAGTATATACACCTTTGATAGATTCTGCTTTGGCTCGGGTGAGTGCAGTCGGAATATGGGAAAAATTTTCAACTCAATACAATTCACTTGTTGAGGAGTATAATGCTATTCCCCTTGCCCTTAGACAAGAACTTGGTAAGCCCCCCACCCTTACAACCAATCTTTCTACCTATACCACTAAAAAAGCCATGGATGGCTTATTTTACATGGTTGGCCAGCAAGAGGCTCTTATTCGTAAAGATCCAGTCGCACGAGTCACAGACATTCTTAAAGAGGTGTTTGGCGAACTCGATAAAACAGAATAGGTTTACCCCTTTTCCTCTACCCCGACTGTAGGGTAATATAAGGCAAGATAGCCATTTAGAGTAACTCTCTTAAGGTGATTTGTGATCCTCGCGAGTTTAAATGGTAATTATTTCTATTATAGTACTGTTCCCTAATCTTTTTTGCCTAAGTCCTCACCGATATGGAAAAAAGACGCGGTAAAGGTGGAAACGCCTCTATCTCCCTCACTCTGGAAAGGAACCTATGCTTGAAACGCAAGAAGCCTTAAAGGCTGTTTTGGATATTTCTCCCACAAGAGAAGTTGTTTACACATCTATACATTGCAGTGTAAACAAAACTCTGGCCTTACCCATAATGGCTGACCGGGATTACCCACCCCATGACCGAGTTTGCATGGATGGTATAGCCCTAGAAGTTTCCGAAGAAAAGTTATCAGCTGCGCATACCTATAAAATTCAAGGTATCCAAGCAGCAGGTGCACCGCCCTTAGAACTTCTCAACACTTCTGAAGCCATTGAAGTAATGACAGGTGCCAGCTTACCTAGTCATACCAATACAGTTATACCCTATGAATCACTGAATGCGAGGGACGATGGTTTTAGTATCAAGTCTGATACTGAATACAAGTTAGGGGCCAACATTCAACTTAAGGGTAGTGACTACAAAAGTGGACAGTTATTACTGTCCCCACCCTTATTACTCAAACCTTCGCATCTGGTTATTGCTGCAAATTGTGGTATAGAAAAACTTCCAACCTATTCCCCGCCTCGTATAGCAGTATTAGCTACTGGATCTGAACTGGTGGGACCACACCAAACGCCCCTCAATTATCAAATTCGTCACACCAATGACTTGATGGTAAAAGAAATACTCAAAGAATGGAATTTTGAGATAAGCATTGTAAATGTTGTTGAGGATGCAGTGGAGACCTTATCCGCAGCAATACAGAATCAATTAAACAACTCTGATGTATTGATCATATCGGGTGGTGTTTCTAAAGGGAAATTTGATTTTATTCCAGGCCTACTCGAAAACTTAGGAGTGGAAAAAATATTTCATTTAGTAAAACAAAAGCCAGGAAAACCCCTTTGGTATGGTAAAAAAGTTTTGCCAGAGGGTGTTACTAAATATGTATTTGGATTACCTGGCAACCCCTTGGCAGTCCAAGTGAACACCATAAAATACATCATACCCTTTCTAAAACAATTTGTACATCAGAATCCCACAATATCTTTTGATGTTGTGCTGGGGGAAAACCTATCAGTCAACGCAAAATTGACTCAATATATACCTGCCTCAATTTTACTTAAAGAGGGAAAAATTATCGCCTTACCACAAACCACAAAAGGATCAGGGGATTTTTTTAGCCTCAAAAATACACATGGAATGTTAGAGTGTTCACTTGGACCAAAAGTCTTTCCTCCTGGAACACTTTTACCCTTTTATCCTTGGAAACCCTTCCTATGATTACTCCCCCAACCATAGGCCTAGCCCCCCCCCTTAACACCAATGCTCTTTTAACCCTGCCTGCTTATCCCAAGGAAGAACAATCCACAAAACTAGTTGATAAACAGGGGCGCATCCTTTCTAAACTTAGACTTTCTATAACAGATGCCTGTCAATTCCACTGTTTCTATTGCCTTCCCAAACCCCTCCCTTTTTTACCCTCACAGAAAATTTTAACAGTTGAAGAATTTTTCTATTTAACAAGTCAATTTGTGAGCCTGGGTGTAAATACCTTACGCGTAACTGGGGGTGAACCAACGATTCACCCTCAATTTATCACGATCATGGAAAAACTATCCAAACTCAAACCCTCTTCCTCGCATTCTTTTCTTAAACTGACAACAAATGGTGAAAAATTGGGCGAGTATTTACCCCAATTGTTTGATCTGGGGTGTCACTCTATCAATATCAGTCTGGATAGTCTTGACCCTTATAATTTCCAAAAGATAACGGGAAGAAAAACTTTTGCAACTGTTATCGATAACATTCTAAAGGCAAAAAACATGGGTTTTCAAGTCAAAATTAATGTTGTAGTTGCTAAAAACTATAATGATCATGAAATTATTCCTTTTGTTAAGTTTTCTGAAAATGAGGGTTTGAGTGTCAGGTTTCTGGAACTTATGAATTTAGGCCCAATAAAACCCATCTATACTGAATCTTTTATTTCGGCTTGCGAGATTAAATCTGTTATCACTGAATATACAGAACTTAAACCCCTAGTGCGCGATTTGGATAGTACATCACAGGATTACTCCACGACCCAAGGTGGATCACTAGGTTTTATTGCACCAGAAACAGAACCTTTTTGTAGTGGCTGTTCCAGATTAAGGCTTTCAGCTGAGGGAGTTTTTCGGTCTTGCCTTATGCATGAAACCGGGGTGAACTTGCGAGGTCTTTCACCTACTGAAATTAAAACACTCATTGGTAACCATATACATACCAAACCCCTCACCAAAATCATCGAAAGCCCACTTTCTATGAGTAAAATTGGAGGTTAAAATCTATGACATTTACTCATCTCGATCAAAACAATTTACCCACTATGGTTTCCATCCAAAACAAGCAAGTTACACAGAGAACAGCAACAGCCTGCACTCAGATGACTTTTCCTCCGGAAATTTGGGATCATTTTAAAGAGGGTGATATACAAGGGAAAAAAGGATCCGTAACACATACTGCCCTTATTGCTGGAATTCAAGGCGCTAAACTCACATCACAACTGATACCCCTTTGTCATCCACTAGCGCTAGATAAAATCGATATTCAATTTGAATGGAACACTACGGAGCATACCGTAAAAATTTTATGCACTGTTTCCACCGAAGGAAAAACGGGTGTAGAAATGGAAGCATTAACAGGATCGACTATTTGTGCCCTCACAATTTATGATATGTGTAAGGCTCTATCTCACCATATAGAAATTGGTCCCACCCAACTTTTAAGTAAAACTGGTGGTAAATCAGATTATATAATAAGCCACAAAGACACGATATCTCATTAATAATTAACCCTTAAAGAAAAGCACAGCTCAGTCATCAAAATGTCAAACCAACCCCTAGGTATTCCAGAAACACTTCACCCCTATCAGTTAGTGATTGCAGGCTATTCGGGTGCAGGAAAAACCACTCTTATTGAGAGATGTATTGAGAAATTTTCGGCACAATTCAAGGTGGGTTATTTCAAACATGATGCGCATCGTTTTCAAATGGATTATGCGGGGAAAGATACATTTCGCGCTCAAAAGGCAGGGGCAAAAACTATTTTAATCAATTCTTCCGAAGGCATAAACATATACTTTAGTGAACCTACAATTCAGCAATTTACTCTCGGTACAGCACTAAACAACTCTGATTTTATTCTTGTGGAGGGGTACAAAAATTCCCCCTGGGAAAAGTTTTTAATTTTAGATGAGAACGGTCTGGCCTATCATGAATATTTAGAGGGTAAATGGCAAAATGTAGTGGCTCTAGTCTATACTGAAAAATTTCCCGGGACCTTACCTCAAAACATACCCTGTTTTGAACGGAATCAAATAGAAGAAATTGCCCAATGGATGCTTGGATATTTAAAAACTAAAATACCTCCTGTATATGGTTTAATACTGATGGGGGGTAAATCTACTCGTATGGGTACTGACAAATTTCAGTTAGCCTATCAAAATGCTCCACAATATCAAGAATGCCTTAAATTACTGCAACCTCATTGTACAGACATATATTTCTCGGTCCGTGAAAACCAGAACTTACCCCACGAGATCAATGCCAACCAGTTTATAGTTGATAAATTTTTAGATGTTGGGCCCTTAGGTGGAATTCTAACGGCACTTAAGGATTTTCCTAGACGGGCATTTTTAATTCTCGCCATTGACCTCCCCCTACTGAGCAATCAAACTCTTCAATACTTGGTAGAAAACCGCAACCCTTACCGACATGCTACAGTTTATCGTAACCCCAAGAATGATTATTTAGAACCACTCTGTACTCTATATGAACCCAAATTCTACCAAGGCGCCTTAATAGCCCTGGCCAACCAAGTAAAATGTCCTCGTAAAATTTTGGGCTCTCTTTCTATCCAACAACTAAGACCACCCAACCCTGATCACCTTGATAATGCCAATACTCTCGAAGATTTTAAAACACTTAAACAGAAACTCATGTCATGAAAATACAACTAAAATACTATTCCCATTTTGCACAATGGACCGGAAAAGAAAAAGATACACTTGAAACGACATATACCACAGCCAGGGAAATTTATCTCTTTCAAAAAGATCTTTTTAAATTCACCTTTCCCATTGAATCCATCCGGCTTGCAATTAATGATGAGTTTTGTGATTGGGATACAGAACTAAAAGAAGATGACAAACTTGTCTATATTGCCCCTGTTTCAGGTGGATAAACCGCTCTATATAGGGTATCTAATCAATTTCACTACTCATGCATCATATACATACACATACACATATATTTCAACTTTATGAGCAAAACCATCTCAACCACCTCTAACTCACTTCACACCTCTACACTTTCTCTTGTCCAAAAAAAAGGAAATACAATTTGTTTAAAATTGATTCAGAAAAAATCAACACCGAAATTCTGGGCCAGTCCTTACAAAATTTTTCTGCTGGAGCATATGTATCGTTTGAAGGACGCGTACGCAATCTCAACGAAGGGAAGGCTGTTTTAGGTCTGGAATACCAGGTTTATACCGAATTGGCATTAAAAGAGGGCACACGCATCCTTCAAGAAGCCCTTGAAAAATATCAAATTCTCTCTGCCGCTTGTTGCCATCGCACAGGGTATCTTGCCTTGGGCGAGTGTGCTGTCTGGATAGGAGTTATTTCTTCACATCGCAGGGCCGCATTTGAGGCAAGCCAATACATAATAAATGAGATTAAACATCGTTTACCTATCTGGAAACAAGAATATTATGAAGATGGCAAAAGGGAATGGGTTTTATGCACGCATAACCATTCGCTTCACTAAATTTTTTTGTTAAATCCACTTGCCAAAGGGAAATTTGCTATTAAATTAGGTATTCAAAATTTCCCTGGATAAGTGTTCATGCTCTATAATGCAATTTTTCCATTTTCTCATAAATATATAGGTACTTTGCTCCAGGGCGCTGTTGCATTAGTTTGTATAGTGAGTATGGTTTCGTTACATGCGCAATCCAGTTCGGCAATTCAATTTTTCGATTCTACCGGTTCTAATCAAACTGCTAAATTTGGCTGGCAGGGCGGTAATACAAATGGAAAGTTCTTTATAGAAACGCCCAACGATGGCAATGCTCTCGATATTAAAGAAGGTAATCTTACCCTGGATGGGAACATCACATCTACAAAAACAATTTCAGCGGCAACCTTAATATTAATCTTGCCAACGCGTGCACTCTGGTTGGTTATATCATAGATTCACAAGAATCATAAACATACTGGCAATCCTGCAAATTATCTACATCCTGTATGATTTATTTCTAGCGCACCAAATTTTAAGATGTCCTCCAAAGCCAATAACTTGATTCTTACTTTCGCTTCCCTGTTGTGCCTTGTAATTATTCTTGAAATAATATTGCATACCCTCTTTCCTGCCTCGAAACCACCATTGGGGATGTTTGATCATAAAAATTTAATGTATGTATCAGATACAACTATTAGAACAGGTTATACAACCAGAGGAGCCTGGCCCCGTAAAAAAACACCTTGGGTAATTAATTCAAGGGGTTGGAATTTTATTTCACAGCCCCAAAAAGAGATTGCTCCTTCAGAGTCTAACTTTAAAACCCTGGTGGTTATTGGAGACTCCTATATTGAAGGTCTACAAGTTTCTCCACAAGAAAACCTTGCCTACCTACTCCAAAAAAAACTTATAAAATCTGCCCATGTACATGCCTTTGGAAAAAGTGGAGCACCTTTAAGCCAGTATTTACACATTTCACGATATTCAAAAAAAATTTTATCGCCAGATGTCCTGATATTTAATCTGGTTGAAAATGATTTTTGGGAAAGCTCCCGAGATTGGCATCCCGAGAAAAAACATTTCTTACAATTTACCTTTGATTCTTCCTCCTATCAATACATAGAAAATCTACCCTCAGATCCTTTACTCGACCGGAAGCTGCCCAGGTTACGCCGACTACTCTATAAGAGCGCTTTGATGCGCTATCTAGTGTATAATCTCCAAGTATTTTCAAGGAATCAATACATTAGTCCACAAAACAAATTATTTATGCAAACAAACAAAGATAGCACTCTACACAGTGCATCTAATTTTACAAAGAGCCAAGACCCTACTTCTCAAAAAATGCGACAACTTATTTCAGCTATTTTTACAAAAATCCGCGAAGAATTTCCTCACACCAAAATTATTTTTCTAATGGATGGTGATCGGTTTGCTATCACCCATGCCCTACCCCACGATCAAACTTACCTTTACCACAAAAGTATTGTTTTTGAAAACTGTCGATACATTAAGGCAAACTGCATAGATCTCCACCCCATACAAAAAAAATATTATTTAAAAACTCATCAAGATTTATACTCTGGCAATGATTACCATTGGAACAAAAATATGCATCAACTTGCAGCGGAAGTCCTCGCGCAACAAATCATTCAAAAATTTTAAATAAAATAAGGTGTTATTTTTTAAGAGTATAAAGCTGCCACGAGGAGCTTAACACTTTACGGCTATACTGAAATCCAATGTTGTTATCTTGATTTTCAGAACCATAATAAAGAAGATCACCAGTTTTAAGATAAAAGGTATAAGAAGGTGAGCAGGCTGGTGCAGCTGATAAAGCACTTACTCCGTAAAGTTGTGACCACTTTTGTAGGCTTTTCATTAAAGATTGTGCCTGAGCAAGTTTGGGATGATCTGAATGAGAACAGTTCAGGGAAAGAGAATCTTGTGCAGTGCAACTGAGAATTTCTTCTTTGAGAAGGGGCTGTGACAATTGCATCGGGTTTTTACTACCTGGACAGGGAACAGATACCAACTCCCAACCACTCGTTTTTGATCTAAATTCATAGCCCTGCAACTGACTTGGAGGAAGTTTTTCAACCTCATGCATAAGAGCAGTATATGAATCGTTACTTTTAGATCCACAAGCAATTAATATTGCACTCACAAAGCCAAGCGCAAGGGCACTGAAGAAAAACCTAATTGGCGTGCAACACACAGATTTAAGTGTTGATGAAACTACGCCACAAAAAAAAATAGGTAAAATGGAAAAAACTGAAGGCGAAAAGAAAATCGACTTGGAAGTTACTTTCCGCAACATTTCTTGAACTTTTTACCGCTACCGCAGGAACAGAGATCATTCCGGCCTGGTAGTTTAGTTTCACGAACATAAGTTGCGACAGGCACAACATTGCCATTTTTGAAATACCACTTACCCTCAATTTTAGAAAACTCACTCTTTTCGTGATGTTTTTTTGTAATAAAACTTTCTTTGAAAGTAGCGATAAACTCAATGTGCCCAGTATCTTCAGTGTCTTGGCTAGATATAACCTGTAAGGAAATCCATTGAGAGTTTTTACTCCATTTTTCGATACCCTTGCGATCGTATTTAGGGCGTTCATCGGGATGTATGGTGCTGAGAATATAATCTGTATTACACAATACATAGGCACTGTAACGCGAGCGAAGACAAGCTTCGGAAGTAGGAGGTAGAACTTGCCCTGTAATATAGGGTTCGCAACAAGCGGTAAAAGATTTACCGCTTCCGCAAAAACACAGTTGGGACATTAATATTCTTCGCGACGGAAATTACCGCCACCACCATGATGGTGTTGACCATGTCCACCACGGAATCCACCACGGCCACCACCGCCACCACCACCGCCTTGACGACGTTGTTGTGCAGGGCCTACTTTGATGACGCGATCTCGCAGGGTAAATTGACGCAGGTTAGCAAGGGCTTCAGTT
>Ga0116204_1000367_pt1 | contig 25329 bp, 20 predicted proteins | sample LakKivwa52mmetaG_FD_94481 | JGI IMG/M metagenome (GOLD analysis project Ga0116204, IMG submission 94481) | Anoxic lake water microbial communities from Lake Kivu, Rwanda to study Microbial Dark Matter (Phase II) - Lake Kivu water 52m metaG | ecosystem: Environmental > Aquatic > Freshwater > Lake... | reverse complement strand
TCTTGTTCCAGCGCGGCCGTTTTGACGTGAAGGCCACGGCCCTTTGCGCCGAGGTGCTCGGCTATTTGCTGCTGGGCGCCGCGGCCTTTGCCGCCCAGACCGTTGTGGTCAGGGGGTTTTATGCGCGCCAAAACACGTTGTCCCCCACCGCCTGGGGCAGTGTTGCCGTGGTGGCCGCTATCCCGGTCTTTGTGCTCGGGGTAAAATTTGCCGGACCCGTTGGTCTGGCCCTGGCCCTGGTGTTTGCGGTGACCTTGCAGGTGGCGCTGCTCTTTGGCCTTTACTGCCGGCGCCACGCCCCGGGCCAGGCCATTCCCGTTGTGGCCGTCTACGCCAAAATGGCCCTGGCAGCGGCCCTGGCAGGCATGGTGACCGCAGGGGCCAAGGTCCTGGTGTTCGGGGAGGCTGCGGCCTTCTGGCCGGCCCTGGGCCTTTGTGCCGCGGCGGCCGCCGTGTTTGTCCCGGTCCTGTTCTGGGCCGGGCGTTTGCTCAAGGTGGCAGAACTCGATCCGGTGTGGGATCAGCTCAAAAAACGCTTGGGGGTCACCGAAAAAAGATGACAACAGCAGCCGGTTTGATCGGGCCATGGGTTGAAAAAAGCTTTCACCTGCTGGCCGAAACCGCCGCCCGGACCTGGCCCCAGGCCCATCCGGGCCAAGAGGCCCTTGACCGGAGCCGTCTGGTGGCCCACCGGGGCGCCCATGGGTCCGGGGTGGTGGAAAACACGCTGGCGGCCTTTGATCTGGCCGCCGATGCCGGACTCTGGGGTATCGAACTGGACATCCGCTGGACCGCTGACCTGGTTCCCGTGGTTTTTCACGATGCCAATACCTACCGGTTGTTCAAGCGGTCGGCCCTGATCCGGCACATGACGATCGGTCAGCTCGAAAACGCCTTTCCCCGGATCCCCCGACTGGAAACCGTGATCCGGCGTTACGGGGGGCGGACCCACCTCATGGTGGAGACAAAAGCCGAGCCCTGGCCGGATCCGGCGGCTCAGGACCGCACCCTGGCCAAGCTGTTTTCACCTTTAACACCTTTAAAGGACTATCATATCCTTTCTCTTGACCCGGAGATGTTCGACCGGATTCGTTTTGCCCCGCCAGAGGCCCTGCTGCCCGTGGCCGAACGCAACGTGGCTGCGCTCAGCCGCCTTGCCCTGGACCGGGGGTGGGCCGGTATCTGTGGCCATTTCCTCTTGATCGGGGACTCCGTCCTGGCCCGCCACCGCGACGCCGGCCAGCAGGTGGGCACGGGCTACATCCATTCGCAAAACAGTCTGTTTCGCGAATTGCGCCGGAACGTAACCTGGCTGTTCACCAATCAGGCCCTGGCGATGCAGGCCCTGGTCAAACGGCTGAAGCAAAAGCCAGACGCCGGCCCGTCGAGCCAATAGGAAGAGGCGGCTTGCAAGATAACGGCTTGTTTCGGCTGGCTTTCAGCTTTTTGGCGAGGTGGTGCCGGCCCTGATCTTGCGGATCTGGGTGGTGATATGGGAGCGGTGCAACCACAGGTGAACGGCGATGATGGCCATGAACAAGATGGCCCCGGCCTGGTGAATGGCGCGCAGCCCATGCCGGAGAGACAGCAGCGGGCCTGCGCCGCCCTCAAAACCGCGGGGTATCAAAAGCCAGTTGAGCAGGCCGGTGACGATCAATACCGCCAGCAGGACAAAGGCGATGATATTGACGAGCCATCTGGTGGTGGTCTTGGTATCCGTCATGGCTTGGGTATCGGCAACAATGTCGGACAGATTCATCAAAGATGGTCGGGGCGAGAGGATTTGAACCTCCGACTCCCTGCTCCCAAAGCAGGTGCGCTACCAGGCTGCGCCACGCCCCGAAGACGCCTTTTTTACCATGGGACCAGGGCCTTGGCAAGGATGCTATTAGACCTTGCCTAAATACCGGACTTATTGTATCAAAGCACCTGTTGCCCTTTGTTTGGACGGGCTTGCCGTCCGGCGAATCGCCATGGGGCCACCGTGCGAGAGTGGCGGAACTGGCAGACGCACTGGACTTAGGATCCAGCTCTGGCGACAGATTGGGAGTTCAAGTCTCCCCTCTCGCACCACAACGATGAGGCAGTGACAAGCCACCCCTCCGGGTGGTTCTTTATTGTTTGAAAACAACGGCAGCGCCGCTTTTCGCCAGGCGAAAAACGGTCGGATGAGAGGAAATCATGAACGTAACGGTTGAAGAAGTCAATTCGGTCAAAAAAATCATGCACGTGGAAGTGGCCCGGGAACAGGTGGAGCGCGAGCTGGACAAGGCCTACGAGGATGTCAAGCGCAAGGCCAAGATCAAGGGGTTCAGGCCGGGCAAGGCCCCCCGGTCCCTGATCGAGCGGATGTATAAAAAGGATGTCCATGACGATGTGTCCCAAAAACTCATCCAGGAGTCCTTCATCGATGCATTGAAGCAAACCGGGCTGGACATTATCGGATTGCCGCGCATCGAGCCTCCGGAAATCCGGCCCGCCGAGCCATTGCGCTATGCGGCCACCGTGGAGGTCCGTCCCCAGATCGCCGACATCGATTTCAACGGCATCGATCTGACGAAAAACCGCTACCGGGTCACCGACGGGGAAATGGATGCCCAGTTGCAGTTGCTGCGCAAAAACATGGCCCAGCTCAAGCCGCTGGCCCAAAGCCGGCCGGTTGCCGAAGGCGATCATGTCATGATCGATTATGAAGGCTTCAAGGACGGCAACCCATTTGAAGAAACGCAAAAAACCGATAATTTTACCCTCCAGGTCGGCTCCGGTAAAATTCTCAAGGACTTTGACAGCCAGCTCATCGGGATGGTGCCCGGCGATGTCCGTGAATTCGACCTGACCTTTCCCGGCGACTATTTCAATCCCAAACTGGCCGGCCAGTCCATCCGTTTTTGCGTCACGCTTCACGAGATCCGCGAGCAGATCCTGCCGCCGATGGACGACGAACTGGCCAAGCAGATGGGGCCTTTTCAGACCGTGGACGATCTGAAAAAGGCCATTGCCGAAAACCTTACCGAGGGCTATCGCAAACGGGTGGAACATGAGCTCAACGAGCAGGTATTCCAGGCCCTGATCGCCAAAACCAGTTTTGATCTGCCCGATATCCTGGTCGATGAAGAGCTGGAACACATGATCCGGGACACGATGGCCCGTTTCAGCGCCCAGAACCTTGAGCCGGAAAAACTGGGAATCACCCCGGAGAGCTTGCAAATCCGCTACCGGCCCACGGCCGAGGCCCAGGTGCGCCGCCACCTGTTGCTGGGCAAGATCATCGAGCAGGAAAAACTGACCCTGGACGAGGGCGAGCTGGAAAAAGGCTATGGGGAGATGGGGGGCATTTCCGGAGCAACCGTTGAGAATATAAAAGAATACTATAAGGCCAACCCCGAGCGGCTCGCTTTTTTCAAACACACCTTGCTTGAAAAAAAGGCCATTGACCTTATCATTGGACGTGCTAACGTGAAAGAGGTCGAACCCGAACTGGCGCCGGCGGCTAAAGATCCGGCGGCAAAAGCCGATGAACCCGTAAACGGCTGATAGGCGTCGCGGTAACGGATCGGTCACGCTGTTTGGTTTGGCCGTATGGAATAAGGAGAGCCCAATGCCATTGATTCCCATGGTCATCGAACAGAGCAGCCGCGGGGAGCGCGCCTATGACATTTACTCGCGCCTGCTCAAGGACCGGATCATTTTTCTCGGTTCGGCCCTCAACGATGAAATCGCCAACCTGCTCATCGCCCAGTTGTTGTTTCTCGAGTCCGAAGATCCGGACAAGGACATCAATTTTTACATCAACTCGCCGGGGGGCATCGTCACCGCCGGACTGGCGGTATACGACACGATGCAGTACATCAAGCCGGACATCGCTACGGTGTGCATCGGCCAGGCCGCCAGCATGGCGGCCCTGCTGCTGTCGGCCGGGGCCAAGACCAAGCGCTATGCCCTGCCCAACGCCCGCATCATGATTCACCAACCCCTGGGCGGTTCCCAGGGCCAAGCCTCGGACATCGCCATTCAGGCCCGTGAAATCCTGCGCGTCAAGGACTGCCTCAACCAGATCCTGGTCGAGCACACGGGCAAGGACTTGGATCAGGTGCAAAAAGACACCGACCGCGATTTTTTCATGACCGCCATCGAAGCCCGGGATTACGGGCTTATCGATCATGTGATGCGCAACCGTGAGGACCTGCGCAAGCTCGTGGTATCGGAGGGGAAAAATGGCCAAAAGGGGTGATGACAACGACAATCTGTTCTGCTCGTTTTGCGGCAAAAACCAAAAAGAAGTCAAAAAGCTCATCGCCGGACCCGCCGTGTACATCTGCGACGAGTGCATCCAGTTGTGCAGCGAAATCATCGACGAGGAAAACGAGCAGGAGGCCGAAACCCTTCACCATTCCTTGGCGCCCAAAGAGATCAAGCGCATGCTCGACGATTACGTCATCGAGCAGGAAACCGCCAAAAAAGTACTGGCCGTAGCGGTTTACAACCACTACAAGCGCCTCAACGCCACCGCAGGCAACGGCGAGGTGGAGATCCAAAAGAGCAACATCCTGCTCATCGGTCCCACGGGCAGCGGCAAGACCCTGCTGGCCCAGACCCTGGCCCGGTTTTTGAACGTGCCCTTCACCATCGCCGACGCCACCAGTCTCACCGAGGCCGGGTACGTGGGCGAGGACGTGGAAAACATCATCTTGTCCCTGCTGCAAAATGCCGATTACGATGTGGAAAAGGCCAAGCGGGGGATCGTTTATATCGACGAGATCGACAAGATCGCCTGCAAGTCCGACAGCCCCTCGATCACCCGTGATGTGTCCGGCGAGGGGGTTCAGCAGGCCCTGCTCAAGATCATTGAGGGCACGATGGCCAGCGTGCCGCCCAAGGGGGGCCGCAAACACCCCCAGCAGGATTTCGTCAAGGTGGACACCAGCAACATCTTGTTCATCTGCGGCGGGACCTTCACCGGCCTGGAAAAGATCGTGCAGCGCCGCTTTTCCTCGAACATGATGGGTTTTGGCGCTGAAATTAGCAGCAAGGACAACCGCAGCATCGGCGAGATTCTCCACCAGGTCCAGGCCGAGGACCTGATCAAGTACGGGTTGATCCCCGAATTTCTTGGCCGCCTTCCGGTGATCGCCACCTTGGACGAGTTGAGCCAGGCCACCCTGGTGCGCATTCTCAGCGAACCCAAAAACGCCCTGGTCAGGCAGTACAAGCGGCTTTTCGAGCTGGAGGGGGTCAACCTGCGGCTCACCGACAGCGCCTTGACCGCCGTGGCCGCCGAAGCGGTCAAACGCAAGTCCGGGGCGCGCGGGTTGAGGGCCATCATGGAGCGTTGCATGCTGGACATCATGTACAACATCCCCTCGATTGAAAACGTCAAAGAGTGTGTGATCAGCGAGGATGTGGTACTGCACGGCGAGGACCCGATTTTGCTTTACGAACAGACCAAAAAAAAGGCCTGATTTTTGCGCTGATGCGCAAAAACAACGCTGCTGACGCAGCAATAATTAAAAATACAACAAATTCCGTAGCCACTGGTTTTGATGGAACGCACCGACAACCGCTAACCCATTGTTCCCTTCACACGGATACACATGATCAACATGCCCCGGTTTTTTAAAAACGATCCGCCCCAGAGCCCCCGTTTGCTGCTGCCCTTGCTGCCGCTGCGCGACATCGTGGTCTTTCCCCACATGGTGGCCCCTTTGTTCGTCGGCCGTCCCAAATCGGTCAGCGCCTTAACCCAGGCGATGAACAAGGAAAAAAGCGTGTTTTTGGCCACCCAGCGCCGCGCCGTTGTGGACAACCCCACGGACAGGGACATCAACGATGTGGGCACCATCGGCAAGGTCTTGCAGTTGCTGCGTTTGCCCGACGGTACGGTCAAGACCCTGGTGGAGGGCGTGGCCCGGGCCCGGATCCGGCGCTACATCGAAAACGAGGATTATTTTGAGGTCGAGCTGGAAGAGTTGCAGGATCAGATGATCAGCCCGGCCCAGGCCGAGGCCCTCAAGCGCAGCCTGCTCCAGACCTTTGACCAGTATGCCCAACTGGACAAAAACATCTCCAAGGAACTGCTCAACACGGTCAACGGCATCGTGGATGCCTCCAAGCTGGCCGACACCATCGCCGCCCATTTTTCCTTCAAGATCGACGACAAGCAAAAGCTGATGGACCTGGTCAACCTCGAAGAGCGCATCCCCTGCCTGATCGGCCTGATCAAGATGGAAATCGAAGTGTTCGAGATGAACCAGCGCATCAAGGGCCGCATCAAGGAGCAGATGGAAAAGACCCAGCGCAACTATTATCTCAACGAGCAGATGCGGGCCATCAAAAAGGAGATGGGATCCGAAGACGACGGTGTTGAAGAGATCCAGGAACTGGAAGAGCGGATCGCCAAGAAGAAAATGTCCGAAGAGGCCACCGACAAGGTTCACAAGGAACTCAAAAAACTCAAGATGATGGCCCCGATGTCAGCCGAGGCCACCGTGGTGCGCAACTACATCGAGTGGATCATCAGCCTGCCCTGGTTTGACAAAAGCGAGGTGCTCAACGACCTGGACAAGGCCGAGAAGATCCTCAACGAAGACCACTACGGACTGGAAAAGCCCAAGGAGCGCATCGTCGAATACCTGGCCGTTCAGGCCCTGATGAACAAGGTCAAGGGGCCGATCCTCTGTTTTGTCGGCCCTCCGGGTGTGGGCAAGACCTCCCTGGCCAAGTCTGTGTCCCGGGCCACGGGCCGGCGCTACGTGCGCTTGAGCCTGGGCGGGGTGCGTGACGAGGCCGAGATCCGCGGGCACCGGCGCACCTACATCGGGGCGCTGCCGGGCAAGATCATCCAGTCGCTGAAAAAGGCCGGGGTGAACAACCCCGTGTTTTGTTTGGACGAAGTGGACAAGATGAGCATGGATTTCAGGGGAGATCCGTCCGCTGCCCTGCTGGAAGTGCTCGATCCGGAGCAAAACAACGCCTTCAACGACCACTACCTGGACCTGGACTACGACCTGTCCGACATCATGTTCATCACCACGGCCAACACCCTGCCGGAAATTCCCCTGCCCTTACAAGACCGTATGGAGATCATCCGGCTGGCCGGCTACACCGAATTTGAAAAATACCATATCGCCAAAAACCATTTGATCGCCAAGCAGATCAAGCAAAACGGCCTGGAAGAGCGGGACATCACCTTCACCAAGGAGGCCGTTTACACGATCATCCGGCGCTACACCCGCGAGGCCGGGGTGCGCAACCTTGAACGGGAAATCGCCTCGATCTGCCGCAAGATCGCCAAGGAAGTGGTCAAGGAAAAGCAGCGCACCGCCTATCGCATCACGGCCAAGACCATTGCCAGGTACCTTGGCCCGCCCGCCTACAAAGAAGACCAGATCGACAAGGAAGACCTGATCGGCATGGTCACCGGCATGGCCTGGACCCAGGTGGGCGGCGAACTGCTCTGCGTGGAAACCCTGATCATGCCGGGCCGGGGCAAGCTCACCATCACCGGCAAGTTGGGCGAGGTGATGAAAGAGTCGGCCGAGGCGGCCTTCAGCTACGTGCGCTCACGGGCCGCCAAGCTGGGACTGGAAAACCAGTTTTACAAAAAATGCGATATCCATATTCACATTCCCGAAGGCGCCATTCCCAAGGATGGTCCCTCGGCGGGTATTGCCATGTGCTCCTGCCTGGTGTCGGCCCTAACCCGGCGCAAGGTGCCCAAAGACATCGCCATGACCGGGGAAATCACCCTGCGCGGCCGGGTCCTGCCCATCGGCGGGCTCAAGGAAAAAATCCTGGCGGCCCATCGGGGGGGAATCCGCAAGGTGCTCGTGCCCAAGGAAAACGAAAAAGACCTCAAGGACATTCCCGAAAGCATCCGGGCCAAGCTGGAGATCTGCCTGGTGGAGCACATGGACGAGGTGCTCACCCATGCCCTGATCGTGGCCCCGGGCGAATCCTTGTTCAAAAAAGACGACATCGCCGTTAAAATGACGCCCAGCGAGCCGCCGGCCCAACCCTCTTTGAATTGATCCGTTGGAAAATGTCTTGACAAGACACCGCCCCCTGGTATAGGTCGGTTTCCAAGAGACAAAAAAACATGATGCTGCCCATTTCCATGATCAACCTCATCCTTATTCGCATCCTCGTGGTTGTCCTTGTAGGACGCCGCGAGGGGAGAGGGTTCATAATGGCCTAACAGCAGCTTCGTTAAATCGCTTTAAATCCGTTATCAGCCCTCTCCTGATAACGGATTTTTTTTTGCGCTGAGGTCAGGCCCAAGGAACACCCAAACACCCAAACACCAAAAGACCCAAACATGGAACTCAACGGCGCCCAAATTTTAATGAAGACCCTTCAGGAAGAAGGGGTGGACACGATTTTCGGTTTTCCCGGCGGGGCGGTGATCGACATCTACCACGCCCTGGTCCGGACCCCGATCCGCCATGTGCTGGCCCGCCACGAGCAGGGGGCCGTGCATGCCGCCGACGGCTATGCCAGGGCCAGCGGCAAGGTGGGGGTCTGCCTGGTCACCTCCGGACCCGGGGCCACCAACACGGTCACCGGCATTGCCACGGCCTTTGCCGACTCCATTCCCTTGGTGGTGATCACCGGCCAGGTGCCCACCCACCTGATCGGCAACGATGCCTTCCAGGAAGTGGACATCGTGGGGATCACCCGGCCCTGCACCAAGCACAACTACCTGGTGAAAAACACCGAAGATTTGGCCCGTTGCGTCAAGGAGGCCTTTTTCATCGCCCGTACCGGCCGGCCCGGCCCGGTGCTCATCGACATCCCCAAGAACGTGGCCAGCCGCATCGTCGCCTACCAGCCCCCGGCCAAGGTCCGGCTGCGGGCTTACCGGCCCACCTATTCGCCCAACCCCAAGCAGGTGCAAAAGGCCGCCGACTTGATCCTGGCGGCCCAGCGTCCCGTGATTTTCGCCGGTGGCGGGGTGGTGCTGTCCGGGGCCGCGGCCGAGCTGATCGAGCTTGCCCGGGCCAACCGCATCCCGGTAACCGCCTCGCTGATGGGGTTGGGGGCCTTTCCCGGCACCGACCCGCTGTGGATGGGAATGATCGGCATGCACGGCACCTTTACGGCCAACATGAGCGTGGCCGGCTGCGACCTGCTCATTGCCGTGGGCGTGCGCTTTGACGACCGGGTCACGGGCAAGACCGAGGCCTTTGCGGCCCAGGCCCATATCGTGCACATCGACATCGACCCGACCTCGATCCGCAAGAACATCCCCGTGGAGGTGCCCGTGGTGGGCGATTGCCGCCTCACCTTGAAGATGCTCAACGAGGTGTTGCACGCCAAGGGGTCCAACGGCGGTCCATCCCGCGATCCATGGCTCGGCCAGATTGCCGATTGGAAGTGCCAACGGCCCCTGACCTACATCAAGAACCATGAGATCAAACCCCAGTACGTGGTGGAAAAACTTTACGAACTGACCGCGGGCAAGGCACTGATCACCACCGAAGTGGGCCAGAACCAGATGTGGGCGGCCCAGTTTTACGCCTTTGACCAACCCAACCAGTTCATCAGTTCCGGGGGGTTGGGCACGATGGGCTTCGGGCTGCCCGCGGCCATCGGTGCCCAGATCGCCTGCCCGGATCGCCTCGTGGTGGACGTGGCCGGGGATGGCAGCATCCAGATGAACATCCAGGAACTGGCCACAGCCGTGGAAAACCGTTTGCCGATCAAGGTGGTGATCCTCAACAACGGTTACCTGGGCATGGTGCGCCAATGGCAGGAGCTGTTCTACGACAAATGCTATGCGTGCACCGGTATCACCCACAGCCCGGACTTTGCCCGCCTGGCCGAGGCTTACGGTGCGGTGGGGCTAAGGGCCGAGCGTGTCGAAGATGTCGAGCCGGTGCTGCGCCAAGGCCTTTTTTCCGATCGCACCGTGATCATGGATTTTGCCGTGTGCCGGGAAGAAGGGGTCTACCCCATGGTGCCGGCCGGGGCCCCGATCACCGAGATGTTGTTGGTATAACTGATAGTTTCAAGTTTTAAGAGTTAAGTTTTAAGCCCAAACAACCAAACACCCAGACAACGAAACACCAAAAGCCGATGGATTCTGAAAAACATGTGTTGACGATGCTGGTGGACAACGAGCCCGGGGTGCTGTCCCGGGTGGTGGGGCTTTTCGGGGGCAGGGGTTACAACATCGAAAGCCTCTGCGTGGCCGAAACCGTGGACCCGCTGATTTCCCGGATCACCATCACCACCAAGGCCAATGCCCCGCTGTGCGAGCAGATCGAAAAGCAGCTGCGCAAATTGGTCAACGTGATCAAGGTGCGGGATTTGAGCGGCAACAACGCGGTCAAGCGGGAGATGGCCTTGATCTGCGTGCGGGCCAAATCCGCGGACCGGGCCGAGATCCAGCGCATCGTGGACATTTTCCGCTGCAAGGTGGTCGATGTGGGCCCGGAGTTTTACATCGTCGAGGTCACCGGGGACGAGGACAAGATCAACGCCTTGATCAACCTGCTCAAGCCGCTGGGGATCAAAAAGATCGCCCGCACGGGGATGATCGCCCTGTTCCGGGAACCCCGATAATTGCGCTGGCGCGCAATTATTAAGCTGCTGCGCAGCATTTCATTAAAAAAGGCAGATGTCCATGGGGTCCATCGTGTCTATTAGAACAACGGGAACTTTCGCAATGGGCGGAATAAAGAAAAACAAATAAAAAAACGGAGTTTTTTTATGGCACAGATCAATTTCGGTGGAACGATCGAAGAGGTGGTCACCGCGGAAGAATTCACCCTGGACCAGGCCCGGGAGGTTTTAAAAGGCGAAACCGTGGCGGTGATCGGTTACGGGGTCCAGGGCCCGGGCCAGGCGTTGAACATGCGCGACAACGGCATTGCCGTCATCGTGGGCCAGCGGCCCGGAACGGCCTCCTGGTCCAAGGCCAAGGCCGACGGTTTTGTCGAGGGCGAAACGCTGTTTGACATTGCCACGGCAGCCACCAATGCCACCATCGTCCAGTACCTGCTCTCGGATGCGGGCCAGGTGGCCCTGTGGCCAACGGTCAAGGCCTGTTTGCAGCCGGGCAACGCCCTGTATTTTTCCCATGGCTTTGGCATCGTCTACAGCGTCCAGACCGGAATCGTACCCCCGGCCGAGGTGGACGTGATCCTCGTGGCGCCCAAGGGTTCGGGCCGCACCGTGCGGACCAATTTTTTGGACGGCAGCGGGATCAACGCCAGCTTTGCCATCCACCAGGACGCCACGGGCAAGGCCCGGCAGCGGACCCTGGCTTTGGGGGTGGCCATCGGTTCGGGGTATCTGTTTCCCACCACCTTTGAAAAAGAGGTGTTCAGCGATCTCACCGGTGAGCGGGGGATACTCATGGGGGCACTGGCCGGGGTGATGGAGGCCCAGTACGCGATTTTGCGCCACAACGGCCACAGCCCCAGCGAGGCTTTCAACGAAACCGTGGAAGAGCTCACCCAGAGCCTGATCCGCCTGGTGGCCCAAAACGGGATGGACTGGATGTTCGCCAACTGTTCCACCACGGCCCAGCGCGGGGCCCTGGACTGGGCCCCCCGGTTCAAGACGGCCGTGGAACCGGTGTTTGCCGAGCTTTACCGCTCCGTTACCACCGGCGCCGAGACCCGCCGGGTGTTGGAAGCCAACAGCACCGCCGACTACCGGGAAAAGCTGCAAAAGGAGCTCACTGCTTTGGGCGCTTCGGAGATGTGGCAGGCCGGGGCCGCGGTGCGGGCCTTGCGCCCGGAAAACAGAAAAGCATAATCCCAAACCGGACGATAGGAAATCAAATCCGAAATCGGAAGCACGAAATTCGAAACAAATTCAAATGACCAAAAATCAAATACCCCAAACCATCTGGTCGGAAATCCAAGCCGTTGTTTTTGTTTTTCGGTTATTCGGTCCTTGGGGTTTGTTTCGGATTTCGTGCTTCGAATTCAAATCGCGTACGTTTTGCATTCAATCGAATTGTTAGCGTACCAAGGGCTGGGAAAAACATGGAACCCATCGAACTTTACGACACCACCCTGCGTGACGGCACCCAGGGGGAGAACATCAATTTTACCGCCGCGGAAAAACTCGCCGTGGCCCAACGCCTCGACGACCTGGGGATCCCCTACGTCGAAGGCGGCTGGCCCGGGGCCAACCCCCGTGACGTGGAGTTTTTCCGACTGGTGCAGCGCCACCGCTTCCACCAGACCCGTATCGCCGCCTTCGGCGCCACCCGCAGGCCGGACAAGGCCGCGGACAAGGACCCCAACCTCAAGGCCTTGATCCGCAGCGGCGCGGATGTGACCACGGTGTTCGGCAAGACCTGGGACCTGCATGCCGGTCTGATCGGTGCCAGCCTCGACCAAAACATCGCCATGATCGCCGAGAGCGTGGCCTTTCTCAAACACGCCGGCAAGGAAGTGATTTACGATGCCGAGCATTTTTTCGATGGTTTTACCGCCAATCCCGACTATGCCGTCCAGACGGTGGCCGCAGCCATCCAGGCCGGTGCCGATGCCGTCGTGCTGTGCGACACCAACGGCGGGACCTTGCCCCATGACATCGAAAAGGCCATTGCCGATCTGAACGTCCTGCTGGCCAAGCGCTTTGTCTGGAAAGCCGGCCTGTGGCCGGTGCGCCTGGGCATTCACACCCACAACGACTGCGGCCTGGCCGTGGCCAACACCATCGCCGCGGTGCGTGCCGGGGTCACCCTGGTCCAGGGCACGATCAACGGTTACGGGGAGCGTTGCGGCAACGCCGACTTAACCAGCGTCATCCCGATTCTGGCCTTGAAGATGGGGCGCAACTGCCTGGAACCGGACAAGCTGCGCCAGTTGAAAACCGTATCGCGTTTTGTCAACGAAACCGCCAATCTGGTGCCCAACAACGCCCGGCCTTTTGTCGGTCGCAGCGCCTTTGCCCACAAGGGCGGGATCCACGTGAGCGCCATCTTGAAAGAACCCCGGGCCTACGAGCACATCGACCCGGAACGGGTGGGCAACTCCCGCCGGGTCCTGGTGTCGGACATGGCCGGCAAGAGCAACATCGAGTACAAGGCCCGGGAAATGGGGGTCACCCTGGGGGGCAACGGTTTTGACAGCCGGCGCATCGCCGATCAGATCAAACAACTTGAGGAGCAGGGCTACCAGTTCGACACGGCCGACGGGTCGTTGAAGATCTTGATGGAAAAATTCACCGACCAGTTCCGGCCGGTCTTCGAACTGGAGTCGTTCCGGGTGATCATCGAAAAGGACAAGGACAAGCCCTGCGCAGCCCAGGCCACGATCAAGATCGCCGTGGACGGCAAAACCGAGATCACCGCGGCCGAGGGCAGCGGGCCGGTCAGCGCCCTGGACAACGCCCTGCGCAAGGCCCTGGACCAGTTTTTCCCCGGCCTTGAGACCATGCGCCTCGTGGACTTCAAGGTGCGGGTCATGGACGGCCGGGCCGGCACCGCGGCCAAGGTGCGCGTGCTGATCCAGTCACGGGACAGCGACGACATCTGGAACACCGTGGGGGTGTCCACCGACATCATCGAGGCCTCCTGGCAGGCCCTGGCCGACAGCTTCCAGTACAAGCTGGCCGCGGCGGTCAAACCCGAGAATCTAAAAGAAGAAAAGGCGGCAGCGGTCTGAGATGGTTTTACCATGAAGAACCCAGCGCGGCAAAGCCGCAACCAAAAGGACAAGAACCAATCTCGCGCAAAGACGCAGAGACGCAGAGAAAAGCAACACACATACTTGCACTACGAAAAACGCGAAATGCGCGAAAATCACTGACCGAAGACAGACGGATCGGAACTAAAAAAATGTTGCACACAGAGCCACAAAGACACGGAGAACAACGTTTTTTCTCTGTGAACCCCATGGCATAGTGAGAGGAAGAGGTTTTTCGCGTCATTTCGTGTGTTTCGTGGTTAATAAACCAAAATTCGTTCATACATGATTTTGCCCGGATTAACCTCATGGAGCCTTCATGGTGGATTGAATGGATCTGGAAGATGCCGCTTTGACTCAGGACCGGTCGGTGATTGGGATGAAGATATGATTTTCAGGACCATCAAAGAAGATTTCAACGCCGCAGGGTTTGCATGTGCCGCCGCCCTGCGGCCCATGCTTGCCGGTGATGCGGGGTAAAGACGGTATGATCCGAACCTTTCTGAAAACAAACCGCCGCGACAGCGGCGTGAATAATTTTGCGTGAGCAAAATTATAAAGGAGTTGCAACACCATGAACGAGCGCATCATCATTTTCGATACCACCCTGCGCGACGGGGAGCAAAGCCCGGGCGCCAGCATGAACACCGCTGAAAAACTGCGCCTGGCCATCCAACTGGAAAAACTGGGCGTGGACGTGATGGAGGCAGGCTTTCCCGCAGCCTCGGAAGGCGATTTCGAGGCCGTCTCGCGCATCGCCGCCAAGATCAAGACCGCCGAGGTGGCGGCCTTGGCCCGGGCCACCAAAGCGGACATCGACCGGGCCTGGGCCGCGATCCGCCACGCTGCCAAACCCCGGATCCACACCTTCATCGCCACTTCGGACATCCACTTGAAGCACAAGCTCAACATGGACCGGGACCAGGTGCTCAAGGCCGCGGCCGCTGCCGTGGCCCATGCGTGCAGCCTGACCCCCAACGTGGAGTTTTCCGCGGAAGACGGCTCGCGCAGCGACCGGGACTTTCTCTGCCAGGTCTTTGGAACTGCGATTGCCGCCGGGGCCGCCACGGTCAACCTGCCCGACACGGTGGGCTACAGCGTGCCGGCCGAGTTTGCCGATCTGGTCGCCTATGTGCTGGCCCACACCCCGGGCATCGACAAGGCCGTGCTTTCCGTGCACTGCCACAACGATCTGGGCCTGGCCACGGCCAACACCATCGCGGCCATCGCCGCCGGGGCCCGCCAGGTGGAAGTCACCGTCAACGGGATCGGCGAGCGGGCCGGCAACACCTCGCTGGAAGAAGTGGTGATGACCCTGCACACCCGGCGCAACCGGCTGCCGTTTACCTGCGCGGTTCACACCGACCAGATCCATCCATCCAGCCGCCTGGTGTCCAGCATCACCGGCCTGATGGTCCAGCCCAACAAGGCCATCGTCGGGGCCAACGCCTTTGCCCACGAAGCGGGGATCCACCAGGCCGGGGTCCTGAAAAACCCCATGACCTACGAAATCATGAAACCGGAGACCGTGGGCCTGAACCGCAACCAGCTCGTGCTGGGAAAGCACTCGGGCCGCCATGCCCTGCGCGACCGGATCAGCCAGTTGGGTTACGATCTGAGCGACGAGGAACTGGGCTTGGTGTTTACCCGTTTCAAAGCGTTGGCCGACAAGAAGAAAAACGTGATGGACGAGGACATCGAGGCCATCGTGGCCGAGCAGATCCTGCGCACCGACGAGGTGTTTCGCCTTGAATACCTCCACGTGACCGCGGGCAACACCGTCACCCCGGTGGCCAGCGTCAAACTGTCGATCAACGGCCGGCTGGTCCAGGGGGCCGACTACGGCAACGGACCGATCGATGCAGCCTACAAGACCATCGCCAATTTGACCCGAACGGCCTGTGAGCTGACCCGTTTTGAGATCAGCGCCCTGACCGGGGGCACGGACGCCTTGGGCGAGGTGATGGTGCGGCTGAAAGAAAACGGTCTCACGGCGCTGGGCCGCGGGGCCGACCCGGACATCATCACGGCCAGCGCCCTGGCCTTTGTCAACGGACTCAACCGTTTGGAATACCTCAAGGCCCACCCGGTGGTGGCGACAACATAGAAGGGCAGGCTGAAGGCTGGAGGCTGAAGGTTGAAGGCTGAAAGAAGGTTGAGGTTAAGGCCGATGTCGAGATGGAATGACATCCCCAGCACGGTTGTTTACGCCGGCGATATCATCGAATATGAGGGGGCGCCGATCCCCGAACCTGCCACCATGCTCCTTCTCGGCTCAGGCTTATCGGCCTGGCCGGTGCTCGCCGCCGGTTTAAAAAAAACGTTCACCCGATAAACCCGAGGCGGGGCCAACCGGCCCCGCTTTTGTTGTTATCTGAAGGCCTTGCCCTTGGCAGTGCCGCCGTTTCCCCGGATGGACCTTTATCCTTCCTGAGCCCTGAAAAACTCCCGGTACACCCGATAGTGGGATGTGGTGCGCACGTCCACCGGGGCCAGGGGGATGGTGTCGAAGCTGTAGGCCAGGGCATCCGGGCAGGCCATGAGGATCGGCGAGTGGGTGGCGATGATGAACTGGGCGTGGCCCGCTCGGCTCATCGCGGTGAGCACGTCCAGCAGGGCCATTTGGCTTTGGGGGGACAGGGCCGTTTCCGGCTCGTCGAGCAGGTGCAGTCCCTTGACCTTGTAGATGGCCTTGAAAAAGGCCATGAAGGACTGGCCGTGGGACTGGGAAACCAGGGATTGGCCCCCGAAGTAGTCCAGCAGCCCGGGATTGGACGCGGCCCATTCGTCCACGAGTTGGGAAAAGTTGCGGAACAGCTCCGCTGAAAAAAACGAGCCGGGCACCGGCCCGTTTCGCCACTGCAGCCCCAAGGCCTGGGGCAGGGCGTTTTCAAAGCGGTTGACCTCATAGCGGGTGCGGTAGCGGCCTTCCCAGATGTGGATGTTGCAGCGCCGGCAGATCGCTTTGAGCAAGGTGGACTTGCCCGTGCCGTTTTCCCCCACGAACAGGGTTATGGGCCGGTCCAGGTCAACGGTCCGGGTTTGGGCCAGCAGGGGCAGGTTGAAGGGGTAGTGGTCCCGGGTGGGAAAGTTTTCCGGGACGATGGTCGCGTGCCTGAGGTGCATGGGATCACTCTGTCATCGAAGGCAACTGGTAACTTGGCCCGAGACGTTGCCACATGGCCTCGTGGCGCTGCTCAAGAGCGTGCCGGATTTGCTCGTACTCGGGCACGGATATCTCTCCTCGGGCCAGTTTGTTTCTGTGGAAGGCGATTTCGTTTTCCAGCCAACGGTCCGGATCGAAGTTGTATGTCATGGGGCCTTGGGCGTCAGTTACCTGGCGGCGTTGCCCGCAGGCGCTCTTCCAGCCGGCCCAAAGCCCCTGTCAGGGCCGTTTCCGGATGGATGCGCTGTCGGCGTGCCAAGGTTGCCAGGGATAAAAGGGTTTGACCAAGGGCCTCGGTCCCACTGTCCCCGGAGGGGTTTTGCAGGGCGGTTTTCAACGCCTGCCAGTTGGCATCGACCGCAGCGATCGGGTCTTGGCCTCCCGGACCGTGGCCGGTGATCTTTTCGGCCCTTTCGATGATGCGCCATGCCCGCATCAGGGCCGGCAGGTTCTTGGGAATCGAGTCAAAAGGTGAGGCCTTGCCCTGGTTCTCCTCTTTTTTGATCCTTTGCCACTGGTCCCGGACCGCCTCGGTGCTGATGGCCTGACGTTGCGCAAATACATGGGGATGGCGGCGGATCATCTTGTCGCAGTTGCGGGTCACGGCCTCGTTCAGATCGAAGGCCCCGGCATCGGCGTATAGGGCCGCCAGGAACACCACCTGAAACAGCACGTCGCCCAACTCCTCGCAGACATCCTCGGACGATCCCGTTTCAATGGCCGCGAACAATTCATAAACCTCTTCGACCAGGTAAACGGCAAGGCTCGACGGGGTCTGCTGCCGGTCCCAGGGACAGCCGTCCGGGGCGCGCAACCGGGCGATGATGTCGATGATCGGTTGGATGGAATCCGCGTTCGGCGTCATGTTTTTCCGTTGGTCCGTTTGACGATCCTCGTTGGAAGTGGGCGAACCGACACCGGGAAATGCCAAATGCCCCATGAAAGAAGAAGGCCGATTCTCAGGGGCCCTTTCAGGTTTCATCCCTCATCCCTGTTTGTTATCCGTCTTGGGCTGATTTTGGGGGATGTTCAATAGCGGTGCCTGCCAGGTTTTTTTCAACGCACTGATTTTATCTCCAAAAACCCCTTTCATCTCCTTGCTGATCACCCTGGCCAGGGTTTCGGCCACCGAGGACACATGGGGGGCCAGCATCGAATCGCGGACAAAGGGCGAGTTGGCCGGTAAAAACGTGGTAAAGGCGATCATCAGCACCGAGGTGATCAGGATCGCTTTCAACGCGCCAAAGCCCGCGCCGCTGATGCGGTCCACCCATCCAAGAAAGGCCACGCTGAGGATGTATTTGAGGATGACCCCCAAAATGCTGATAAAAATGAAGACCACGCAAAAAACGGCAAGAAAGCTCAAAATGTTGAGGTAGGGGCCGGCGGACACCCATCGGTTGAGCACCTTTGCCAGAACCGGATAGTAGCTGTAGGCGCCGTAAAAACCGGCCAGCACACCGACGATGGACGCCAGTTCCTTGATCAGCCCCCGGAAAATGCCCCGGATGAGGCAGTAGGCGAAAATCACGATGATGATCATGTCAAAGGCGTTCATGTGCTCCTGATTTTATTGGCAAGCGACCACAACAACGGTTTGCCGCGCCGGCGGCCATTGATAATGGCGTGAAAGCGCAATTATTGCGCAATTAGAATTAGCGCTTAAGCCCCTTGCGGGTCAAGCGATTTGTCCCAAAACCCGTTTGCATTCGACCATGGGCCATGATAGATCAATGGCCGAAAAGCAGTGCTGGCCCATGCCCCAAGGCCGGGACCCGGATCAACCGGATCATGAGAGAGGGTTGTGAACGATTCGTTGAAAGACCATGTCGAACTGACGTTTGACGACATCGACCTTGCCCGCCAGTTGTTCGGAGAACACAACAGCCACCTCCAGCACGTCGCCGACGCCCTGAAGATCAAGATTCACACCCGGGGCAACATGGTGGCCATCGCCGGTGATCCGCCTGCTGTTGCCCTGGCCAAAAACCTGCTCGAACAGCTCTACGCGCTGATCGGCGCCGGTTATCCGATCTATGCCAAGGATATCCAGTATGCCTTGAGTGCCCTGTGCGCCGATCATCGGGTCCGGTTGCGCGACATCTTTCTGGACACGATTTACATTACCAGCAAAAAGCGGCCGATTACCCCCAAAAGCCCCACCCAGAAGGCGTATATCGATGCCATCCGCAACAACGACATGGTCTTTGGCATCGGTCCGGCCGGCACCGGCAAGACCTATCTGGCCATGGCCATGGCCGTGTCCTTTCTGACCAAGGGGCTGGTCAGCCGGATCATCCTCACCCGTCCGGCGGTGGAAGCCGGTGAAACCCTGGGCTTTTTGCCCGGTGACATCGCTGAAAAAGTCGATCCCTATCTGCGGCCCCTCTATGACGCGTTGCACGACATGATGCGCTTTGAAAAAACCGCCAACCTGATCAAGCAGGGGATTATCGAGGTTGCGCCGCTGGCCTTTATGCGGGGGCGCACCCTCAACGATGCCTTTGTCATCCTGGATGAGGCCCAGAACACGACCTGTGAGCAGATGAAGATGTTTTTAACGCGGATCGGTTTCAATTCCAAAACCGTGGTCACCGGCGATATCACCCAGACCGATCTGCCTGTGGGCAAGACCTCGGGCCTGATCGAAACATCGGAGATCCTTCAGGGCATCGACGGGATTTGCTTTGTCTTTTTTTCCAAAAAGGACGTGGTGCGCCACCGGCTGGTTCAGCAGGTCATCCAGGCCTATGAAGATCTGGAGGAGCGGCGCAAGACCCGGCATTGACCAAACACCCAAACACCCAAACACCAAAACACCGAAACACCAAAACACCGTGTCCCCCAGCCCCAAAAAAGAACCCGTTGCCACGTTGCTTGCATCCGGCCACTGGGTCCCGCTTGCCGCCATGGCAGCCCTTTGTCTTGTTTTTCTGGTGATCATGGTGCCGGCCCTGATCACCACCCATGCCGTTTATCGTCTGGGGGATGTGGCTGAAAGGGCCGTCAGGGCACCCCAGGATTTTTTTGTCGAGGACGCCGAGGCCACCGAGGCCAAGCGGCGCCAGGCCATGGAGGCCGCGCCTGCGGTGTATGACCATGACATCGGACTGGCCCCCCAGTTCACCCAAAGCGTGACCCAGTCCTTTGCCCTGGCCCGCGCCATTTTGGAAACCCCTGACAGGGGTCCGGTGGAGGCCCCTGCCAGTGCCGGGCAGGGGGCCTCGGAACCGCCCGCCGGCCCAGGTCCTGGTCCCAGGCGTTCCCCCCATGACGAGCTTTGGCAAAACAAGGAAAGCTTCGAGAACCGGATCGGTACTGCGGTGAGCAACGGTGCCTTCCGTCTTCTTGAAGAAAACCGCTTCGATCCGCAGATCGCCGAAAAGATCAACCAGGTTCTGACAGCCATCCTTGAAAACGGGGTGGTGGCCAACAAGGAAATGCTGCTGCGCGAAGCCGACAAGGGGATCACCCTGCGGGCGGTGGGCACGGGCACGGAGCAGATCGTTACCAATCTCAAGGGCTACTACGGGCTGGACCAGGCCAGGGCCATGGTCAGAACCCTGGGCCAAAACCTGTTCAAGGACATCCACTACAACATCCGCAACCTGATCATCGATCTGTGCCAACAACTCGTCCAACCCAACATCACCTTCAACCGGGAAGAAACCGAGGTGCGCCGGGTGGCAGCGGCCGATCGGGTCAAGCCGGTGTTGTTCATGATCAAGGCCGGTGAAATCATCTTGCGCGAGGGCGAACGCGTCAGTGACGCCCACCTGCTCCGGCTGGAAGCCCTCAACAAAGAGATCCAAAGGGGAAGGGTGATGGTGGGCAGCCTTGGCGCCACCTTGCTGCTCATGGCGGTGATGGTGGTGATCTATATCCTTTTTCTCCTGCCCCGCAGCGATTTTACCCCTAACCGCAACCGCCACCTGCTGTTTATCGCCCTGGTGCTGGTTGCCGCTTTTCTCGGGACCCGTTTCTGGCAAACCCTGGCCACTGCCCTGACCCATGGCGGGTTTCTGCTGTTCTCGGCCGATGCCGTGACCTTCGGTCTGCCCCTGGCCGCCGGGGCCATGATCTTGAGCCTGTTTCTGGGGCTGGAACTGGCCCTGCCGCTGGTCCTGGTCATGGCCGTGGGGGCCGGTGTCTTGCTGGGAAGCCGGCTGGAATGGTTCGTTTACTTTTTGCTCAACAGCATCCTGGGCGCTTACTGGATGAAAGGTTGCCGGGAGCGCATCGTGTTCACCAAAGCCGGCGCCAAACTCGGTCTTGCCAACATGGCGCTGGCCACGGTGATCAACCTTTACAGCGCTTCGTTTTCGGCGGCCGATTTGCTCTGGAACTGGACTTTTGCGTTTTGCGGGGGAATGGGCAGCGGCGTGATCGCTGCCGGTATGATCCCGCTGATGGAAATCGTCTTCGGTTACACCAGCGACATCAAGCTGCTGGAACTGGCCAACCTGGACAGGCCCCTGCTGCGGCGCCTGATGCTGGAGGCCCCGGGCACGTATCACCATTCGGTGGTCGTGGGCTCTTTGGTGGAGGCCGCCGCGGCCCAGATCAACGCCAACCCCTTGCTGGGCAAGGTCTGCGGTTACTACCATGACATCGGCAAGATCAACAAGCCTTTGTATTTCATTGAAAACCAGACAGACGGCAAGAACCGGCACGACAAGCTGGCCCCCACGATGAGCAAGCGCATCCTCATCGCCCATGTCAAAGACGGGGTGGAAATCGCCCGTCAGCACAAACTGGGCCAGGTGATCAGCGACACGATCCAGCAGTCCCACGGCACGAGCCTGATCGCCTATTTCTATGAAAAGGCCAAACAACAGGCCGGCGAGGACGGGGTCAACCAGGATGATTTCCGCTATCCCGGTCCTCGTCCCCAAACCCGGGAGGCCGGCCTGGTGATGCTGGCCGACGTGGTGGAAGCGGCTTCGCGCACCCTGGAAAATCCAACGCCTTCGCGGATCCAGGGCCTTGTCCAGCGGCTGATCAACAAGATTTTTTCCGACGGTCAGCTCGACGAGTGCGAGCTGACCCTCAAGGACCTTCACCGGATCGCCAAGAGTTTCAACGTGATTCTCAACGGGATCCACCACCACCGGGTCGAGTATCCTGAAAAGGCGGCCCCGGGAAACGGGAAGAGCACCAATGGCAGTTCTGATCGCCAATCGCCAAAAGGCACGACGGGTGAGCCAAAAAGCGGTCAGGCAGACAGCTCAGGCCATCTTAGACGCCTTGGGCTGTCCTGAGGCCGAGCTTTCCATCGTCATCCTCGACGACGAGCAGATCGCCGGGCTCAACCGCCGCTACCTCAACCGCCGCGGCCCGACCAACGTCATCGCCTTTCCCATGCAGGAGGGGGCCTTTGGCCACTTGACCCCCGGCCTGCTGGGCGATGTGGCCGTTTCCGTGGAAACGGCCAAGCGGGAGGCCCTGGCAGCGGGAATGCGCATTGACCGGCGTTTCAATGAGCTGCTCGTCCACGGGATTTTGCACCTTCTCGGCTACGATCACGAAAACGACACGGCTAAGGCAAGGGTCATGGAAGAAAAAGCCGCCGAGGTGATGGAGATGCTGGGCCAGAAGGATCAAATACGAAATCCGAAGCACGAAATCCGAAACAAATGAAATGGTGTGCAACACGTCAACCATTTGGCCGGAGCCCATCGGGGTCGGTATCGGTATCGGGGCCGGGGGCCGGGTTTTTGGATCCGGTTTTTCTGTCGATACCGATTCCGATACCGATACCGACCCCGAGAAGAAACAGGTTGGTTCCGGCTTCTTCAGGATAGGGAGTTGCGATGTACCTGGTAACCGCCGCCCAGATGCAGGCCATGGACCGCATGACCATCGCGAGCTTCGGCCTGCCCGGGCGGGTGCTGATGGAAAATGCCGGCCGCGGGGCCGTGGAGTGTTTGTGTGCCCATTGGGGCGATCCTGCCGGCCGGCGCATCGGCGTGGCCGCCGGCCGGGGCAACAACGGCGGAGACGGTTTCGTCATGGCCCGCTGCCTCAAGCAGAGGGGCGCCGACGTGAAGGTCTTTTTGGTGGCGGACAAGGAAAAGGTCGCCGGGGAGGCCCTGGCCAATCTGCGTTTGCTCGAGGCCTTGGCCGTGCCCGTGATCGGCGTCACCGACGCCCGGTCCCTTGCCCCCCACAAGGCCTGGATCGATGGCGTGGACATCTGGATCGACGCGTTGCTCGGCACGGGCCTCAACGCCGAGGTCAAGGGCCGTACCGCCGCCATGATCCAGAAGATCAACGCCTCTGCCAAGCCGGTGCTGGCCGTTGATATCGCTTCGGGAATCCGGGCCGACACCGGCCAGGTCCTCGGTGTGGCGGTGCGGGCCGATGTTACCGCCACCTTCGCCTTTGCCAAGATCGGTCATTTCACCCATCCGGGTGCCGCCTTCACCGGCACGCTCAAGGTCATCGACATCGGCATCCCCGACCACATCGCCAACACCGTTGCCCCGGACCAATTTCTCGTCACGGCGGCGGCCGCGGCCCGTGGTCTGACCCCCAGGTTGGCCCATGCCCACAAAGGCACCACGGGCCATTTGCTCGTGGTGGCCGGCTCGCCGGGGAAAACCGGAGCCGCGGCCATGACGGCCACGGCGGCGCTGCGCGCCGGGGCCGGATTGGTGACCCTGGCGGTTCCGGCCGGGGTCCAAGCGGTGCTGGCAACCCAGGTGCTGGAGGTGATGACCGCGGCCCTGGCCCAAACCAGGGACGGGGTCCTGGATGAAGATGCCTTGGCGGCCCTGATGAAGCTGGCCGAGGGCAAGCGTTGCCTGGCCATCGGTCCGGGCCTGGGAACCGCCGCACCGACAGGGGCGGTGGTGCGGCGCTTTCTGGCCCAATGCCCTCTGCCCGTAGTCATCGATGCCGATGGGCTCAACCTGTTGGCCGGTCAGCCGGCCATCCTGGCGCAGCGCAGCGCGCCCAGCGTGCTCACCCCCCATCCCGGAGAGATGGCCCGGCTGTTGGACACATCCACCGCGGCCATTCAAAAGGACAGGATCGCCGCGGCCCGAACCCTGGCCCGCAGCGCCAATGCCTTGGTGGTGCTCAAGGGAGCCGGCACCGTGATCGCCGAGCCGGGGGGCAAGGCCTGGATCAACCCCACGGGCAACCCCGGCATGGCCTCTGGGGGGATGGGCGATGTGCTCACCGGGATGGTCGCCGGCCTGATCACCCAGGGTGCCCGTCCCCTGGAAGCCGCCATCGCCGGGGTCTACCTGCACGGGGCCGCGGCCGACCGCCTGGCCGGCAGCAGCGGTGCCTGCGGTTATCTGGCCTCCGAGGTGATGGCCGCCTTGCCCGCAACCATCAGTGGCCTCTGGCAATTTCCAGCAGGTAAGGGGCCATCGATTCCCATCAACGGATCAAGCGGCCATGACGGTAAGATCCGGTAATGGGCCGGAGCGACCCGGCCTGAAAATGACCTGCTCCTGCCCGGCCCATACCCAGGCCCTGGGCCGGCGGATCGGGGCACTGGTCGTCCAAAAACTGGTGATCGGGCTGATCGGCGCACTTGGCGCCGGCAAGACGGCTTTTGTCCATGGGGTGGCCAGGGGATTGGGTGTCAATGATCCCTACATCACCAGCCCCACCTTTTCCTTGATCAACGCCTACCAGGGACGCCTGCCCTTCTGGCATGCCGATCTTTATCGCCTGTCCGGCCCGTCCGATGTCCAGGACATCGGGCTGGAAGAGATGCTTGGCGCCGATCGGGGGGTGGTGGCCGTGGAATGGGCCGACAAGATGGATTGGGCCGGTTGGCCGGACCGGCTGGAGATCCGGTTGACCATCGTCGATGAGAACACCCGTGCGCTGGAACTGACGGGCTTCGGTGCCGATGCGCAGGCCATCATCGAAAAAATCGCCAAATCCGGTGATTCTTTCCCGTAACACCTGGTGTATCAGCACCTTATGGCTGAGATCCGGTGCAAAACGGTACCCGTTTTCCCGGAGCCCCCCGGTTCCGGGGCCGAGTATCGGGACCTCTATACTATATCTGAAAATTTCTTGTTTTTTATGCAAGATCTTTTGCCACAGACGCACACAGACTCACACGGACGTGCCCGAAGGCACGTTTTGAATCGCGGCCTACGGCCGCAATCCAAAGCCACCCGCTATGCGGGTGGTGGTTTACTCCGATCCGTCGCACGATCTTTGGTTCCGGCTCGTCCGGGTTGCGGGCCTTGCCAATGAAATTGGTGGACTTGCCGCCGGCGATCTGCTAAAAAAACCGCCTTGTTTTTACGCACCGCAACGGCAGGTTCATTAAAAGACAAGGGGGTGCAATGGCCTTGATCGTCCAAAAATTCGGCGGTACGTCGGTGGCCAATCTCGAGCGGATCCGCAACGTGGCCACCCGTGTCGCCGCGACCCGTGATGCGGGCAACGACGTGGTGGTGGTGGTGTCGGCCATGTCCGGGGTCACGGACGGGTTGATCGATTTGGCCAGAAAGATCAGCCAACGGCCCGAGGAAAGGG
>Ga0116204_1000365_pt1 | contig 25348 bp, 18 predicted proteins | sample LakKivwa52mmetaG_FD_94481 | JGI IMG/M metagenome (GOLD analysis project Ga0116204, IMG submission 94481) | Anoxic lake water microbial communities from Lake Kivu, Rwanda to study Microbial Dark Matter (Phase II) - Lake Kivu water 52m metaG | ecosystem: Environmental > Aquatic > Freshwater > Lake... | reverse complement strand
GGCGTGGATAAACCCACCGATGTCCTCAGTTTTGTGCATCAAACCGGCATTCGCAAAGAGGAAATAGGGGTAGTGGCAGATATTATCATTGACACAAATCAAGTGACTAAACAAAAGGGAACAAACACTTTTGAGGCGGAGCTGAGCAAGGTTTTTATCCATGCTATGCTCCATATTTGCGGCTATGACCATATAAAAAAGACAGACAAAGAAAAAATGGAAGATCGAGAAAGATATTACCAAAACCGTTTGCGAGGTGACGACGACAGTGGACGACAGTAAACCTCTGATAATCCTCGCTTTATTCTTGCTATCAGCATTCTTTTCAGGTTCGGAAACTGCGCTATTTTCTCTTTCCCGAGTGTATCTCAAGAAGATTGAGAATGAGGACACTAAGGGGAACATGCGTATATTAAAGCTTTTGAGAAATCCCCGGCGGCTACTCATTACCTTGCTTTTGGGCAATACCTTTGTCAATATGGGGATTTCATCTCTAAGTGCATTGTGGGTATTGGAAGAAAGTGGTTTGAGCCAGCGGCTGGAACCCTCGGCTGTAGTGGCTTTGCAGATAGGAATTACAACAATCCTGCTGCTGCTTTTTGGGGAGCTGATACCCAAATTGCTAGCCTTGGCAACAGCTGCAAGTATCTCTCGGATTGTATGTTTACCTATAATGGGATTGCAATATATCCTCAGCCCGCTGATTTGGTTTTTTGATCGCTTTGGATCGCTATTGGCGCACAAGACAAAGGGTTCTGGACAAAATAGCCATGCCTTTACCTCCCGCGAGTTTGAAAATCTGATTCATTCCGATAGCTCAAACCACAATCTTGATGAACATGAGAAAAGGATGCTGGTTGGTTTGTTCAGATTCAAAGACGCACAGATCAGTGAAATTATGGTTCCACGGGTCAGGATTGTTGCCATCGAAGAAAATTGTTCGCTGGAAGATTTACAAGGCTTGATAGTAGAGACGGGTTTTTCGCGAATACCGGTGTATCGGGAAAGCATCGATGATATCATCGGAATGGTCTATGTCAAAGACTTGCTGCTCTTTCCGGAAAAAAAGACGATGAGCGATCTCATTCGTCCGGTATGGTTCATTACGGAAAATATGAAGGTCGAGAACTTGCTGAACCAGTTTAAGAGTAAGAAACAGCAGTTTGCCGTGGTTGTCGATGAATATGGCGGAACCTCCGGTATCATTACCTTGGAAGATATCATGGAAGAGATAGTCGGTGAAATTCGCGACGAGTATGATGCAGACGAAGTACCGGAATTGATCAAGACAGAAAACAACACCTATCTTGTGGCAGGTACCCTCAATATCCGCCAATTCAATCATGAGTTTGATACAGATATTGATCCGGAGCTCTACGATAACGTAGCAGAATTTCTATTGGAGCACTTTAATCACGTACCAGCGATCAATGAAAGCATGGATTTGGAACATGGCTTGCGGCTTACGGTAACCGATGCAGACGAAAAGAGCATCAAGCAGATTTGTCTGGAGTTTTTGGAGGGGTCTTGAAGCTATACGGGTGGCTGTTGATAGTTTTCACTTGTGCGTTAGCAATGCCTTTGCATGGGCTTAGGGCTGAATATTATATCAAAGCCATGGGCATGAAAGTAGCCCACCTGGTTATTGAACACGATGCGCCGAAGCAGCAAATCCAAGTGAAAGCTGTTTCGCTAATGTCAAACAAGATTTTCCCGCGCATCAACAACACATACGTGGTATCATACCTGGGAAACTTCCTGCCGCGTAGTTACCTGAGAGAAATCGATCAAAACAATGTATGCGATTCTGTGCTCACTACTTATGATCATAGAAGCAAAGAGGCGGTAATCATCAGGCACAATCCGAGTAGCGCCAAAGCTTTTGAAATCTCATCCCATACCCGAGACTACTTTTCATTTATGATGCTGCTTACCACGCAAAACCTCAAGGATGGCGTATATCGCATCGATGGGAACGGTTTGCTATACAATGCCAAGCTGGTATATGAGAAATCCGAAGTAATCAAAACCGAGAAAGGAAAGTTTAACACGCGTAAGTACAACATCAGCTTTATCCCGCTCAAAAAGGAAAAGATGCCTTATATTGATATGGTTACTCACAATACCTTGCACAAGGATACACGTATCTCGATTTGGATCGGAGACAATGGAGTGGCTCTCAAAGCATCGGTAAGAAAAAGCGCATTGGGGATGAGCTGGGAACTGATAGACTTTTGCCTTTGAGGATCATGGAAAAACTACGTAAGTATAGTGCCTGGCTTTTTTGGAGCTGGCTCTTGACGATTTGGATTCTCTCTTCTCTGCCCTCTGCCAATCTGCCCGATTATCAGATTTTTTCTCTCGACAAGGTATTGCACTTTGGCGTATATTTCGTTTTGGGTACCTTCTTTAGTTTCTATTTGCTGCGACGTAAAGCACAGCCGAGGAAATGCTTGCTCTGGTTTGGAGTATTGATTCTAAGTGCGTTGGCAGAAGAGTATCATCAAGCCTATATTCCGGGACGATCAGTTTCTGTGTATGACTTTCTTGCCAATGCATCTGGTTTGATCGTAGCGGTAATAGTATGGTATAGGAAGCGATGATCTCGGTTCGCAATATCAGTTTGCAGATAGAGGGCAAAACCCTTTTGGAGGATCTTAGCTTTGAGCTATCACAGGGCAAGACCCTCATCGTTTTGGGCAAGAGTGGTGCAGGTAAAACGGTTTTGATCAAGACCTTGATGGGGCTTTTTGAGGCAAATTCTGGAGTGATCGAGATTGATGGAACGGAAATGAGCCAAGCCTCGGCATTGCAAAAAAGCGAAATCCTTAGCAGATTTGCCATGGTTTTTCAAAATGCTGCACTCTTGGATTCGTTTACGGTTTATCAAAATGTAGCCTTGCCCCTCTACAACCGGAAGAAGGATAGTGCGGAAGCGATTTATGAGCGAGTGCGGAAAAGTCTTGACGTAGTAGGGCTGATTCAGGTAATGGAATCCTATCCTTCTGCTTTGAGTGGAGGAATGAGAAAACGGGTAGGCATAGCCAGAGCCCTTGTATATGAACCAAAGTATATCGTGTTTGATGAACCTGTTTCGGGACTTGATCCCATCACAGCAAAGGAGATCATGAGTTATATCCATAAGATCAAAAGAGATGAAAGCATCAGCACTATCATTATCACCCATGAGCTGAAGAGCTTGCACAGCTTGGGCGATTCAGTATTGTTTATCAACCAAGGCATGGCTAGATTCTTTAGTAAAGTAGAGGATTTTAAGGCTGACAATGATCCACTGATCAGGGAATTTTTGGCATGAACAGGATAAGCTATCTGGCATTTCTTACAGCTTTGGCGGCTTTGATGAACATTGCGGAAAGCCTTTTCTTTCGTGCTCTGCCCTTACCTTTTCTACGTTTGGGTCTGGCAAATGTGGTTACTCTCTATCTCCTGATGCAACATCGCTTTGTGCTGGCATTGCTTTTGTCCATCCTCAAGACCTTGTTAGGGGGGATTTTTACGTTTACCTTGCTAAGCCCATCTACTCTCCTGTCTCTGGGTGGGGGGTTATCAGCCTACTTGATAATGGCAATATTGATCAAAGGGAACTTTGGTCTGAGCATCATTGGTATCAGTATATCCGGAGCGGTTATGCACAATCTAGTGCAGGTCTTGTTGGTGCGGTATTTGATTATCCGTAGTGAAAGCATACTGATGCTGCTACCCATAATGCTGGGTTTAGGATTGGTAAGCGGCAGTTTGGTGGCATATCTTAGTAATCTGCTGTCGCAAAAAATGGCGTCAGTGCAAATATGGGACTCCGTGATCGATGCAAAAGTATAACAAAGATAATTTGATCAAATGGCTACAATATACTGGTATCACCGCTTGTGTGTTGTTTGGCTTGTTTTTGGGTGCGTTTTGGTTTTATCGTGATGATCTTCCGCCTACTACGGAACTGAGGAATTTTACCTTGCGCTCTGGCTCGGAAGTATATGACAGAAATGGCAAGATGATCTATCTCTTTGCCTTTGAAAAGCGTAAATTGGTATCGCTCAAGGAGCTTCCCCCACATCTTGTGGATGCTCTTTTAGTGACGGAAGACAAGCATTTTTACCATCACTTTGGCATTGATCTGATCGGCAATATCCGTGCTGTTTTTATCAATCTCTCCCGCTGGGATTTTTCACAAGGAGCTTCCACGGTTACGCAGCAAATGGCAAGAAATATGTTTTTGACGCTGGATAAAAAAGTCTCGCGCAAGATCAAAGAGGTGATCCTCGCCTTACGTATCGAGAGTAGCTTTAGTAAAGACGAAATCCTCGAAATATATTTTAACAAAATCTTTTGGGGCGGGCAGATTCATGGAGTGGAAACTGCGGCTTTGCAATATTTTGGAAAGAATGCCAAAGACTTGAGTTTGGCAGAATCTGCTACCTTGGTGGGGATGATCCAAAGACCCAATTTCTACGACCCCAAAAAACATCCAGAGCGAACTACTGAGCGCAGAAACATGGTTTTGGAGCGAATGTACAAAGCAGACAAAATCAGTGAAGAGGCATATCAAGAAGCTGTAAACACGCCCCTGATTTCTGGCAAGACATCCTTGCGCCAAGTGTCTTCGGACTATTTCATTGAATCCATAAGACTCTATCTGGAAAGGAAATATGGCACGGACAGGCTCTTTGAGGGTGGGCTCAGAATCCATACTTCGCTTGATACTGAATTGACAATGTATGCGGATTCAATCATGAACCAACACCTGCGAAACTTCGAAAAGAACAGAGGATACAGGGTCAAATTTGATGATATCCCAGCCGGAAAATTTGATGTCAATACTCAATATGTGCAGGGTGGCTTGGTTCTCATCGAAAACAAAACCGGTTTTGTGAGAGCGATTATCGGTGGCAGAAGCTTTATTCATAGTAAGTTTAACAGAATGATCCAAGCAAGGCGACAACCCGGATCCGCAATCAAGCCAATTTATTACACAGCAGCAGTTGAAAAGGGATATACGCCTGCTACCGTGATCAACGATGGACCCGTTTCGCTTACAGGAGGCGATGACAAGAAATGGACACCGCAAAATTACGATCGCAAGTTCCGTGGCTTTACCAGAATGCGGGTTGCCATCCAAAACTCCTATAACTTGTGGGCTGTTAAAACCATTATTGATTTGGGTTTAACAACTGTAACAGATATTTTCAAACGCTTTGGCTTAAACCAAAATATTACAGACTATTCCGCTGCCTTGGGTACCTATGAAGTATCACCCATAGAATTGATCTCTGCCTATACAGCATTTCCCAATGAAGGACACCGCGTCAAACCTGTGTTTATCACCAAGGTAGAGGATGACAAAGGGAGAGTATTGGAGAGAACGAGAACTTCCAAGCAAAAGGTCTGTGAACCTGATGTAGCATATATCATGAATAGTATGTTGCAATCGGTGGTCAATTCTGGTACGGGGAATAGTGCCAGACACAATCATCCTTGGATTTCTGGGGGAAAGACCGGTACCACAGATAGCTTCAACGATGCCTGGTACATTGGGTTTAACAAAGAGTTTACCCTGGGTATATGGACAGGATTTGATCAAAACCAAACCCTTGGTTCTGGGATGGCAGGCGGTGTAGTCTGTGCTCCCATCTGGGGTACTATCATGCGCAGAGCTATCGTTCTAGACAACAAGGGAAGAGCTCCGAGGGTTGATGACCCGCGCTTTGAATTTTCCGTGCCGGCAAACATCACAAAGGCTACTATCAATCAGCGAACCGGATTTGTCTCCTCACATGGGATTGACGAAATCTTTATTGAAGGTACCATTCCTCCCGCGGTATCGGATACTTTGAAATTCAATTTTTATCCTACCCGCTGGGGATTCAACGATAGTATGGATATCGATTGATGATCTCGGGAGCTGTGCTAAAGCAAGTCATTTTCTTTATTTTATGGATTTGTATCTCTGGTGGCTTTGTAACTTACATCATCTTTAGTATCCGCTTCTTTCTGGGGTTCAAACGCTACCAAGCCCATTATTCATATACCAATCCCAAGGTCTCGGTCATCATTGCCTCACGTAATGAAGCAGAGAATATGAGAAAATTGCTATTGGCTCTCTTGAACCAAAGCTATCCTCAAAAGCTTTATGAAGTTATCATCGCTGATGATGATTCCGAAGACGATACTCAGCATATTGTAGAGGAGTTTCAGCAGAGCGAATTGAACTTGCATTATCTCAAGATCACCAATAGGGCGGATGTAATTTCTCCCAAGAAAAACGCTTTGGAACAAGCCATAGCCATTGCCCAAGGCGAGATAATCCTTACCACTGATGCAGATTGTATAGTGCCAATTACTTGGATCGAATCAATGATCCGGCTTTTTACCGATGATGTATCGATGGTTGCAGGTTATTCTAGAACCTTTATTCCCGACTGGAACAAGGCAAAGCTCGTGCATAAGTATGAGCACTTTGATTTTGGTGGTACCTACATGGTACTTGCCGGTGGTTATACTTTGGGTAAAAGCTGGGCTTGTATCGGACAAAGCCTAGCCTATCGGAAAGAAGCCTTTGAAGCAGTAGGTGGTTTTTCAAAGATCAAACATCTGATCTCTGGAGATGACGTAAACCTCATGCAATTGATGCGCAGACAGGGTATGAAAATCGTCTTTAACTTCGATCCCAAAAGTTTTGTATATACCCTTCCCGTAAAATCTTGGGGGCATTTGCTCAACCAGCGAACCCGCTGGGCATCCAATATGAAGTATCAGCTAAAATACAATCCAGAGTTCTTCTTTATCTTGCTCTCGATGGCTTTTATGTATTGGGGATCGCTGTTGATGCTCTTCTTTAGCTGGCATCAGGCAATCCTGATCTTTGCTTTTAGAGTTATGGGAGAGCTGTTTCTGATGCTCAATCAACGGCATCGCTTTGGTATCACAAAGCAAATGATGAAGTTTTATCCTATGTGGTTGATGATCCAAACTTTCTTTTTGGTGCTTACCATGGTTTTGGGGCAGTTCAATTTGTTTGTATGGCATGGCAAGAAACCCTACGCAAGGAGTAAAGCATGAACTTAGTGATTTTTGATGACGATAGTCGCGTAGATTTTTACCCCCTTACGCTTACGCGTTGTATCGGAGACCTGCGCTGTGGAGTATTGAAGCTGCGCCAAAGACTTGAAAGCCTCTTTGATCATGAGGAATGTCAATACATCATTGACCCCGAACTCCAAGACCTTTATCGTGAAAGGCATCCGGATTGGAGTATCAATAACGTCAAAACTGGTGATACTTTGCTTGTCAATAGCCGCTTGAAATTGATTCCCCCAGTTATAGAGCAGATAAGGTCTCTCAAAATGGGTGAAAAGCTAGTTTCTCCACTAGGAATTATTGCGCTGCGCACCACCACCGTTCCAGAATGCTATGCCTCGCTTCTTTTGTTATGTAAAAACACTGAAGGTGAGATCTGGATTGAGGATAATGCGCTCTATCAAAATCTTGCCCAGATCATCCACAGCAATGCGCAAATGATCGATTATGATTTTGAACATTTCTTTGAGGATGAAGAAAACTACCAAGAAACTGAGCCCGGGGTCACTCTGCTCAATCCTTATGGGATATGGATTGGAGAGGGCTGTACCTTGAAACCTGGGGTTATCTTGGATGCCTCGGAAGGAAAGATCATTATTGACAACGACGTCAAGATCATGGCAAATGCCGTAATCATGGGTCCCGCTTATATTGGTAAATGTTCTACCATCAAGGTTGGTGCAAAGATTTATCCCGGAACCTCCATAGGTCCCGTTTGCAAGATCGGGGGTGAGGTGGAAGGAAGCATTTTTCAAGCATATAGCAACAAACAGCATGAAGGTTTTATCGGTCATAGCTACATTGGTGAATGGGTAAACATCGGCGCTGATACAAACAATAGCGACCTCAAAAATACCTATAAAAACGTCTTGTACTACTCCTTTAGAACAAGAGCCAAAGTGGATTCGGGAACAATGTTTTTGGGTACAATGATCGGAGACCATGTTAAGCTGGGGATAAATTGTACTATCAATACCGGTACTGTGATTGGTACGGGATCCAACCTCTGGGGTGCAGATTTAATCTCGGATTATATTCCTCCCTTTTCATGGGGTTCCGGCTCGGAACACACAAACTATCGGCTGGACGCGTTTTTGCAAACTCTCAGACTGGTAAAAGAACGCCGTAGCTTAGCCTTGGGAAAGGCGGAGGAAGAGCTTTTTTATCTGCTGCATCACGCTTTTTGATTGACTCAGATACCGTATGCAAATCTTTGAAACTCTGGCTGTATTCATTGTAGGGAATGTGTTTAAGGAGACCTAATGCAAGAATTTATAGAAGTAGAATTCCGGTCGGGAAGACTGGGATACTTTATTAACAGCCACTCACTCGAGATCTGTCCCGAGGATTTGGTAATCGTCGAAGTAGAGCGTGGCGAAGACATGGCTCAGATTGTGCACCTGTGCGTAAGTAATGATGAGCTCATCAGTCAATTTGAGAATGGCAAGATTCTTTCCATCCGCAGGATTGCCACGGAAGAGGATATGGCAAAGCTGCAACAGGTAATTGAAAACGAAGAAAAGGCTTCTGCAACCTTTGTCGATGTCTTGACTCGCTATCCCTTTGAGATGAAACTTATTGAGGCAGTATATCAGTTTGATGGGAACAAGCTTACCTTCTTTTTTACTGCAGATGGCAGGATTGACTTCCGTCTCTTGGTAAGAGAATTGGCAAACATCTTCAAAACCAGGATTGAACTCCATCAAACCACCGGTAGGGACGAAGCAAAGCGCTTGGGTGGCTTTGGAATGTGTGGAAACCAATATTGCTGCGGCTCATTTCTCAAACACTTCAATCAGGTAACCATCAAAATGGCAAAAGATCAGAATCTCGCTGGAAACCTATCCAAGATTTCGGGTCCCTGTGGCAGGCTTCTCTGTTGCCTAAATTTTGAGGAGGACTTTTATCTCGAGGAGGCAAAAGGATTTCCTCTGATCGGTACCTGCGTGATGAACAACGGCAAAAAGATGGTGGTTTATAAGATCGATGTCATCAACAAGAAGGTCTTTCTTTCTACCGAAGATCAGGATATCTGTGATGTGTCTCTGGACGAATTCCAAAGCCTGAAAGTGATAAACGCCCCTATCGTGGAGTGATGAAAGCAGCTTTTTATACTACAACGATTGAGCAAGTGGAACGTGAGCTTGTTTTACGCGGAGAAAAATCCTATCGTGCTGGGCAACTCTTTGATTGGGTTTATCAAAAAAGGGTATATGATCCAGCGTCGATGACCAATCTTCCCCATTCCTTAAAAGATAAGCTAAGCCAAGTTTATGATTTTTTCCTGCCGGAAACGGTCTCGAAACTCACCTCTAGCGATGGAACGATCAAGCTGGCACTCAAGCTGGCAGATAATGCCTTGGTAGAATCTGTCATTATCCCCACGGCAAAGAAGGTTACACTCTGCATTTCAACCCAAGTAGGTTGTAGTCGCAATTGTCTCTTTTGTGCTACGGCAAAAGAGGGCTTAAAACGAAATCTAAGCAGCTTGGAGATCATCTCCCAGATACTGATAGCCTCCCAACAGGTTTTCCCCAGACACATAACCAATATCGTGTTTATGGGGATGGGTGAACCTCTGGACAACTACGATGCTCTGCTGGGTGCTCTAAAGATAATGCAGTGGGAGAAGGGACTTTGCATATCTCCACGCAGGACTACAGTTTCTACTTGTGGAGTAGTTCCAGGTATCTACAAATTGGCAGATTCTGGGATCAAAACCAAGCTCGCACTATCCCTAAACTCCGCAATCGCATCCATACGAAGTCAGCTTATGCCTATCAGCGAAACATATAATCTCGACGCTCTTAAGTCTGCCCTGCGGTATTTTCGTTCCCAAACAAGCTATCGAATCACCATAGAATACATTTTGATACCCGGACTAAATATGGGTCATAGGGACATCCAAGCATTGAAAAGCTTTGTTTCAGACATCTCATGCAAGATCAATTTCATCCCTTGGAATTCCGTGGATTCTCTACCTTGGCATCCTCCCACCCAGGCTCAAATAGAAGCCTTTATGCAAGATGCCAGTATTATCAAACAAGCAATCACTTTACGCCATAGCCGGGGCACGGATATCTTGGGTGCCTGTGGTCAATTAAGCTCACACATTATGAGGAGAAACAATGGACAAAATAGTCAAAATCGCTCGTAAATACTTCAAAGACAATGGAGCCTGCCGCTGTGGCGGGGCTCATGAGATTTGCTTGGGATGCAAGGTATGCCGTGCCCAAGATGTTGATAGAATTTTTAATCCTCAAGACCCGATAGAAAGCATGATCGATGCTACAATTCTCCGGTCTGATGCACTGGTCGAAGACGTGCACAGCCTTTGTGAAATGGCATTGGAATATCAGACTGCCTCCGTCTGTGTGAATACCTTTTATATTCCCTATGTGAAACACATCTTGGGGGACGAAATTAAGTCTTGCACCGTGATCAATTTTCCCTTGGGAGCATCGGAACACCAAGCTGTGGTGGCGGAGGCAAAAGCAGCCATTGATTTGGATATTGATGAATTGGATATCGTGCAAAACCTTGCAGCCATCCGCAATGACGATTTCGAATCCGCATTGGCTACAGCTTGCGACGTAGCAGAAGCCTGCAGATTGGAAAAGGTGCTGCTCAAGATCATCTTGGAAACCTGCTTGCTTACAGATGATCAGATCATCCTTTCCTCCTTGGTTGCCAAATTTGCTGGTGCGGAGTTTGTAAAAACCTCCACAGGCTTTGGCTCTGCCGGTGCCAATCCCCATGTTGTATCCCTGATGCGTAAAACAGTAGGTCCAAAACTGGGAGTAAAAGCCTCCGGAGGAGTCAAATCCCAAGCTCAAGCCATGGAACTGCTGGCTGCCGGTGCCAATCGCTTAGGCGCAAGCAGCGTCAAAGCCATCCTCACATAAGGACGAAATGATGGAAGTATCAATAGCCGGATACAATATAGACAAAGCATTGATCGACAAACATTTAAATGCTATTAATGCCACTCCGGAATCAATTTCTGCCGCCTATGCCCGCATCAGTAGAAGCAGCAAAAGCATCAAAGAGCTTCGCCAAGAAGCGCAGGAAGAAATCCTCAAAGCTAGAGCCTCAAACCAAAATATCATCTTTGACATGGGACACAGTTCAATAGCCGAACATGCTGTTTTCAACATTGATTTGGTAGGCATATCTCGCTATTTGGCAGAAGTAGTGCAAAGAAGCAGATTGGCTTCCTTTACCGAGAAATCCCAGCGTTATGTTAGCTTTTCCAAAGACTACGTTGTACCGGCTGAATTGTCACAATCATTGCGGGATGAATATATAAGCCTCATGGATGCGTTGTTTGCGGAGTATGAAACGAGCATGAACTATCTGCTTGAAGGGCTAGCGGAAAGCGACCTATCCAAGCGGGACCGGGAAAGCCGTGCCAAAGAGGATGCGCGTTATATCTTGCCTCTTTGTACAAAAACGCAGATGGGGATCACCATCAATGCCAGAAGTCTCGAAGGACTTTTGCGCCGTCTGAGTGCTCTTGATCTGGATGAAGCCAAAGAGCTATACAATAAGATTTATTCTCTCGTCTCGGAGATTTCACCATCCGTGATCAAATATACCGAGGCAGACGACTTTAGCAAAAGGAAACTCTGCTACGAGGGGCCCCTTGCCGGGCACAGTAATAACGTGCGCATAGTCTCTACACCTCTTGATCCGGATCACACTGTTTTAGCTGCCATCCTCTATGAAAGTGCAGATCAAGATTTCTCTGCCATCATCGAGCAGCTCAAAGCAATGCCCCACCAGGAATGGGAAGCCTATTGGCAAAACCTTTTCCGCGATATCAAGCCCTGGAGCAAGCTACCCAGAGCTTTTGAAATGATCGATTTCTGTTTTGAAATGACCATGTCTGAATGTGCATGGTCCCAGTTCAAGAGGCATCGACTTTGTACGATTTTAGCTCAAAGACCAGCTCAGCTTTCACAGCAGATTATTCCGCCCTCGATCACGTGTCCAAGCCACATTTTGCGCTGGCAAAGCCTCTTCACAGATGTGGATGCTTTGCGCAGTAATGTATCATCCACTCATCCTCACATATCCGTTTATTGCCGGACTAATGCTCATACCATCAATATCTTGGCAAAGATGAACCTAAGAGAACTCTATCACTTTTGCCGGCTCCGCTCCGATGAGCATGCCCAATGGGAGATTCGCACGCTCTCCCAGACTTTGCAAGACCAGATAAAAAGCTTGGCTCCTTTTGCGGCTCAGCTTCTGATGGGAAAAAGTGAATTTCCGCATAAGCAAAGAGATTGACAAAAACATGCTTGTAAAAAGCTTGCCTAATATAAGCGTCCCTGTAGCTCAGCTGGATAGAGTGGCACCCTCCGAAGGTGAAGGTCAGGCGTTCGAATCGCCTCAGGGACGCCACTATAATATTCGATTAATCTCACTTATGTGCTATGAGTCAAAGTAGCACCGAAGTAATTCTTACACTCCAAAACCTCAGCAAAGTGATTGGCTCCAAGACCATCTTGGATGGTATCAATCTGGGTATTCATGCCCAAGACAAGATCGGCTTGGTAGGCATCAACGGTTCTGGTAAAAGCACACTTCTCAAGCTCATTGCTGATGTAACTGAACCATCGGCTGGTACTATCGTTTTTCGTAATGAACTCAAGCTAGCCTATTTGCCGCAAGATCCTGTTTTTGATCCCAATAGTAGCATCATAGCTCATATTGTTCCCGAGGGTTTCGATATTCTAGATCCCGAGATACATACTTACAAGGCAATCTTGAGCAAGCTTGGTTTCAAAGATTTTGATCTCTGTATGGGACTGCTTTCCGGCGGGCAAAAGAGAAAGGCAGATTTGGCTCGTGTGATCGCCAGTGGAGCAGATATTTTGCTTTTGGATGAACCGACCAATCATCTGGATTTGGATTCAATCGAGTGGTTGCAAGACTATCTCGCAGAGCTCAAAAAAACAGTGTTATTCGTAACTCATGACCGCTACTTTTTGGACGCCATCGCAACCGGGATATTGGAATTACATCGTGCTAAAGCACACCTTTATGATGGAAACTATTCCGCTTTTGTAAAGGCAAAAATCCTCCGCGAGATCGACACGGAGCGAAAGGAAACTAGGCGCAAAGCTCAGCTAAAAAAAGAGCTTGATTGGCTCAATCGCGGTGCCAGAGCTAGAGCTACCAAGCCCAAGCATCACGTTGACAGGGTAAAAGAACTGATCAGCAAATCCTATCTCCTTAGCAATACTGAGCTGGATATATCATTTCAAACGGACAGATTGGGAAAGACCATCCTCGAGCTACACAAGCTTGGCAAGTCCTATGGTAGCACCAAGCTCTTTTCCGGTATCGATCACCTCTTTCAAGCAAAAGAACGTATCGGCATCATCGGCGCCAATGGCTGTGGCAAGACCACCCTGCTCAAAATCATTATGGGTGAACAAGACCCAGACCTTGGCTCCGTAAAAGTAGGCGTAAACACTCACTTTTCATATTACAAACAAGAAGACGAATCCTTTGATCCCAAGCTCAGCGTCTATGAATACATCGCTCAGTATGCCGAAGTGATCAAAACCCGTGAAGGCACAAAACTTTCTGCCACAGAAATGCTCAATCGTTTTCTCTTTGACGGGGCTATGCAACAAATGAAGCTCCAATCACTATCCGGAGGAGAAAGAAAGAGGCTTCATCTGCTCAAGTCTTTGATGTTTGGGGCAAATTTTATCATCCTTGACGAACCCACCAATGACCTAGATTTGCGTACGCTGGAAATCCTCGAAGATTACCTCGATGCCTTTGGGGGCTGTCTCTTGGTCGTGTCTCACGACCGGTTCTTTCTAGACCGCACCATCGATTATCTCTTCATCTTTGAAGAGGGTAAGATACGCAAATTTGCAGGGAATTACTCCGATTACCTCTTAGTAAAGAAGTTCGAAAAAGAAGAAAAGGATTTCGAGATGGCAAAGCCAGTTTTTGCCAAACCCAAAAAAACAAAATCTGGACTAAACTTCAATCAACAAATGGAATTGAAAGCCCTCGAAAATGAAATCGCCAGCCTCGAAAATAGTATCACCTGCTTGGAAGCAAAGCTAAATAATCCCGAGCCACATTGGACACATCAAGACTATCAAAAGCTGAGCTCTGAATACCAAAGCCAACAAGAGCGCTTTGAATCTGTCTTTGAACGCTGGGCAGAACTCTGCACAATCGCTGAATCCTGAGCTTGAGTGTATTTATATCTCGCAACCGAGCCTGAAAAGCGATGCTGTAGTCCCAGTCCCCATGGGTCTTGAGAAGTTATATTGTCCTCGTTTGTGACTTGAACTCCAAATCGTGTTTGGTACAGCCCATCCTGATTCAGATTTTATATGTTTCCATTCCTTGGTATTCCCAAGGTTTTTTGAGCGTATAGGTCATTACTTCGCGATTGATCCCCTGTATTTGCAATGCTATATCAGAGATATATTCTTCCAAAACAGTAAAAGTACGAAATTGTACCTGTAGTAATTCGGCTGCTCTGAGAACGATTTCGACCCCCTCGGTGATCATTGCCGATGTCGTTTCCTGCATCAAATTGGTGTTGCAAATCAATTCTGTTACTTTCAGTTTGGAGGAAAACTCCAGTACTTCATGCATTACGGCAATATCTTCTACACTACCAGTAAAGGGACGCAGTGTGTTGACTACAAAGAGCATCTCATACCCACGTTTCTCGATATCTGCTACAAATCTTCCCAATGCTCTGCATCCGGCGGGGTCTCCTCCCACATCAAGTATGACTGTTTTGGCGGTATCATGGATCGCTCCACGGATGCGAGGAGAGATCATTGGCAAGTCTGCATGCTTGAATCCACCTTCCGGAGCGATAATCTCTATGCCTAGCTCTGCAAAGTCTTCTCTAACCGAGCGAGACCGAAAATAGGGATTGACCACATCCATATCTGCCAAAACTATGTCCAGTCCTTGGCTCTTGAGTTTTCGTGCCAGATGCAGGGCATACTCACTTTTACCGCTTCCATAAGCTCCGATTATGATATATAATTTATGTTGCACAAAATTCTCCTTACTTGCGTGTAATCTTCGGCATAAAAATCTGCTACACTCTTGATCTTGGGAATCTGATCTAGGTTGTCTGCATCATAGATGGCTATTACTTTCATGCCGGCAGCCTTGCCTGCTTGAACACCACTCAAGGTATCCTCCAATACTATGCAATCCTGAGCCTCAATATCAAGAAGGCAAGCGGTTTTTTGATATATCTCAGGGTAGGGTTTGCCCATCTTTACTTCTTCACCAGTCACCGAAGCAGTAAAGCAATCCCAAATGCCACTACGTGAGAGAACAGCACTTGCCAAAAACCGCGAATTACTAGTAGCCAAACCCAGTAAAATCCCCTGTGAGACCAGATCATGAACCAGTTCGGCTGCTCCTACTTTGAGAAGAATATCTTGTTGATAGTGATGCGTGACCATCTGTGTCCATTCGTTCATGATCGATTGGACACTATCCGGTAGCTCAAAACGGTCTTTGAAGTACTGAGCCGTTTGAATAAAACTGTTGCCATTGGGTAGATGCTCAAAGAGGTCATCCGGTACTTTGATACCACGAGAGCCCAAAAACTCGGCATCTACTTTTCGCCAAACCTGCATTGAATCTATCAGGGTTCCATCTAAATCGAAGATTACTGCTTTTCGTTCCATATAAGAACAAGGTAATTGAAAATGCTCTTTTCGTCAATCTAAGCTTTACCATTCAGCAATGACCGGAACTTGGATGGAGCTACACACTTTCGGAACACCAGATATATCAGGTCGGAGCACCACTTTCAAGTGGTGTTTAGCTAATTTATTGTACCAGATGAATCTGGCACACCAGACCGTCTGAAGACGGTGCTCCACATGTGTAGCGGAGCTTTCCGAAGCTCCGAAAACGAGAGTCAAGCAGGAGTCATGTAGCCCATCGTAAACTTAATATCTTTGTAGCAAAACCAAAAGGGGCTACAGGACTCATGCGAACTTGGCTGAAAAGGTATTTTCGCTACCGAGCATAAAAAGCGATGCTGTAGTCCAATTCGCTTTGGGGTGGCAATCTCCGAATTGCCACTCAATCAATCTGCCAATTAGGAGATTGGCAGTCCAAGTATTGAGAATTGAACTCCAGATCGTCTTCACGGGAATGCGCATCACGACTCAAATCACTTTACCTATCCCTACCTGCATATATCCTTTGCGCCTATTATGCCAAAGCCTTATTCTGTTTATATGATGATACACAGGCTACAGTGGTAAGAGAGTGCTATCTCGATTTCTTTGACTGCTAGGTTTTTTTCACAAACATAAAGCTCATCGGCTAAACAATTGATGCAATTGAGTTTTTCACTTAGTCCACTACCCAGCGCTTTGAAGACAGCCTCTTTGCGGGTCCAGATACGTAGCAGTTCTTCGGCACCAAGTATTGTGACCAGATTCCATTCCTCATCACAGAAGTAACTGCGAAACAGGTCAATATCCAAGTATTTGTTTTTTTCAATATCAATGCCCACTTCATTGCTTTGGCTACAGGCTAAAACTACCAAATCGTCGGTATGAGAGATACTAAAATGGAGATTGGGATAGAGGGGTTTACCAGATTTATCATAGCGCAGTTGCATGAGTTCGGCGACCAAACCATAATCCGTAATGGCTTTGCTCAATAGAACTCGTCCCATGATCGAGTTTACCTTATCAATATAGCGTGAGTAGTTGAGAATCTTACGTTTACTTATCAAATCGAGATAGTCCACTAGGGGTTCCAGCATATCCCACTGCATATCTGTAGTAAAACTGTGATAGATATGAACTTCGGCGGGCTCAGAAATCGATTGACGATTGGGTAGGGATAGATTGATTGGTAATAGGTTCATTGGGGGCTCCCACTTTTGTTGTTATGAGGTAATGATTTTGAACATAAGAGATGCTTTTGCCGGATGTCCTGAGATAGAAACACAGCGTTTGAGGCTGCGAAAACTGCGCCACAGTGATGCTGCGGAACTTCTGGCGTTGTATTCAGACCCTGAAGTAATGCGCTTTTTGGATTGGCAAGGGGTAACAGCATTTGAAGAAGCCGAGCTGCTGATTGCGATTTTTGAGCAGCAACAGCATCGGGGAAAGAGTCTGCGTTGGGCAATGGCGGATAGGCAGGATGATAAATTATTGGGTACTTTGGTGGTGACGGATATTTCATCATCCAAGCTATGTAGTATAGGTTATGATCTGCTTCCTGGGATGTGGGGCAAAGGTTTGATGAGCGAAGCTTTGGGAGCGTTGCTGTCCTTTTTGTTTGAACAATTGGGTTTTGAGCGGATTCAAGCTTATGTCCATCCGCAAAACCATGCCTCATGTAGGCTCTTGGAAAAGCTGGGCTTTGAGCGTGAGGCTTTATTGCGCAGAGGCGCACATCATAGCGGAAGGGACGACCTATTTGATGTGTTGCTCTATGCCAAATTGCGGTAATACTTCTATTGACTAAAAAAACCGGCATTAGTCCAGATACTCCATAATAGTTTTGGCAATGAAATCTGCTTGAGGCGGTTTCAGAATGTTCTCATGTGTACCGTTCACCACGTGAATCCGCAGTCTGGTGGTAAAGATATCCCACCCCATGGTATGGTCATACATCATATCTGGATGTTGTTTTTTAGCTTTGAAGAGGATTAGTTCACCGGGATACTTTTTCATTTGGCAACGGTACATGGCTTTGACGTTTTTCATTCGAACCAAGCCTCGATTTTTGAAAATTCCCGTATCCTGAAAGACCTCTTCACGAGTAAAGTTTGTTTGATACCCGCTACGGCTTTTGATAATCACCTTGACCAAGTGTGGGATTAGATGGAGGTTTTTTAGCACAGTCTTGGCTCTATGTATCAGATAGGCGGGCTTGAGAGCAGGTATGGGATTGTAGGCAAAAGCCTCAAAGAGAAAGACTTTGGGCATATAGCGATTTTTGTTTCTATACAGCAGAGCCATTTCTACAGCGACTCTCCCGCCAAAACACCAGCCACCCAGATAAAAGTCTTGAAAACCGGATTTTAGTAAGATATCCAAATAGTACTCAGCCATCTGGCAAATGTCATTATGAGCATGATCGGGATCGATCAAACCAAGTGCTTGAATCCCATATACAGGAAGGTCAAAAGGAAGTTTTGCCACCAAGTGCACATATCCCAAGATGTCTCCGGGAAGCGAGTGGATGAGCACGAGGGGTTTTTTGTTGGGATCACCCTTTTTTAGCTGGATGAGACACATTTCGCCAAAGGTTTTACCCTCTTCACGATAAATTTTTAGCGTGGAGGCGAGTTCCTCGATATCAGAGCTTTTGAACAGCTGCTCGATGTTTAGCTGTAGCCCCGCATGACGTAATCTTTGGATCAATTTCATACTGAGCAGGGAATTACCTCCCAGATTGAAGAAATTGTCTTTGATACTAATGCTCTGGGTATCCAAGGTTTCTTCAATGGCTTTGCACAATACTTCTTGTTCCGGAGTATAAAATTTTCCATCACCAGCACTGGTGGCAGGGGATTTTAGCTCCGGCTGGGGCAATGCTTTTGTATTAATCTTGCCATTGGGACTCCTAGGAAAGGCATCCATCAGGACAAAGAAAGCGGGAATCATATACTCCGGAAGATGCTGCTTGAGATTCATCCGCAAGTCGGATTCGGAGACAAAACTATCATTCACAATCAGATAAGCACAGAGAAAGGGACGCTGGGGATCATCCGTGTTGTGTAGCACCAGGGCATTTTCAATCCCTTGCGAAGCTCGTATGGCAGCAGCGATTTCGTTTAGCTCGATCCGATAGCCCATGAGCTTGATTTGGCTATCTCTTCTACCGGTAAAAAAGAGGATGCCCTCTTCCGAATATCGTGCTAAGTCTCCACTACGGTACAACATAGCCTGTGGATCATGCGGGTCTGGAACAAAGCTTGCTGCGGTAGCTTCAAGTTGGTTCAAATATCCCAAGCCCACTCCTTTTCCGCCGATGCAAAGCTCGCCCTCCGCACCCAAAGGTACATGCCTCATATTACTATCCAGCAAATAGATATGGGTATTGGCAATGGGTCTGCCAATGGGAAAGGCATGATCTTGTGCAGTGGCTACATGGGCGGTAGCGATGATGGTACACTCCGTAGGTCCATAGGTATTGATGAGTCCTAGTTTGCCCTTGGTGAGCCGTTGCCATTTCTTTAGCTGTTCGCTATTTGCCTTTTCTCCTCCAATGATGCAAAGCCGCAATGAGGAGGGAAGCTCACGTTGCATTAGCGCATCTGTAAGATAATGCCAAAATGCAGTGGGAATATCGATTACACTGATAGCCTGTGAAGTGGTAAAATCCCAAAACCCTTGCTCGTTATCCAAGATGCCTTCGCTTCGGAAGATCAAAGCAGCTCCGCATAACCAGGTGGGAAAGATTTCTTCGATGCTGAGATCAAAGCTGAGTGAACCAAACTGCAAAACCCGATCATATTCATGCAAGCCAAAGGCTTCGATGGCATAGAGATTGTGGTTGAGGAGGTTTTCGTGAGAGATCATTACACCTTTTGGCTTTCCGGTGGAGCCAGAGGTATAGATCAAATAGGCAGGGTCCTGAGCTTTTGTCCGAACCGGTAAAGGACTATCTTCCCAGCTCAAAACCACCGAGGCGATTTCATCGAGACAGATCACTTTCAGATCATTGCCAAATCCCATTTCTACCAGTCTCTGTTTGCCCTGGACATCAGTCAACACAATCTGCGTTTGAGCATCACTGATCATGTGTTGCAAACGTTCATCGGGATACTTTAGATCAAGAGGCATAAAGGCTGAGCAATGCTTGAGAATGGCAAGCAACGATGCAGAGAGCCAAAAACCGCGTTGCATACATATCCCCACAAACCCGCGTTGGCTGATCTCTTTATCAAGAAGCCTAAGGATTCGGTTGGAACGGCTTTCCAAATCCTGATAGGGATATTCGATACCATCTGCGATCACTGCTATGCGCTGGGAAACCCTTGGTAGCCGTTCATACCAGAGATCGATGTATGTCTTATCTGACAAAGGGCGCACTGGACCTGCAAAGCTTTGCAACAGCCGTTCTTTTTCTCGAGGCAGGAGGATGTCTAGATCTTTGACTGGAGTTTCGCCATGACCTATGTACAGCTTGCAGAGCAGGCAAAATTGCTCCGCTATCCTTTGCATCATCGCATCTTCGTATAGTGATGGACGATACTCCATCCAGCACAAAAGATCATTGCTATCTTCTTCTACTGTGAAGAGCAGATCAAATTTTGGTGAGTGGCTGCCAATATCTCTCATACTGCGGATGAATTCACGTTCTTGGCTATGCTCAAAGGGGTAGTTTTGGAGGATAAAGACTATTTTGGCAATGGCTTCAGAATGTCTGTCATGCCGGGGAAAGATCTCTTTGAGTAGCTGTTCAAATGGATAATCGAGGTTTTGCATGGCTGCTGAACAGGCTTCATTTTCGCTGCTAATCTGTGCGCTAAGGCTCTGGAGCGGATTTACTTGACTGCGGACGAAAAAGAGGTTTGTCAGCAAACCCAAGAGATTGCGGGTCTCCAGTTCTCCCCTACCGGCAAAGACGCTGAGCAAGGTAAGATCATTACTGCCGCTGTAAAGATGAAGCAGTATTTTGAAGAGCCCCATCAAAGTTGCAAAGAGGCTGTTGCCCTCGCTTTGTGATTTTGCGACCAGACTTTGTGATATCTCTGTGCCTAGTTTCCACCAAATTCGCTTACCCTTGGGGACATCGTCAGCTGCTGCAAGCCGGTGTGGAAAATCCACCACTTCCGGCAGCGGATCAAGAATGCTTTTCCAAAACTCAAGCTGCTTGGTATAGCGCTTTTGGGGCTGTGAGATCTGTTCCCAGAGGGAATAATCTCCGTAACTTATAGGCAGATTGATGAGCTTTGGTTCTTGTGCGGCTTCGAGCGCAAAATAGACGCTGCGCAGTTCCTTTTGCCAGATTCCAATCGACCAGCCATCGGTAATAATGTGATGGATGTTCATCAGCAGGATGGCTTGTTCATTGGCAAAATTGAGCAAATAGAGGCGATAGAGAGGGTCTCTTTCAGGATCAAATGCACAGTGGCGAATTCGCTCTTCGAGCTGCACAAGTTCATTGCTTACAAAGGGATAAGGATATACATCACTATGCTCTGGATAGCCAAAGCTATAGCTACGATCACTCCCTGCTGGCTCATTTATGTCCCTCTCCAAAAGGTGGTATTCAAGATCAAGCGGTTGCTCTTTGCGGAAAAAGAGCTGGGGAATTCCATCAATGTTCCGGATCCCGCTCCGCATGATTGCATGACGGTTTTGGAGATATAAAACAGCTTGTTGCAAGAGTTCAAGCTCCGGCACAAAATCCAGATCGAAACGGATGATAACGATGTAATCCAGCCGATTGGGATCCAGCTGCCAATAATACCACATACTTTCCTGTCCCCAAGAAAGCGGATAGGAATCACGTTCCGGCACGGCTTCGATACCGATGTTTGCTTCGTGCTTGACATTTGTAAGGTATGCACAAAACTCCCTTAAGGTTGGATTGGCAAGGAGTGCGCCGATTTTGGCATCGACGGAAAGCTTCTTGCGAACCAGACCTACCACCTGTACTGCTTTGATGGAATGTCCTCCCAAATAGTAGAAACGATCATCCAAAAATACCTGCGAGAGCGATAATGCTTGTTTCCAGATATCGGCTACGCTTTGCTCAAATTCTGTCTCTGGCGCTGCCGCAGGGGAAACTTCCGTTGCATTCATCAGACTGCGTGCCAAAGCTTTGCGATCGATCTTGCCATTTGCAGTAAGCGGAAAGTCCCTGTGGTGCTGATACTTTTCGGGAATCATGTAATCTGCTAGTTTTGCTTGGCAGAGAGCCATTAGTTCTGTATCGGCGATGCTATTACCATGTCTCGTGGTATAAAAGGCAATTAGTTCCTTGTCCGTGCCATCCCCTTCCGCCAATACTATCACATCCTTGATCTGATCATGCAGATTGATAACGGCTTCGATTTCACCCAACTCAATCCGATATCCTCGAATCTTGACCTGGAAATCAATCCTGCCTAGACATTCATACTTGCCTTGGGCATTGAGCCTCCCGAGGTCTCCACTGCGATACATGATATCCTTTGGATCATCGTTAAAGGGATTGGGGATATAGGCTAAGTCGGTGATTTGCGGAGCATTGTAATAACCGGAGCCTACTCCGGCACCGAGAATACAGATTTCGCCCTTTTCTCCATCTGGAACAGGTTTCAAATCCTCATCCAAAATGTGGATTTGACAATTTGCTACCGGATAACCAATGGGGGGAGGTGTATCACTGAGTATTGGTTCTACTGTGTCGTAAACACTTACGATGGTACATTCGGTAGGACCATAGATATTGGCAACTTTGGCATTAAACTCAGGAATGGGTCTTTGCAATAACCGGTCTCCACCAACCCAAGCCCATTTGAGTACTGACCCCGGCAAAAGCTCTTCTCTGATGAAGAGTTCACCCAGAGGCGTGGGCAAAAACATATAGCCTATCTGATGTTTCAATACCTGTCTGCGTAACTCGTCTTGATCCAACATTACCTGCTCTGGAATGATCACCAACGTATTGCCAATCAAGAGATTTGCCCAATATTCCCACACCGATGCGTCAAAGACGACTCTGGTAAGCTGTGCCCCTACCTCCAAGGGCTTCATAGCAAAACAATCATGAGTCCAATGTACTACGTTCATGACGTTTTCATGCCGAATCGTAGCACCCTTGGGAGTACCCGTTGATCCGGAAGTAAAGATGATATAGGCAATATCTGCAGCCCTGTTGGGTTTTAGCGATATATCCGGTGTTGGTCTTGCAAAACGGTTCATCTGATCGATGCAACACACTTCCCAATCTCCCTCGGGCAAGGTATCCTGCATTATAGTAGTAGTGATAATGAGCTTTACTTCTGCCATCCTCAGAATGCTGATAATCCTTTGCGATGGATATTTGGGGTCCAAGGGCAGATAGGCATGATTGGCTTTGAGAATGGCGAGCTTAGAACATACAAAGTCTATCGAATTTGGGAGGTAGATGGCAATGGGCAAGCAAGCTTGCAAACGCTCCTGTGCCAATATCCACTTTGCCAAATGCGAGCTCCGCTGCTGTAAATCCGCATAGGATATCCTCTTGCCTTCCTCCACTATAGCTGTATGCTGGGGATAGCTATTGGCAACCAATTCAAACTGCGCATCCAAAGTATCTAGTCTTTGCATAACACCACCTTTTCACTTTTTTCATTGTCCCAAAGAGCTAAATCTTTGTCAAGCGAAAAGCGCTTAACAAAAGCGTTTGGAGCTATGACGAGAAATCTCATTGACAAAAGACAGTACTTTGATTCGCATTGAAAAGTATGAAGAAAATCTGTTTTTGCTTTCTTTACTTGTTTGCCCTTGGGATGGGCTCTTGGCTTCACGCCAAGCCGGAAAAGCTCATCCTCAAAATCTTTGAGCTTCCTGATCCCCGCAAGACGGATGCCTATACCAAAGCCAATCTGGCAGTAATAGACGCTTTTCTGGAAAAACACCCAGACATCGAGCTAAGGGCATATAGCGGCATCAAAATAGAAAACATGGATATGGATGCAGGTCCCCTCATGGCTATTGCAGGTGGGGTCTCTCCGGATATTATCTATGTCAATTTCAGACAGAGTGATACCTATATCCAAAATCATTTTCTCTATCCGCTTGATGAGTTTCTAGAAAAGCAAGACGGCAAAGAGATAAACCTTAGAGTAGAAAAGCCAGTATGGCAGGTGATCCAACGCAAGAAAAAAGGAGAAACGGAAAAGAAGACCTGGGCTCTACCCTACGAGACGCTGGTAAGGGTCTTGATGTATCGCAAAGATGTCTTCAAAAAAGTAGGTCTCGATCCTGATCATCCGCCCCGCAATTGGGATGAGTTCTTTGAATATGCACGCAGAATGACCATCCCCGAAGAGGGTGCTTATGGTTCTGTTCTAGCCTCTGGACCGCAAGCTGCTTATGACTGGATTCAGTTTTTGTGGGCTGCGGGAGGCGATGCGGTTACCTATGATCCCGATAGCGAAGAATGGTATGCCAGCTTTGGTGATGAAGCAGGTGTAAAAGCCATGGAATATTATCTGCGCCTCGCTACTACACCTTGGAAAGACAGCCGTGGAAACAATCAGCGCGGTTTTGCCATCCGGGAAGGTGAGTGGGGTTATATGTGGCAAGAGGGAAAGATTGGCATGCGTATGGACTATCTATCCCAACAAAACATGGCAGGGAACTATGATCCCAATCTCTTTGGCTTTGCTCCCAGTCCGGCTGGACCCAGCGGAAGGGGCGGCTCCGAGATAAATTGCAGAATGATGGGTATCTTCTCCGGTGCCGGAGAAACAAATAACTCCGGTGTAGGAAATCGCGATCCGCAAAGAGTAAAGCAAGCCGCATGGGACTTCATTTGGTTTTATGATAGCGAAGAAGCCCGGCAGATCCGCATGAAAATCATGATCGACAGCGGTTATGGCAAGATGCAAAATCCCGTGTTTCTAAAGCGTTATGGCTATGATGATTACTTGCGTTATGCTCCAGCGGGATGGCTACAAACCTTTGAAACCGCGCTCAAGTATGGCAAGCCGGAACCCTATGGCAACAACTGCCAAAAGGTTTATGAATTTATGACCTATCCCCTGGAAGAATTGATCTCTCTGGATATCTCATACAAACTCGGAAACCAGCCCGCAGAACGCAGATCAAAGATCGCTACAATCCTCAAGAGAGGCGAGCAGAGAACCAACCGCCAGATGATAGGTAAGCTTCCTCCCGAGCTGAGAAACTTTCGCAATCGCTTTGCTGCCGTTATTGCTGCTTTGGTCATGTTTGGTTTTTGTCTTACGATATGGAAGGTTTGGAGACTTCTCAGCCCGGATAATATCTATCGTTCGTCTATGCCCAACCGCTACCTTGGCTGGACGATCTTGCTCTTGAGCCCAGCATTGATCTCCATTCTTGTTTGGAAATACCTGCCCATGATTACAGGCTCCTTGATGGCGTTTCAAGACTATCAAATCGTGGGCAAGAGTACATGGATCGGTTTTGAAAACTTTGCCGATGTGATCTTTGATCCCACCTGGTGGTCATCGGTACTCAAGACCTTATACTATATGGCTTTATCACTGGGCTTGGGCTTTCTGCCACCCATTGTCTTG
>Ga0116204_1000362_pt1 | contig 25542 bp, 28 predicted proteins | sample LakKivwa52mmetaG_FD_94481 | JGI IMG/M metagenome (GOLD analysis project Ga0116204, IMG submission 94481) | Anoxic lake water microbial communities from Lake Kivu, Rwanda to study Microbial Dark Matter (Phase II) - Lake Kivu water 52m metaG | ecosystem: Environmental > Aquatic > Freshwater > Lake... | reverse complement strand
GGGATGCTCGACGGCGAAAGCAGTTCCTTTGTCGAGCAGTTTGACGAGCAGATCGAGAAGATATTCGGAACCGGTGCCGACGACGATCGACGCCGGATCGACGACGACGCCGCGGAAGCGCTCCAGATGCGCTGCGATCGCATTCCGCAGCCGAACGGATCCCTGGGTGTCCACGGCGTTCCACAGGGCGCTGCTTTGTTCCGACAGAACGGCGCGCGTGAGCCGGCTCCACGTTTTACTTGGAAACAGGTCGGGATCGACGGTGTTCGTGCGAAGATCGAAGTCATGGGGGAGCAGCGGTTTAAGCATCGATTCGGGTTTCGAAACGGATCGTCGCGGCGCGATCAGATCCACGGTCTCCACGAAATAACCGCTCCGCTCGACGCTTCGAAGGTAGCCTTCCGCCAGCAGCTGGTCATATGCCGTCTGGACGGTCACGACGCTGATCCTCAGATGTTCCGCCAACGCCCGCTTGGACGGGAGTTTCGCGGACGAAGCGAGCGAACCGTTTTCGATGGCGGCGCGAATCTGCCCGGACAACTGCTCGTAAAGCGGTTCGCGCGACGTCGGGTTGACGAAATAGGTCAGCATGTCATCACCTCTGGTATGCTATGAAATTCATATTTTGGTTATTTATATAATATCAGGATGCAGTATAATGATATCGCAAGCATCGTAGGATGTCAACTCGGGAAGGGGGATGTCCATGGATGCTTCGCCCATTTATGGGCAAGGAGGTTTCGTATGGATTTGGAACGTTACCGTTTGAACAAGCAACTCGCGCAGATGCTCAAAGGCGGCGTGATCATGGATGTCACCAACCCCGAACAGGCCAAGATCGCGGAGGCTGCGGGAGCCGTCGCCGTGATGGCGCTGGAGCGCATACCGGCCGACATCCGCGCCGCCGGCGGCGTTTCGCGGATGAGCGATCCGGCTCTGATCCGCGCCATCCAGGATGCCGTGACGATTCCCGTCATGGCGAAAGTCCGAATCGGACATTTCGTCGAAGCGCAGATCCTCGAAGCCCTCGACATCGATTACATCGACGAGTCGGAAGTGCTTTCCCCGGCCGACGACATCCACCACATCGACAAACACGCGTTCCGCGTTCCGTTCGTCTGCGGCGCCAAGGACCTGGGCGAAGCGCTCCGCCGCATCGGCGAAGGCGCGGCGATGATCCGCACGAAGGGCGAACCCGGCACCGGCGACATCATCCAGGCGGTCCGCCACATGCGCATGATTCAAAAAGAGATCCGGCGGATCCAATCGCTTTCCGATGACGAGCTGTATCAGGCCGCCAAGGAACTGCAGGCGCCGCTCGAGGAAATCAAATACGTGCACGAGAACGGCAAGTTGTCGGTCGTCAACTTCGCCGCGGGCGGCGTCGCGACGCCGGCCGACGCGGCCTTGATGATGCAGCTGGGGGCCGAAGGCGTCTTCGTCGGCTCCGGCATCTTCAAATCGGGCGATCCGAAACGGCGAGCCGAAGCGATCGTGAAAGCGGTCACGAACTACAACAACCCGGCGATCTTGGCGGAAATCTCAGCCAATCTGGGCGCTGCGATGATCGGCATCAACGAGGCCGAAATCGATCTCTTGATGGCGGAACGCGGAAAATGATTCCTTGCATCGGCATCCTGGCTCTGCAAGGGGCGTTTTTGGAACACGCCCAAATGCTCGCACGAATCGGCGTCCAGACCCGGATGATCCGCACGTTGGCTGATTTCAACGATGGAATCGACGCGTTGATTCTGCCCGGCGGCGAATCGACGGCGATGTTGAAACTGCTTCATTCCTCCGGTTTGTTCGAACCGATCCGAACGGCCATTGCGAATCGACTCCCCGTCCTGGGAACGTGCGCCGGATTGATTCTGTTGTCCAAAACGCTCTCCAACGACGAACAAAGAGGGTTTCAGACACTCGACGTCGTCGTCCGTCGGAACGCCTACGGACGACAACTCGCGAGTCATCAGGCGATCGCCGACTTTCGCGGCATCGGCTACGTTCCGATGACGTTCATCCGCGCCCCCTTGATCGAATCGGTGGGTCCGGATGTCGCCGTGCTGGCAAGCGTCGATCACGGCATCGTCGCCGTGAAACAGGGAAACCAGATCGGACTCACCTTCCATCCGGAACTCGACGACGATGAACGGATCCACCGTTTCTTCCTTACCCTCATCCCCGACAGAAAGAATTAAAAAACGGCTGAAATCAGCCGTTTTCTTTCTTTATCGGAAGAGTGGTCCAAGAGCGTAGATGACCGCAAGGTGGGCCGGGTAATACAAATAGAAGAACCATTTCGAATCCTTTCCTTTGACGCCGTCGTACAGAAGGATCAACGGAAGCGCGAGCATCCCCAGTTGTTGGAGCGGCGGGTAGATCGACAACGGCGCCATCGACCAGGGCGTGTCCACGAAGATCAGATGGATCGCCGCGACGCCCACGACGAGCGCCGCCCACTTCTTCCGATCGAGCAGCCCGAACAACAAGATGAGCGCCAAAACGTACCAATGATAGGGATAGCGGACGAACACGGTAAACAGCAGGATGGGAAGACAGAGCAAACGCCAGGCCGGATGTTCCCGGGTCAACGCGATCAAGAGCCACAACCCGAGCGCGAGCGGCCAGAACACGTTGAAGGTGAACACGAGGTTGACTCCGGAAAGCAGGCTGTACCCAAGGATCGCGCCTTCGACGACCAAGGCATATGCCGTCGGGCGGAGTGCGTATTTGAACACGTTACGGCTGTGACGGAACCCTTCTGCCACGAGAAATGCGAAGAGCACGAACGAGATTCGACCGATGCCGCGGAGGATGTCGTGGAAAAGCCCGGGTTCGATCCAATAGACGCCGATATGGTCGATCGTCATCGTCACGATCGCGACCCATTTGAGGAAAGCTCGATTCATGATAACACCTCGCGCTTCCATTATACCAAAAGAAAAGCGGAATCCATGACGAAGCATCGAATCCGCTAAAAAAATCAACCCGTGATGACGAAACTGAACTCCGCTTCGCAGGCCAGTTCGCCGTCGACGAACGCTTTGCCGAGACCGACGCCGAACTTCGACTTGATGCGCGTGATCACGACTTCGAGCGTAAGACGGTCGCCGGGGATCACCTTGCGGCGAAATTTCGCGTCCTTGATGCCCGCGAACAACGCGTTTTTTCCCCGGTATTGCTCGGCGGCGAGAATGACGACGGCGCCGACTTGCGCGAGCGCCTCGATGATCAGCACGCCCGGCATGATGTGCATGTTCGGAAAATGCCCGGGGAAGTGCGGCTCGTTGGCGCTGACGTTCTTGATGCCCACGCCGCGTACGGCGGGTTCGATTTCGAGCATCCGGTCGACGAGGAAGAACGGATAGCGGTGCGGAATCAATTCCTGAATCTGATTGCTGTTCATCAGCATGACATTACCTCCGGAATTTGGAAATCACGATCGACGCGTTGTGGCCGCCGAAGCCCAGTGAATTGGACATCGCGTGGATCACGACGCGGCGGACGCCGACGTTGGGCGTGTAATTCAAATCGCAGTCGGGATCGGCTTCTTGGTAGTTGATGGTCGGAGGACAGAAATCGTCTTTCACCGCAAGCGCGGTGATGATCGCTTCGATTCCGCCGACGGCTCCCAAGGAATGGCCGGTCATCGACTTCGTCGCGCCGATGTTGATCGCCTTCGCATGTTCCTTGAAGACGTTCTTGATGCCAAGCGTCTCGAACTTGTCGTTGTATGGCGTCGAGGTTCCGTGCGGATTGATGTAATCGATCTGCTCCGGCGTCAGATTCGCATCTTTCAACGCATTGGCCATGCACTTGGAGATGCCCGAAGCGCTTTCGTCGGGGGCGGTGATGTGATAGGCGTCGCAAGTCGCGTTGTAGCCGGTCAGTTCGGCGTAGATCTTCGCATTGCGCGCAAGCGCATGCTCGAGTTCTTCGATGATCAACAGCCCTGCGCCCTCGCCGATGACGAAGCCGCTGCGGCGTTTGTCGAACGGAATCGACGCCGCATGGACGTCGTTGGAGAAGTTGAGGGCTTTCATCGCCGCGAATCCGGGCACGCCGATCTCGTTGATCGGGGCTTCCGAACCGCCGGCGAAGGCGATGTCCATATAACCGTCGCGGATGGCACGGAACGCCTCGCCGACCGCGTTCGTCGCCGAACTGCAGGCGGTCACGACCGAAATCGCCGGACCGAGGCAATGGTACTTGATCGCGATGTGTCCCGCGACGAGATTGACGATCGAGTTGGGAATGAAGAACGGGCTGACCCGGTCGGGTCCTTTCAAAGCGGCGACGCGCACCTGTTCGTTGATTGTCGAAAGGCCGCCGATGCCCGACGTCGCATAGACGCCGAAACGGTCGGCGTCGATCGATGCGCCTTCCAAACCGGCGTCGCGGTACGCTTCCGCGGCCGCGACGAGCGCCAAAACCATCGTCCGGTCCAAACGCTTGGCTTCCTTGGGTTCGAGAATGCCTTCGGTTTCCAGATTCTTGACTTCGGCCGCGATCCGGACCTTATGGGCGGAGGCGTCGAACTGCGTGATTTCCGCGATCCCGTTGACGCCGTTTTGAATGTTATTCCACATCGTGGGAACATCGTTCCCGACGGGCGTGACGGCCCCAAGGCCGGTGATGACGACGCGTCGTTTCATACGTTCCCCCCTATCCCTGCATGACCATGCCGCCATCGACGTTGATGACTTGGCCGGTGATGTAGTTGGCATGCTCGCTGGCAAGAAAGGCGACCAGTTCGGCCACTTCTTCGGCTTCGCCGGGACGCGACAGCGGAATCTGTTCCAAATACTTCGCCAGCGTCTCTTCCGGCAGCTTGTCGGTCATCGCCGAACGGATGAAGCCCGGCGCGACCGCGTTGACGGTGATGCCGCGCTTCGCGACTTCCCGGGCCAACGCCTTGGTGAAGCCGATGACGCCGGCTTTGGAAGCCGCGTAGTTGGTCTGACCGGCGTTGCCGATCTCGCCGACGACGGAAGCGATATTGATGATCTTGCCGGATTTCTGCTTGATCATGACCCTCGCCGCGTGTTTCGAAACGTTCCAGGTTCCTTTGAGATTGGTGTCGAGCACCTTGTCGTAGTCCGCTTCGGTCATCCGGATAATCAACGTGTCCTGTGTGACGCCGGCGTTGTTGACGACGATGTCGAGCCGGCCAAACGCGGCGAGGACGGCCTCGATCAGCTGCTCCGCGTCTTGAAACGAAGCGACGTTCGCCTGCTTGGCGGCGATGCGGTTTCCCGCAGCGCCAAGTTCGGCGATCAAAGCGTTCGCCGCCTGGGCGCTCGTGTTGTAGTTGACGAAGACATCGCAGCCGTAGGCGGCCAGCTTGCGGGTGATCGCTTCGCCGATGCCGGCGGCGCCCCCCGTGACCAACGCGACTTTGCCTTTCAGATTCATGCTTTTTCCTCCATATTGACGAGGTCGGAAACGGTTTGGATCGCAATCGTTTCGACCTCGGGATTGATTTTCTTAATCAAACCGGACAAGACCGCACCGGGACCGATTTCGATGAATCGGGTCACGCCGGAGGCAATCAGGGTTTCGATGGATTGAACGAAACGGACCGGTCCCATCGTCTGTTCCTTGGCCATGTCCGGCAGCGTTCCGGGAACATAGGCGGACGCCGTCGCGTTGAGGATGATCGGAACGACGGGCGTTCCCAATTCGATCGATTCCAAATGCGCCTTCAGTTTTTCGGCCGCAAGGCGCATCAAAGGCGTGTGGAATCCACCGCTCGTGTTGAGTCGGACAATCCGTTTCGCGCCGGTTTCGGCCATCCGCGACGTCAACGCCTCGATGCCTTCGACGGTTCCGGAAACGACGAGCTGCTGCGGCGAATTGTAGTTCGCGATGGCGACGTAACCGCGATTGGCGCTGATGTTCTCGCACAGATCCTTCAGCTTCTCGGGTTGGGCCTGGATGACGGCGGCCATCGCACCGGGAACGGCTTTGGCGCATTCGTCCATCCATTTGGCCCGCAGCGTGACCGTCCGAAGCATGTCTTCCAATGTCATGATGCCGGTGGCGTACAAGGCGACGTATTCGCCCAGACTGAATCCCAACACCGCATCGATCCTTCCTTTGAACCGATCCTTGAACGCCGCGAAGATCGCGGCGCTGACGGAAGCGACTGCGGGTTGGGTGACCCGCGTCTCGTTCAGTTCGGGAAGTCCTTGCGCGATGATTGAGGCGAGCGCCATCCCGGAGATGTTTTCGGCGGTATCCATCACCGACCGGGACGGTTCGTAGGCGGAAACGAAATCGAGTCCCATTCCTTGCGACTGCGCGCCCTGACCGGCAAACACGACGGCTGTTTTCATACTATCTCCAATCGGTCGATCGCGTCTTGAATCGGATCGAACAGGTCGCGGATGATCCGCGACACGCTTCTGATTTCATGGATCATGCCGGCCACCTGGCCGGCCATGAACGAACCGCTTTCCCAATCGCCGTCTTTGACGGCGCGACGGAGCGAGCCGATCGTCATCGTCTCGAGTTGTTCCAAGGAGACGCCTTCGTCGGACAAACGGTTGTATTCGCGCGCCATCGCGTTCTTGAGGACGCGCACCGGTGCGCCGGTGCGACGTCCCGTGACCATCGTGTCGATGTCTTTGGCCGCGAGGATCTTCTGTTTGTACACATCGTGGATCGGCGCTTCTTCGCTTGCCAAAAAGACGGTGCCGCATTGCACGGCTTTGGCGCCGAGCGCGAATGCCGCGAGAACCTGGCGATGGTCGGCGATGCCGCCGGCAGCGATCACGGGAATGTTCACCGCATCCACAATCTGCGGAATCATCGCCATCGTGGTCAGTTCGCCGATGTGGCCGCCCGATTCGGTGCCTTCGGCGACGACGGCATCAGCGCCGGCGCGTTCCATCCGGACGGCCAAACCGACGGAGGGAACGACGGGAATGACCTTGATCCCCGCTTCTTTCCACATCGGAATGTAGACGCCGGGGTTTCCGGCGCCGGTGGTCACGACGGGAACGCGCTCTTGTGCGACCATCGTCGCGATCGCGGGCGCGTGCGGACTCATGAGCATGATGTTGACGCCAAACGGCTTGTCGGTCATGGTCCGGCACTGGCGGATTTTCGCGCGGAGCGTTTCGGCGTCGTCACCGCCGGCGGCGAGGATGCCGAGACCGCCGGCGTTGGAGACGGCAGACGCCAAAACGGGCGTGGCGACCTGCGCCATTCCGCCTTGAAGGATCGGATATTCGATGCCGAGCATGGCAAGGAGCGGATTCATCAGACCCTCATCAACGCGACGCCGTAGGTGAAGCCCGCGCCGAACGCCACAAACATCACCCATTGGCCTTTTTGAACGGCGTTTTGCGCCAAAGCCTCGTCAAAGGCGATCGGAATCGAAGCCGCCGAGGTGTTGCCGTAACTTTCGATGTTCATGAAAAACTTCTCCATCGGAATGGAAAGATTCTTGGATGCGTTTTGCACGATTCGCCGGTTCGCCTGATGCGGGACGATCAGGGCGAGATCACCATACGATAGACCGGATGCCTTGACGACGTCCGCCATGATCGATTCGATCGCACGGACGGCGAACTGGTAGACCTTCTGTCCGTCCATGTGGACGTATTGATCGACATACAACGCAGCATCGGGGTCGCCCTTGGCAAGCGGGTAAAACCATGCGTGGTCGTTTTCGTCGCCTTGCTCGAGGATGACGCATCCGGCGCCGTCGCCAAACAGGACGCAGGTGTTGCGGTCCGTGAAGTCGGTGACTTTCGAGATGACTTCGGCGCCGACGACGATCGCGGCGCGATACGCGCCGGTGGACAGCATCGACGAAGCGACGGTTAACGCATAAACGAAGCCGGTGCACGCCGCATTCAAATCGAACGCGGTGATCGACCGATCGCCCAGGCCGAGTTTCCGTTGCACGAGGTTGCTGACGCCGGGGCTTTTCAAATCGGGCGTGAACGTCGCGGCAATGATCAGATCGACGTTGTTCAAGTCGTATCCGGAGGCATCGACGGCGGCTTGGATCGCCTTGACGGCCAAATCGGAAGTGTCCATCTGTTCGGCGAAACGGCGGTTCTTGATGCCAGTCCGCGTATAGATCCATTCGTCGGTCGTGTCGACGATCTTCTCCATGTCTTGGTTGGTGACGATTTTTTCAGGTACGTAACGGCCGGTCGCCTTGATTTTCAACCGGCCCTTCAGGGGATTCATGCGGTGATTCCTCGCTTTCCAGCAGGAGATCGATTTCGGCCGCGGCCAAACCGATCGCCCGATATTTCTGATAGCGCTGTTCGAGGCGGCGCTTGAGGCTCGTACGCTGAAGCAGGGCGAATTCCTTGATCAGCGCGTCTTTCAGATAGCGGTAGCTATCGCGATAGTCTTCGTGCAGTCCTGCGCCGGGTTCGGGCACGATCTGATCGATGATGCCGTATCCTTTGAGATCTTCGGCCGTCAGTTTCATGACGGCTGCCGCCTGTTTGGCGAGGGATGCGTCCTTGTAGAGGATGGAAGCGAATCCCTCCGGCGACAAAATCGAAAAGATGGCGTTTTCAAACATCCAGATGCGGTCGGCGACGCCGATGGCGAGCGCGCCTCCGGATCCGCCTTCGCTCAACACCACGGCGATGGTCGGTACCTGGAGATTCATCAGACGGGCCAGTGACGAGGCGATCGCGTTGGCCTGGCCGCGTTCTTCCGCGCCAAGGCCGGGATACGCGCCGGGCGTATCGATCACGAACAGGATCGGACGGTTGAATTTCTCGGCCTGTTCGGCGAAGCGGAGCGCCTTGTGGTAGCCCTCCGGATGGGGCATCCCGAAGTTGCGGGCGATCTTCTCCTGCGTCTGCGTTCCCTTCTCTTGGGCGATGATCGTGATCGGCATGCCCTCGAGGGTTGCGAGACCGCAAACGAAACTCGCGTCGTCGCGATACAGGCGGTCGCCGTGGAGTTCGAGAAAATCCGGAAACAACGACTTGATCAGGTGAAGCGATGTCGGACGCTTCAAATTGCGGGCGAGTTGGACCCGCTCCCAAGGATGGATGAACTTATCCGCCATGGCGTTCCCCCGCTTTCTTGTGAAACTTGAGCAGCCGCGCGATCGTCGTTTTGAGTTCGGCGCGTTCGACGACCAAATCGACCATGCCGTGCTGGAGTTGGAACGCCGCGGTCTGGAAGCCTTCCGGCAGGTCCTGCCGGATCGTCTGCTTGATGACGCGCGGACCGGCGAAGCCGATCAACGCGCCCGCTTCGGCGATGTTGACGTCGCCGAGCGTGGCGAAACTGGCGGCGACGCCGCCGGTGGTCGGATGGGTCAGGACGGAGATGTAGAAAAGACCTTTTGCCGCGTGACGCGAGAGCGCGCCGGCGGTCTTGGCCATCTGCATCAAACTGAAGATGCCTTCTTGCATGCGCGCGCCGCCCGAAGCGCTTAGGATGACGACGGGAAGATTGTTCTTGGTCGCGAATTCGACGAGCCGCGTGACTTTCTCGCCGACGACGCTGCCCATCGAGCCCATCATGAAGCGGGCGTCAAGCGCGCCGATGGCGACGCGGATACCCTCGATCTCGGCATGGGTTGAGACGAACGCCTCCAGCTCCTGGGCTTTTTCAGCGGCCGAAAGCAGTTTTTCGGGATAATCCGGAAATTCGAGCGGGTTTTTCGCGCTCAGCTCGGGGTCGAGTTCGTCGAAACGGGCGTTGTCGACGAGCATCGATATCCGTGTCCGGGCGCCGATCGTGAAATTGTGCTTGCAAGAAGGGCATACGTAAGAATGACGGATCAGTTCTTCGTGCAAGACCGGCTCGCCGCAGCTTTCGCACTTGGCGAAGAGGTCGGCTGGAATGTCGATTTTGCTCGCAAACTGGGTCCGCTTGCGGAACTGGGCGTTGAATTGGGCGAGTTTCTGACGATGGATGTCGAAAAAATCACTCATATTTGGCCTCGATCATCAGTTTTTTGACGGTTCCGGTATCGTAGGATCCCTTGACGAAAATCGGATTGTGCATGAGCACGTAGAGGAAATCAATGTTCGTGTGGATGCCGTCGACGATGAACTGCTCGAGCGCGACGCGCATCTTGCGGATGGCCTCTCTGCGCGTGTCCGCGTGCACGATCAGCTTGGCAAGCAACGAATCGTAGTAGGGCGGAACCACATAGCCGTTGTAGATGTGGGTGTCCAGACGGACGCCGTTTCCGCCGGGGAAGACGATGTTGCGGATCTGGCCGGGAGAAGGCCGGAAGCGCATCGTCGGATCTTCGGCGTTGATGCGGCACTCGATCGTGTGGCCAGTGATCGCGATGTCCTTCTGTTTGAAGGACAATGGATTGCCATAGGCGATCTTGATCTGTTCCTTGACGAGATCGAAACCGGTCGCGAGTTCGGTGACGGGGTGTTCGACCTGGATGCGCGTGTTGATTTCGATGAAATAGAAACGGTTTTGGCTGTCGACCAAAAACTCGACCGTGCCGGCGTTGCGGTAGCCGATCACCGTCGCGAGTTGGATGGCCGCCTGGCTCATCTGCCGGCGAAGCAGCGCGGTCATGATCGGGGAAGGCGATTCCTCGATGATCTTCTGATTGCGGCGCTGCATCGAGCAGTCGCGTTCGTGAAGCGACACGACGTTGCCGAAATGATCGGCGATGATCTGGATCTCGACGTGGCGGGCGTTCTCGACATATTTCTCCAGATATAGACCGCCGTAACCGAAGTTGGCTTCGGCCTCCATCTGCGTCTGTTGGAAGGCCTTGACGAAGTCCTCCTTGTTGCGGACGATCGCGATGCCTTTTCCGCCGCCGCCGGAGACGGCCTTGAGCATGACCGGATAGCCGATCCGTTCGGCGAGGTCGAGACCGGCTTCGAGATCGACGAGGGGGCTTTCGGATCCTTCGACAATCGGAATCTGCGCCTGTTTGGCGATCTGGCGGGCGGTCGACTTGTTGCCGAGCTGTTCGATCGCGAAGGCCTTGGGGCCAATCCAGATAAGGCCGACCTTCTCCGTGAGTTCGGCGAAACGTTCGTTTTCGCTCAAAAACCCGTATCCCGGGTGAATGGCGTTGGCGCCGGTCGAAATCGCCGCCGACAGGATGCGGTTGATGTTGAGATAGCTTTCGGAGCTGCGTTCGGAGCCGATGCAGACGGCTTCGTCGGCGAATTTGACGTGCAGACTGTCGGTGTCGGCCGTGGAATACACCGCGACCGTTTTGATGCCGAGCTCCTTGCACGCGCGAATGATTCGCAACGCGATCTCGCCGCGGTTGGCGATCAGGACCTTATTTTGAATCATCGATCGTAAACAGCGTCTGTTCGAAGCCGACCGCTTCGCCGTTTTTCGCGTGGATCTTCGCAATCCGTCCGGAAACCGGCGCGGCGATGTCGTTCATGATCTTCATGGCTTCGATGATGCAAAGCGTATCGCCTTTTTTCACGGCGTCGCCGACTTTCACAAAGGGTTGAGCGTCGGGCGAGGTCGCCGCGAAGAAAGTACCGACGAGCGGGCTTTTGAGGACATGTCCTTTCGGTTTTTCAAGTGAGGTTGACTCCGCCGTACGGAACGGTTCCGTCCCACTTTGAACGGCGGAATGCGCGGGTTGGGCGGCGAAGACAACTTCCGGCTTCGCCATTTTGATTTTCAAGTCGTTCCATTCGAGCTCAAGCGACTGAAGTTTGCTGTCCTCGAAATCGCGGATGATTTTCAGAATCGTTTCATAATCCATGTCGATCTCTCCTTTGGAAAAAAAGAGACGATTGCATCGTCTACTTTTTCGGTGCATCAAGCGTGGTTTTCGAGGTACGCCACGATGTCCCCGACCGTCTTCAAACGCGGCGCGATGTCTTCGGGAATCGTGATGTGGAACGAATCTTCGATGCTCATGATCAATTCGACGGCGTCGAGGGAATCGGCGCCCAAATCGTTTTGAATGTGGGTGGTGACGGTAAGGCCGTTGCGGGAGACGCTGAGCTCGTTGGCGATCAGGTCGATGATCTTTTCATACATGGTGCGGTATCCTCCAAAGGGTTTTTTTAGGTTCGAATGGTTGAGGTGGTGCCGGTGATCTCGCGTCGGAGCATCCTTCCTTTCGGTATTCTGATCTTGAAATCCAAAATGCTTTGAACTTCAAAATATCTACCAACAAGTTTACCACAAACCCTTTGAATGTCAATCGCGGGCATTTCTTTTTTTGTTGAAAACGGCTTGAAAACGTTTTCTGAAAGGAGGCTCTTTCACCGCTTTTCCACAACTCGAGCGAAGGCTGAACAGGGGTTCATCGATGGCCCGTTCAAGCCCTTTTTCAAAGAAAAAGAAAGACGCGGCTCGTGGGAACCGCGTCTTTGGGAAAGCGAGGATTACTTGTCGAGATACGCGCCGGAGAAGTCGATCGATCCGAGAACCGAGCGGCCCCATCCCTTGACGTAGGCTTTGACCATGATGATGTCCGAATAGTGATAGATCGGGATGATCGGGAGTTCGGTCATCAGAATCGTCTGCGCCGCGTAGAGCTTTTCAAAGTGCGTCTGCGCGCTGGTCGTGGCTTGCGCGTCCGCGATCAGGGTGTTGTATTGCGCGCTGTTGAACTTCGGATCGTTGTAGGCGTTGCCTTCGACGAAGATCGCGAGCATGCCGGCCGGGTCCATGAAGTCCGTCAGCCATCCGCCGCGGGCGATGTCGAAGTCGCCGTTCTTGCGGGTGTCTTGGAACGTGGCCCAGTCTTGGTTCTGGAGTTGGAATTCGATGCCGAGGACCTGTTCCCAGGATTCCTGAACCATCTGCGCGACCAGCTGGTGTCCGCTGCTGGTGTTGTAGAGGATGACGGAGTCTTTCACGAACAGACGGAGGGCTTCGACGGTCATGCTGAGTTCGGCCGCGGCTTCCGCGAACAGCGTCACGGCTTGCGCGTAGTTGCCGTCGTCCGTGACAAAGCCGTAGGCTCCGGAAGTCTCAAAGAAGTCTCTGCCAAGATGATCGCGGAATCCGGGCGGGACGAAGCCGACGGCGGGAACCTGGCCGGCGCCGAGGGCGTCGACGATCGCTTCGCGGTTGATTGCGAAGTTCAGGGCCTTGCGCAGTTTCAGGTTGTCCCAACGGTTTTCGGGATCATTCATGTTGAAGCTGTAATAGTACGTGCCAAGCAACGGGAAGACGTAGAATTCGGGATCTTCGGCGATCAGACGCGCGACTTCCGAAGCCGGGACGGTCGGAATGACGTCGAGCGTGCCCGCCTGGTATCCGGCGTACGCGGTCGCGTCGTCATCGAGGAACTTGCCTTCGATCTTGGTGATTTGGACTTCGTCCGCGTTCCAGTAGTACTCGTTCTTCTCGAGCGTCAAGCCGGAGCCGATCGTGTAGGCCGTCAGCTTGAACGGGCCGTTCGAGACCGCCAATGCGGGGGTCTTCGCCCAGAGTCCGTCCGCGCCGGCGGGATCTTCGACGACGGATTGTTTGACCGGCAGGAAGTGATAGAACGCCATGAAGGAGACGAAGTACGCCGTCGGATTGGTGAGCGTGATTTCCAACGTGTAATCGTCGACGGCTTCGACGCCGACCACGGCGAGCAGTTCGTCGATGGTCTTGTCGAGGGTGTCGTCTTTTCCGTCTTCGTTTTCATCGGTGAAGTAGATGGCGTCGAGCGAGCCGACGATGTTGGTGTATTCCCAGATCCAGGAATATTCGCTGGCGGTGCGGAGGTCCATACCGCGTTTGAAGGAATACACGAAGTCGTCCGCCGTCAGGTCGGAGCCGTCGCTCCACTTCGACTGGCGAAGATTGAAGGTGACCGTGAGTCCGTCCGGGGACACGTCCCAGGATTCAGCGACGCCGGGATAGACTTCGCCGTTGATTTCGCGGACGAGGCCTTCGAACGTCTGATTGATGACGTCGCCGCCGTCGGACGCGCCGTTCAGGGTCGGGTCGATCGTGGCCGGATCGGCGCCGATGTTCCAGTTGAGCACCATTTCCTTGGGTTGGCAAGCAACCAGCGTGAGCAGGAGCGCGAGAGCAACGAGCAAGGACAATACTTTTTTCATTTCTTTCTCTCCTCTTCTGTACCTTATTTATTTAGCACGTTCCCGTGTTAAATACGATTGATCGATTCGACGTGGTGGCAGGCCACGAAATGGCCTCCCTCCACCTCGCGGAGCAGGGGTGTCTCCTGACGACACAGGTCGGTCGCAAACCGGCAGCGCGATGCAAATCGGCATCCTGGCTTCGGATTGATCGGACTGGTGACGTCGCCTTTGAGGATGATGCGGGATTCGCTCATCTTCTTCTTCAGATCGGGGACCGGAATCGAAGAAAGCAGCGATTGAGTGTAGGGATGCAGGGGTTTCTCGTAAAGAACTTCGGTGGGGGCGGTTTCCATCAGTTTGCCCAGATACATGACCCCGATCCGGTCCGAGATGTGCCGGACCATCGAGAGATCATGGGCGATGAACAAGTAGGTGAGGCCGAACTCACGCTGAAGGTCCTCGAGCATGTTGACGACCTGGGCTTGGATCGAGACGTCGAGCGCGCTGATCGGCTCGTCGCAGACGATGAGTCTGGGATTGACGGCGAGGGCGCGGGCGATGCCGATGCGTTGGCGTTGTCCGCCCGAGAATTCGTGGGGATACCGGGTTGCGTGCTCGCGCTTGAGGCCGACCTTGTCGAGCAACTCGTAGATGCGGTCCAAGCGGGCGGAGCCGTGTAGAAGCTGGTGCGTGTCGATGCCTTCGGCGATGATGTCGGTGACGGTCATGCGCGTGTTGAGCGAGGCATAAGGATCTTGGAAAATCATTTGAATCTGACTGCGGAAGTGCATCATCTCCTGCGGCGTCAAATGGCTGATGTCGACGCCGTCGTAGATGATTTGTCCGTCGGTCGGTTCGTACAACCTTACGATCGTGCGCCCCGTCGTCGTCTTGCCGCAACCGGATTCGCCGACCAACCCGAACGTCTCGCCTTCGCGGATCGTGAAACTGATGTCGTCGACGGCGGTCAGAACCTTGTGCTTTCCAAGTTGGAAATGCTTTTTCAAATTCTTGACTTCGAGGAGGATTTTCGCGTCACTCATACTGGATGCCTCCCACCTTGATGAATCCTTCGACCTTGGGAGCGTCCGGATGATGGAGCCAACAGGATGCCTCTTGCGACGGCGTGATGCGCACCATCGGGGAAGCCTTCTTCAAACAGATTTCCATCGCGTGCGGGCATCGCGGGGAAAACGGACAACCGGGCGGCGGGCTGAGCAGATCGGGCGGCGTCCCTTCGATCGGGATCAGTCGCTGCTTGCTTTCCGCTCCGTGCTTGGGAACGCTTTGAAGCAATCCGCGCGTGTAGGGGTGTTGCGGATTTCCGAACAACTCTTCGACCGAGGCTTTCTCCATGATCATTCCGCCGTACATGACGATGACCTTGTTGCAGGCTTCGGCGATGACCCCCAGGTCGTGCGTGATCAGCATGACGCTGAGCCCGATTTGGTCCTTGAGACGTTTGAGCAGATCGAGGATCTGCGCCTGGATCGTGACGTCGAGCGCGGTCGTCGGTTCGTCGGCGATCAGCAGTTTGGGGTTGCAGGAGATCGCCATCGCGATCATCGCGCGCTGCCGCATCCCCCCGGAGAACTGGTGGGGGTAGGAATCGATCCGGGTTTCGGGTTCGGGGATTTCGACCATCTTGAGCAGTTCGATCGCCCGTTTTCGGGCGGCTTCCTTGTCGAGGTCGGTATGGGTGCGGATGATGTCAGTGATTTGATTGGCGATCGTGAAAACGGGGTTGAGCGAGGTCATCGGATCCTGGAAGATCATCGCGATCTCCTTGCCGCGGATTTCCGAAAGCTCTTTCTGGGTTAGTTTTGTGAGGTCGCGGCCTTCGAAAAGAACTTGGCCTTCGGTGATCTTGCCAGGCTCGTCGACCAGCCCGATGATCGACATCGAGGTGACCGATTTGCCCGATCCGGATTCGCCGACGATGCCGAGAATGTCGCCTTCCTCGACGTCGAAACTGATGCCGCGGACGGCCTGAACGCCGCCCATGTGGGTGAAGAACGTGGTCCGAAGTCCTTTGACTTCCAGCAAATTGGCCATCGGATCACCCCTTCCTCAAGCGCGGATCCAGCGCGGTGCGCAATCCGTCGCCCAGGAAATTGAAGCACAGCATCGTGATCGCGATCGCGAACGACGGGTAGAACAACTGGTACGGATAGGTCGTCAAGCCGCCGAGCGCGTCGTTGGCGAGGGTTCCCCACGACGCCTGCGGTGCGGAGATGCCAAGGCCGATGAACGACAGGAACGATTCGGTGAAGACGGCGGTCGGGATCATCATCGTCAGGGAGACGATGATCGGTCCCATCGAATTCGGAATGATGTGGCGGGTGATGATCTTTTGTGTCGGGACGCCCAGGACCTTGGCGGCGAGGACGAACTCCTGATCTTTGAGTCCGATGACCTGGCCGCGAACCATTCGCGCCATGCCGACCCAATACAAGGTTCCCAACGTGAGGATGATCGTGATGAAGCCGCTACCGGGCTTGTCGATCATGACCATGATCAAGATGACATAGATGAGAAGCGGGATCGAGTCGATGATGTCGACGATGCGCATCATGATGTTGTCGGTCATCCCGCCGACGATGCCGGACACGGATCCGTAGACGACGCCGATCACGAAAACGAAGATGGCGGCGATGACGGCGACCGAGATCGAGATCCTGGCCCCGTACATGACGCGGGTGAGCATGTCGCGCCCGAGATTGTCGGATCCCATGATGAATGTTTTGTTCTGTACGTTTCTTGCCGGCTGTTCCTCGACGACATCGCGAAACGTGACGGTGAAATCGATGCCCAAGTCGCGTTTCGTCGGATCGGTACGATACGAGAAGTCGATTTCGACCGGTTCTCCGTCGTAATCATAGGTATAGACCTTATTGATGGGATCGGTGCTGGTTTGACTCAATCGGCGGATGACGGTTCCGTCTTTTTCAACCAGAATCAATCGGTATTGGCTGGTAAGGAAGACATACTCGTCGTCCACGAGATGGTACAGCGTCAACCGCGGGGGCAGATTCGCCAAATCGGTCTGTTGATAGCGGTAAGTGTAGGGTGACAAGAACGGACCGAAGAGCCCGATCAAAAGAATGATGACGACGCCGATCAAGCCGATGACGGCCAGCCGGTTTTTCTTGAGCCTCCTCCAGGCGTCGGCCCAATAGGTCAGGCTGGGACGGATCTGTTCCTTCGAACCTTTCTGGTCGCTTTGCACGTATTGGAATTCGTGGTTGGCCATGTCAGTCACCGTACTTCTTTCCAAACCGAATGCGCGGGTCGACCAAGGTGTAGGCGATGTCCACCAAAAGGACCATGATCACGTAGAAGACCGCAAAGAACACCGTGGTGCCCATGATGACCGTGTAGTCGCGGTTGTTGACGGCCGTGACGTAGAGCTGGCCGATGCCGGGGATGCCGAAGATGCGTTCGACGACGAAGGATCCGGTCAGAATCGCCGCGATCATCGGGCCGACGTAGGTGATGACGGGAATCAATGCGTTCTTGAGCGCGTATTTGTACAGGATCTTGAAATGCGAGAGGCCGCTGGCGCGGGCCGTCCTGATGTAGTCCTGTCGCAATACTTCCAGCATCGAGGATCGGGTCAGGCGAGCAACGAAAGAGAGCGAGTATCCCGAGAGCGCGATCATCGGACCGATGTAGGAGAGGGGTGTCTCAAGTCCGAACGCGGGCACGAGCCGCCACCGTCCCGCAAAGAAATAGATATAGACCGTCGCGACGACGAACGATGGGATCGTGACGCCAAGCGTCGCCACGACCATGACCACGTAGTCGGGCCAACGGTTCTGCTTGAGCGCCGAGATGATGCCGAGCGGAATGCCGAGGGCGATGATGAAGATCGTGGCGAGCAACCCGACCCGGGCGCTGACCGGGAATCCCGCGATCATCAGGTCGTTGACCGTGAAGCCGAGTTTGCGGAACGAAGGACCCAGATTGAAAGTCAGCAGTCCCCACATGTAGTCGCCGTATTGGACGATCAGCGGCTGATCGAGTTTGTACTTCTCATTCAACGCCGCAATGATCTGCGGAGGAAGCTGTCGTTCTCGCGAGAACGGACCGCCTGGAATCGCCTTCATCATGAAGAACGTGATCGACGCGATCAGGAAGATCGTGATCAGGGCCGATACGACGCGCTTGAGGTAATAACGGTTCATTCTTTCCCTCCATTCCAAAGTTACGCGAATTATACACCTGTGAAAAGTGATTTTCAAGAGCGCGATGAAAAATAGGTCAAAAAACGTGAGAAAACCGTGATGTTCATGAAAAGTCAAACAATGTGCTTATTTTTGTGAATATATGAACAAAAAACGTCACCCTAAGGTGACGCAGTTTGTGCTGGCAGGGCCTGAGAGAGTCGAACTCTCGGTCTTGGAGTCAGAGTCCAATGCCTTAACCACTTGGCCAAGGCCCAATGTCCAAGCGAAATTATAGCATATTGCCCCAATGAATGCAAGAACAAGAAACACGAAGATAATCGTTACAAACGCTCGCCGCACTGCTGGCAGAAGGCGGCGTCCCCGTCGTTTTCGACATGGCATTTCGGACAGGTTTTGGCCAAAGGCACGCCGCAGCGGTCGCAGAACTTGGCGCCCGGATTGGCGACTTCGCCGCAGCGGTAGCACGCCTTCGCGGGTTCCTGGGCTTTGGCTAATTTCCGCCCCAGGATGCCGTCGGCGAGATCGATGATCTGATCCTTCGTCCCATCGATCATGTAGTTGGTGACATCCTTGGCCACGGGGGCGATTTCGGACGCGGTGTAGCGGGCGACGCTGCCCATGTAGCCGAACCTGGTGATGATCGCCCCCGCCATCAGAAACGGCATCGCGAGGAAGAACAAATAGAACAGGCTCGGCGCTTGCATCGTGTCAATCGCCACGAAGAAGTCGATCATCGCGGTCGCGATCAGGACGCCGCCGACAAAGAGCAGGACGGGACCAAAGAAACGGAGCTTCTTCTTCAATTTCGGGTCGTTTTGCATCAGTGGTTGATTCATGTTGCCTCCTCGTCTTTCCATGCCGAGAGTTCGGCGGCGAGTTCGACGAACCGGCGTTCCAACCGGTCGAACATCGAAGAAAGCACGTCGATCGAGCAAGCGCGAAGCGCGTTTTCCACCAGCTTCGCGTCTTCTTCCGGGTAGTCTCGGTAGGCATACCGGAGCCCGAAATCGACTTTCGCCGGACGATGTTTGAGATTCAGAAGCGGTGCGAGATGGCGTGCAAGGTAGGCATAATACATCGGAAACGCTTCGCTGAACCGTTCCCGCATCAGCTGTTTGTGCACTTCCATCGCCGTCACGAACGCCGCCGCCGTCGCGTTCCGATATGCGGTTTTACAACGTTTGGCGATTTGTTCGGGCGTCGACGGAACCGGGCGGTACCATCCGTCCTTGTCGAACCAGACGACCGCCTGTCCGTGGCGGTCCGGTTCGGTGAACTTGTCGGGCAGAGTCGTCTTGATCAAAGCAATGTCCAAATAAAAGAGCGGCGGAACGCGGTCGACTTGGTAGAAGCACTGGGAAAAACCATGCCATGCCGGTTCCGGCACGCGGTATTTTTTGCGAATTCCGAATGTCGCCTCGAGACGGGATTCGAGGATTGCGAAGACATCCTCCACCGAACCATCCGACACGATGATCGACAGATCGAGATCGGACCACTCGTCGAGGAATCCGGTGGCGGCCGAGCCGCCTTCCCAAACGGCGCGGACGCGTTCGTCGCCTTCGAGCCATTGCTTCATCAAACGGGATACTTCCATGCGTTCAAACATGATCGCACCTTCTTTCGCAATTCCATTATACCAAAAATCACGGAAGGGGGATGCCCCAAAAGAAAGAAAAAACTCCTCTTCCGAAGAGTTTCAATTGAAAGCGATGGACTGAATATTGGCTTTCAGAATCTTCGCCGAATTGGCGAGTTTCTCGGCTTCCGCCAAGTCGAGGTTCAATTTGACGACGCGGTGGACCCCGTCGCGGTTGACGATCGCCGGAAGGCCGATGAACAAATCCGGATCGATGTCGTAGACGCCGCCGTTGTAGACCGAGATCGGCAGAATCCGGTTCTCGTTGTTGAGGATGGCCGACGTGATTCTTACGAGCGCCATCCCGATTCCGTAGTAGGTGGCGCGTTTGCGCGAGATGATCTCGTACGCCGCGTTCTTCACGCGCTTGTAGATGGCGTCCAGATCCGAAAACGAGATTTCCGCTTCTTTCGCTTCGATGACGTCCTTGAACGGTTTTCCGCCGACGAAAGCGTTGGACCAGCAGACGAATTCCGAATCGCCGTGTTCGCCCAGGATGTAGGCATGGATGTTGCGGACGTCGATCTGGATGTACTGCGAGATCTCGAAGCGAAGACGCGCCGTGTCGAGCGACGTGCCGGAACCGATGACACGGTGCGTCGGGAGTCCCGATTCCTTCCATGCGACGTAGGTGAGGATGTCGACCGGATTGGACGCGACGAGCAGGATGCCGTCGAAACCCGCCTGCATCACGCCGCGGACCACGCCGCGGACGATGCCCGCGTTGCGGTTGAGCAGATCGATGCGCGTCTCGCCGTCCTTCTGATTGACCCCGGCGGTGATCACGACGATCCCCGCATCCTTCGTGTCGGCGTAAGTGCCCGATTTGATGCTCATCTTGCGCGGCGCGAAAGCCAATCCGTGGTTCAGATCCATGGCTTCGCCTTCCGCCTTCTTGGTGTCGATGTCGATCAGCACGATTTCCTCCACCGCGCCTTGATTGAGCAGCGCGTATGCATAACTCATCCCGACGAATCCCGTTCCGACAATCGCGACTTTGCTTTTTTCCATGGTATCACCTCTGCCTTCATTGTACCCCCATGTTCGCGATAATCCTACGGATTCGCTCTTGAAACCGCTCTCCAAAAACCCCCATCACATTTCCATGGAGGATTCCCGTCAGATGCAAATGATTTGCAGGTATACTTGCGAATCATTTGCAAAAACAAAGATTTCGATGTATAATGTAAACACTGCGATCACGGAGGTTGCCATGAAAAAATCCATTGTCCTGCTTGTCCTCGCCTTTCTTACCATGCTGCTTGTCGCGTGCAACGGAACCGCCGACCGCGACATCATCGTGACCCACTACACTCAGTATGACTTCATCAAAACGATCGTCGGTGACGACCTCACCGTCGGGATGGCGATCGCCCCCGGCGTCGAAGCGCACGGTTACGAACCGACATCCAAAAACATCGTCGCGATCAACCGCGCGAAACTGTTTGTTTTCACGAGCGACCTGTTTGATCCTTGGGCGGAATCGGCGGTGGAAACCTCCAACACGACGACCGTCGTGCTCGATCTCTCGACGAAAATCGACGTCGCGGCAATCGACCACGACCACGAGCATCTCGCCGCTTCGCATGGTTCGTACGATTCGCCCGTTCTTTTGGACGAACACGATCATGAAGGCATCGATCCACATTATTGGACAGACTTGGTTGTCGCCATGCAAATGGTCGATGCGCTACTCGAGCAATTGATCGCGATCTGGCCCGATCACGCCGAAGCTTTCACGCTCCGCGGCGAAGCGCTTCACGAAGAACTCCACGAACTGCACGAAGACATCGCCGCCTATTTCGAGACCATCCCCGAAGAACAACGCGTCATTTACCACGCCGGCCATATCAATCTCGCCTACTTCGCGGCCCGCTATCACATGACGGTCGTCGCGCTGACCGAACAATACGCCCCCGACGGCGATCCGACGTCGGCGCAGATCGCCCAGATGATCGAACGCCTCCGGTCGGACGGCGCGACGACGCTCTTTTATGAGGAACTCTCCGAAGCGCAGGTGGCCAAAACGATTCAAAGCGAACTCTCCAGAAACGGCACCGCCATCGAACTTCGGCTGTTCCACGGCATCCACAACGTCAGTCTCGCCGATTTCAACGCCGGCGTCACCTATTTGGAACTGATGGAAGCAAACTTCGCGAACATCCGAAGCGCGCTGCCCGTAAACGGAGCGTAAATGGGCAAACCCATCATCGAATTCGATAAAGTCACCGTCCGCTATCAGAAATACGAAGCCATCAAGGACGTGACTTTCACCGTCGAGGACGGCGACTTCATCAACATCATCGGTCCCAACGGGTCAGGCAAGACGACGCTCATCAAGACCCTGATCGGTCTGATCAAACCGACCGACGGAACGATCCTGATCGAAGATTTCTTCGCCAACAAGATCGGCTACCTGCCTCAGAAATCCTTCGACAACGACGCTTCGTTCCCGGCGACCGTCGAGGAGATCTTGTACACCGGGGTGGTCCAAAGTCACAAGGCCAGCCGTTACGTCACGAAGTCCGACAAGGCGTTCGTCGACCAGCTGCTTGACAAGATGGAAGTCAAGCACCTGAAGAAGCAATTGATCTCGTCGCTGTCCGGCGGGCAGCAGCAGCGCATCTTCATCATCCGCGCGCTCGTCTCCTCGCCGCGCATCCTCGTCCTGGACGAACCGACGTCGGCGCTCGATCCCGAGTTCCGCAAATCCTTCTATCAGTTGCTCAAGAAGATCAATCTCCTCGACAACATGACGATCCTGAACGTCACCCACGACTTGTCCGACGAATTCAAAAAAGGCTCGAAGATCCTCCACATCGACCAGACGCTGCGCTTCTTCGGCTCCTACGAAGAGTACCGCCTCAAAAGCAAGGAGCGTGGAAGCCATGTTTGAGATGTTCCGCTACACGTTCTTCGTCTACGCGGTCCTCGCCGGTCTCGCGATCGGCCTGACGACCGCGATCCTCTCCAACTTCCTCGTCCTCAAACATCAGGCGCTGATCGGTGACGGCTTGGCCCACGTCAGCTTCGCCGGCATCATCGTCGGAATGCTGTTCGCCGACGAACCGATCTGGATCGCGATTCCGATCGTCATCGTCGCGGCGGTCCTCATCAAATGGATGATGAATTCTTCCAAGATCCGCGGCGACGCGGCGATCGGCATCGTTTCCTCGCTGTCGCTCGCGGCCGGTTTCATCGTCATCAGCCTCTCGGCGGGATACAATCGTTCGATCGAAGGCTTGTTGGTCGGATCGATTCTCACGGTCGATGCCGTCGACATCGCCTTGTCATTCGTCCTGTTACTCGCGGTGATTCTGTTCATGGCGCTGTCCTATCAGCGGTTGTTCTCGATGACCTACGACTACGAATTCGCCAAGTTCACCAAGATCGATGTCCGCAAATACGATCTGATCCTGTCGATCCTGACCGCCGTCACGATCGTGCTCGGCGTGCAGTCGGTCGGCATCCTGTTGGTTTCCTCGTTGATCGTCTTCCCCGCCATATCGTCCAACCAGTTGGCCAAAAGCTTTAAGCAGGCCGTCCTGTATGCGGTCTTGATCAACGTCTTCGTGGTCTTCTTCGGGCTCTACTTCGCCCATCTTCTGAACATCCCCTCGGGATCGGCGATCGTCGTCCTGCACGGCGTCGTCTTCGCGGTGTCGATCGTGTGGAAGGCCATCCGGAGGTCGCGCTGATGGAGCGCCGGTTCGGCCCGTTGCGGGCCACCTCGCAACGCATCCTGATCCACGACGCCCTCAGTTCCCAATCCCGTCCGGTTTCCGCCGAAGACCTATACGCCCTGCTTCCCAAGGAGAGCGTCGACCTCTCGACGGTGTACCGGACGCTCGACGCCTTCGTGAAGGAAGGCATCGTGGTGAAGAGCTTCTTCGAATCGCGCGGCCTGTATCATCTCGCCGGCGGCATCCATCGCCACGTCCTCGTCTGCTTGGACTGCCATGCGACCGAAGAGATCGACGATTGTCCGTTCCACGAGCTTGAAGACGACGTCGAATCGAAAACCGACTTTCAGATCCTCTACCATCCGCTCGAGCTGTTCGGCTACTGCAAGAACTGCAAGGGGAAGCATCCCCACAAGGAATAAAAGAAGACCGTTGCCCGACGAAGGCAACGGTCTTTGCTTATGCGGCGGCGGGCTCGGGCGCCTTGTGATCGGCGGCCAGGTTCTTGACCCAGTAGCCCTTTTTGTATCTGGAATAGGCGAAGAACGCCTTGGGAATGTCGAGGAACTGGATCAGCAGGAACATCCAGGTGACCGGAAGCGCGGTGAAGTAAGCCAGAACCATCGCGATCGGCACCGGCACGACCCACATGAAGACCGAATCCATCAACAAGGTCGACTTCGTATCGCCGCCAGAGCGGAGCGTGAAGTACATCGCGACGTTGAAGGCGTACACCGAGATGAACGCCGAATTCACGCGGATGTTGAAACGGGCGATCGTGCGGGCGGCTTCGGAAAGCTCCTTGTACAAATCGAGCACGAAGAAACTGGCGCCGAACAAAAGCAGTCCCGCGCTGAAGGCGAACGCGCAGCCGAAGGCGACGAGCTTGCGGGCGTTGTCCCTCGCTTCCTCGAGTTTGCCGGCGCCCAAGGTCGCGCCAACCATGACCGAGATCCCCGTGCCGATGGCCCCGAACGTCACGAAGACGAGCTGCGAGATCGTGCCGGACACCGACATCGCGGAGAGCGCGGTTTCGCCGCGGGTCGAATAGGCCAGGAAGAACATCGTCTGTCCCAAACTCCAAAGGGCTTCGTTCAGCATCAGCGGACGCGCCATCTTGAGCGTCAGTTTGAGAACGTCCTTCTCGATGTGGAAGAGCGTCGGAAGCTTGAAGCGGAAGAGTTCGCCTTTCCGGAACAGCAGGATCAGGGTGAGCGAGAGTTCGATCAGACGCGCGAGGAACGTCGCGAGCGCAGCGCCGGTGACGCCCATCGCGGGCAAGCCCCAGTTTCCGAAAATGAGCAGCCAGTTGAGGAAGGCGTTCGACAGGATCGCGGTCGTCGAGATCACGAGCAGCGGCTTGGTCACGCCGGTCTCGCGGAAGGTGTTCGAAACCGCGATCGTCAGCGCGAAGGGAAACGCGCTCCACTTCGCGACGGCCAGGTAGGCCATGGCCGATTCGATCGTGGTTGGGTCGCTGGCGAACAGACCGACCAGGAAGCGCCCGAAGAAGGTGAACACGAGCCAGGCCGCCGTGGACAGGAGAATGCCGGCCAGGATCTTGAAGCGGAACGTCTGGCGCAGCCGTTCGTGGTTCTTCGAACCGAAGTACTGGCTCGTCATGATGCCTGCGCCGCCCATCGTCCCGAACATGATCAGCATGACGACGAAATAGAGCTGGTTGACGACCGCGACGCTGCCGAGGGCGGCGTCGCCGAGGGATCCGACCATGACGTTGTCGACCAGTTGGACGGAGGAGGTGATGAGCTGTTGGAGCACCAGAGGCGCCGCGACGGCGATGAGTTGTTGGTAGAAGGCACGCGTGCCGATGAAGCGTTTGAACATGGGAAGAACCGAGAACTTTCTGTAGGCTACCTATAGTATACCAATCCGCCACGCGGATGGCAAAGAGTTCCGCAGGAAATCGGCGAAGAAAACGCGGCGTCCGAATGGGACGCCGCGTAAGGGTTGCGTTTTACTTCCAAACGGTGAACGACTGGACGCCGTTCTGATAGACCGGGGGATGTTCG
>Ga0116204_1000359_pt1 | contig 25566 bp, 14 predicted proteins | sample LakKivwa52mmetaG_FD_94481 | JGI IMG/M metagenome (GOLD analysis project Ga0116204, IMG submission 94481) | Anoxic lake water microbial communities from Lake Kivu, Rwanda to study Microbial Dark Matter (Phase II) - Lake Kivu water 52m metaG | ecosystem: Environmental > Aquatic > Freshwater > Lake... | reverse complement strand
TTATCTGCACGATCGATAGACTTATTATGATCTTCAAGGGCCTGGTATCCGAGGTAGCCGGTGACGGCGCTGGTGGCAAGTAAGGCCCCAGCCAATCCCCATTTAAAGGCCAACCTTCCCCTACCCCCATGCGCCTGCCCTGTCTCGCTACCAGAGGTATTGAGGGCTGCAACGAACTTGTCCTCAAAGGAAAGTAACTTTTTAAAATCTACTGAATTTATGGGCCAATCGCGCACAAGCTTTCCGGTTTTGATATCATAGAGGGATAAGTGCAAACCAAAAGTGTTATTTTCTTCGCGAAATCGACTGTAGAGCAGATAATCAACACTTAGCTGCTTTCCCAGGGGAAGCAAGACACTAGGTTGAGGGCGAAGTGCAATCGTATCAAGCCCTAATGTTTGCAAAAGGTAGGACATTTCGGACTGGGCCACAGCTTCGTATTTTCCGAGTTTTTGGACTTGAGTGGTAAGCCTTTGTAAAAGGCTACGAGAATATTTACTTCCCTCAGATTGACTAAGAATACCTAAAACACCCTGACTGGGTTTTTTAAGCAAACGAGACATTTGGAGGGTATCGAGAGGTTGTAAACCTTGTTTGAGTTGGTACTCAAGAGGCCCATAATTACCTTCATTTGTATGTTTTGTACGCACTTCTCCGACCTGGGACCAGACCACTACGGTATTTTTTTGACTGATAAGAGTAAAAGTATAGAGGTAATAATCTTGTATTTGGCTTAAAGTTGAAATTAATGTGTAATCCGCCTGCAAAATATTGCCTGCATCATAGGCACAAGTAATTTCGTAGCAAGGTTTTTCGTAGTCTATACCAAATTTAGCGTAAACTTCTTTTGTGCGTTGCGGGGTTAAAACCTGAAATTTACCATCTTTTAAGACTACATCCCGAAAGCCCTTGGCCAAACTTGCTGAAACAGATAAATCGTTTAGAAAAACCGGTGGTAAAATATTGAGCCGGGGACGCGAATCAGTTTTCATGGAACTGGTTCCGGGGTTATTTTCTGAAGCAAGAGTTGCTGGCTCTTTAGACTCGCCTAAGGAGGGCAAAGACACTGATCCGGGATCGATTTGAGCTATTTGTGAATAAATAATTTGTGGAGGAAATAAAAAATTTAAAAACAGGAGCAAGCAGGCGATGTATAGAGAGCTTACAGGGCGATAGAGCATAAGTATAAAAGTAGAAAGTTTTTTGAAGTTTTGTACTTTCTTCTAAAAATGAACAGAGTGGCTCAGTCTAAATCACTGTATAAGAAAACTTCAATCCAGATGATTCATCAGTAGGGTGGATACAAGGGGAAAGTGCCAATTTACTTCAACAAACCAACCTTTATTGGTTTAAAGAATTAAAAGAAGTTACATAGACCAAAGATTTAGGTACCCTTGAGACGAATCGAACGTCCGACCAACAGTTTAGGAAACCGTTGCTCTTTCCTGCTGAGCTACAAGGGCGCCCCAAGAATTTACTTTCTTATTAATAAAAGACAAGGTTAAAATGTCCCAAAAGTCAAAGGTTGATAAAAGGGAGTATTAAAGTACTGAAATTCGTACAACCACCGCGTATCTGTTGAGTAGTTGATCAGGTAAAACTCATCAATCTGCAGGGGATCGGGGCTATTTATAGGCCCAAAAATGAGTTTAGTACTGCCCTCCGGGGTTTGAGTACCGCTACGGCAACTTTGATAATTGTGATTTATAGCCATAGAAACATTTCCGGCATTATTCCATATACTCAGCACATGCCACTGGCCTTGTTCAAAAGATGTTTCACAATTTTTAATCTGCTTACCATCTTGCAAACGGAAGATAAGCATATTTTTTTTCCCATGTATAGACCAACCTTGATCACTTATTTTTTGACTTGCTATTAGGTTTTCAGAATCAGGCAGGGCAGCTGGCAGATAAAACCTAAAGTTTAGAAGAAAGGATTGCGTCAGGTTCAAGGTACTTAAAGTATTGACTTCTGAAACTAATTTGCCCCCTGATGAAAGTGGAATGTAACCCTTGTTGTAATCAACTGCTTGGAAATCTTTAGGGGATATAAGCTGTAGAGAAGAGTTGTTTCCGGATATATCTAAATAGCCAGGTAGACTTTGTTCAAAACGGTGACCCAAATAGACCAACTTATAGTGAGGGTCAAATTTGTAATTGAGCGCTTCACCAGCAGGTACATTAAGTGTATCACCCCAAAAAAGCCAAAGTTGTTGTGGCACACTCCTGTTAAAACTATTTAATTGCGTATAGACATGACCCTCTGATAGACTCACCCTCACAGGTAAGACTTTTCCTTCTGGACTCATGAGTCTGAGATTTTGTTCAGTAATAGGAATAATTGACTGTTCAAGATAATTTTGTGGAATCCGGATGGTGAGTGGTAACTCTGGCGAAATATCAGTTGTGAAGTTGGCATCTTTAGGAGCCGGATTTAAGTTGAGATCAAGAGCAAAGGTTTTAGGTGAGCGCGGTTGAATGACCAAATTAACAGTCAGTGAAGGAGCTGCGGTATCATTAGGGAAGAGTGTAATGCGTGTACTTCCTGGGCGACGGGGATAAACTCTACCAGTAGTATCGATTTGGGCGAGGGTAGTATCGTGAATAATATACCGGAGCTCTTTATTTGTTGCATTTTCGGGAGAAAATCGAACAGGAAGAGTATGGGGTTCCATCCCTATTTTTACCCGATCTTCTAGTTTTACAGCACTTAAAGATATATAGGGCGTACTCATTCTAAAGGTACCACCATAACTCAAACCTTGATTACATCCTTCACAAAAAGCAGCAATCTGCAAGGTTTGTTCACGCCACATTCGCAAGGAACCTGTCCACAATTTGGATTGAGGGGTAAGTACAGAACCCAAGGCGTAACGCAATTCGTGACCTTCAGGTGGTGGTAAGCAGGTTATCCAAACCCCTGGAGTATAGAACGAAGTAGGTGAAAAAGCTGGATAACACTGGGGCGTAGTGGGTTCAATGAAATATTTATTTTCCTGCACGGGACTGTTTATATATCCCTGGGCATGAGCCATGACATTCAGGATGGTGTTTTTATTAATCGTAATGGGACCTTTGTAGAGACTGTCATTGATAGTAGGTAAGCTCCCATTGAGCGTATAACGAATTTGGGCGTGAGCAGGTTGAACGCTTAGGGTAACCTGAAAAGCTGTGCTATAAGTCCCGCCTAGACTACTTAAAACTATTGGTTCTATAACTTTGTTGGGGGCATAAGTATAGGTTTCTGTACTCACATCACTGGGTACTGTAGCAGCTAAATGCGCGATAACCTTTATTTGGGTAGTATTATAGAGTTTGATGGGTTGGGAATAGAGTAGACTACTCCCTCCTATAGTAGGTTCTGTGCCATTCAGTGTGTAATACATTTTGACCCCGCTGACAGGGTGTATAAGGGTAATAATAAGAGAATCTTGAAAAGCTTTAGAAGGCTCGAGTTGTGGTGGACCTAGTTTAACTCTGTATGTGTGATTTTGAATAAGACTGGGCGTCTGGCCCTGAATTTTTCTAAAAGCAGAAATGCTCTGATTTTGTTTGAGTACAAGAGGTACACCTTTATACTGGCCAGAATTGGAATCTGCAATTTTTAGTGTATCAAACCATATCGTACACTTATCACAATAATTTTTAACAGTGACGGAGGTCCCATAAGGAACAGTACCAGGAGGAGGGTCGAATTGAGGGTTTTCTGAAAAAACTTCAACCTGCTGCATAACAGTATCACTATTCCTACCTAAAGAATCTTGTGAAAATGTTTTAAAGAGGCAGTTTGAAAAAATACTGACAACTGATGTATAGAGGGAATAGGTATCCGTATTGTTCATTTTTTCAGGGCAAGTGTAAAATATTTTTTTTGTACTCACGACATTCCCGATGTTTCCAATATTCCCTGTGCTGCCAGTGTTATCTGTGTTAACAAGAGTAACTTGGGTAGAATCTTTTACGAGTTGACCTGAAGTGAAAATTTGCGGAGGATTGGGGCCTTTAAGATAAGGTGTGTAGTTAATTGTAAGAGTATCAGAGGGATCAGCTTGTTTTTGAAAGGCTCTGAGATTTAGGTGGACGCGTGCGTTTATGAATAAAGATTCAGGAAACAAGGCGTCAGTGATTTGTGGTTCTCTATTTTCGAGTGTATAGTAGACTAATGAAAGTGAATCGGGAATTAGCCGGACCATTAAGCCCTGGTTTTGTAATTCTATTTTTACAAGCGGTTTTTGGGCTTTTATTCGATAATACTGACTTTGAACAGAACTACTTTGTAAACCTGGCTGGTATGTAATTGCCTTTAGTGTATCGCTAGTATAGAGAAAAAAGGGTTCTTGCGGATTATACAGGTAATTTTGCGGGCCTGGTAAAGTATCTGGCTTTTTACCGTTAGTAGTAAAAAAAACTTTTCCAGAAGCAGGGATATTTTCAAATTTAATTGGAACAAAGCCTAAATGTGGTCCCACTGATTGAATGGAGGGAATGGGCATAGGTGAAGTGCCTCGAAATCCAACGAGATATCTACGCGTTACAAGAGAACTGGTATCAAGGTTATCCTTCAGAAAGGCAAAATACATGAGGACAGAATTTTTGAGAGTTATTTTAAAGTCTCTTTCTTTAACTGTCCAACCCTCTTGTTCTATTTTATATAATAGACGCCCCTTATCGCCCGAGATATTTTTGACCTGAACAACAATTGAATCGATATAAGAAAGACTATCGGACGGATACACCCAGGGACTCTCGCTGCGAATGAGATATTTGAGATGAAGAGGCTGACTGGGTTTTAAGTCTGGATGAAAAGCCCTAACCAAGAGATTCAGATTTGTAGATATTTTTAGGGAGTCTGGAAAAAGTGGACTTTGTTCAACAGGGTCCGAGCCATCAAGTGTATAGCGGACTAAACTCCGATCAGAATTTTTTCGGAACGATAAATAGAAAGGTGAAGAATATGTTCCTGGCATTTTGCTAGGATAAGGTATTTCGGCACTGTCAGTATTCTCAGTATTGACATAATAAAGTCCACCAGCCCAGGTACTTATGTTCCAGTCAGAATATTTGGCCCATACCTGAAGTGTATGACGACCTGGGGGTAAATAGATTAGCGAATCCTTGAGTTCTAAAATAGTGGAGGAAGTTCCTTCATTTGCCAAGGTGTAAAAAATTTGTGAACCTGGTTTAGATTTTACTTTAACCGCTAGAGCTTGGCTAAATACATTAGGAGAGGGATCAAGCACAGGAACCGGAGTCACAAATTTATACTGTACATCCCCAAAAGATCCCGAAGGCTCGCCCTGCCGAAAAGGCAGGGCATAAAGGCGTTGAGTTGTACTCACCAGCAGACTGTCACCACAAACAGGACTTGCAAGTGTGGGAAATTTGCCGAATTCACAACGCAATTGCGCACCAGGATTTTTAACTTTTACTTTAACCCATTGCGCTTCCTCAAATACGAGGTTGGGATCGGGAAAAAAACTAAGGGTATCGGCTGCTAACTTCGCCCTAACCAAAATATTAACATGTAAAGATTTGGATTTAACCCAACGATCGTTTCGTGCCCAAAAGGTATAAAGTCCGGATTCGTAGACTTGAATAGAATCTACTATTGAGCTGTCAGGAGTAGATGCTTCGAGAGCAGATTTTTGAAAGGTAAAATAGATTTTACCTTGATTCTCAGGAAGGCTGAGCCCTAAAATTGAACCCTGCCTTAAGGTATCCTGTAGGTTATAAGAAAGCCGAGGAATAAGACTTGAAAAAAGGCTATCACTTTGATTTAAGGAATCTTGTAAAAGTAAAGCAATTTTAATGCATTTTTTTACTGTTTCGGAGCAGTTGGGGGCAAGCCGATCTACACAGGTTTTTCCCTGCACATCGGTTTTTAGACAAGCCTCTTCTTGAGGACTGAGTGACTGAGGGTCTTGCAAACAAGTAGTGACAATTAAGGCTAAAAACGACAAGCAGATTACCTTTAGAAGGGTAAACCGACACAATAACACAAAGGTTGACCTAAAATAAGACGTAATAAATGCCCCCCCTCCAAGAATACCAGAAAAATAGGAATTTAGCTAATAGGATCAGATTTTTGCTAGGGTATTTTTTTGGCTCATCCGTCTTAATTTTTCCCCAAAACACCTAAAGCCCCCTCAGAGTTTTGTGATTTACCCTTCAAAGAAAGCTTTCCCTGGTAATTTAGGGTTCTAAGAATTGCAAGACTCTGCTCCCAAACTTAACTTTGAGAGGCGAAAGGATATCATGTACACTACTTTTTATCGCAATGACTCTTTGGTCTATATAGTTCTTCATAAGGACAACTTGAGTTCTGAGTCGGTTTCTGTGCTGGCTTGGCTCTTATCTGCTAGCTATGACCCTTCCCCTGCCCTACCTGGTCCATACATCGGGCCTAGAGCTGAAATGGTGACACCATGGTCTACAAATGCTGTGGAAATTACCCAAATTTCTGGTATTTCCTCAATAATCCGCATTGAAAAATTCAGGTTACAAAAGGGGTCTGATCAACCCGACCCAATGCTGGAACAAGTTTTTTCCGAATTAAATGCAGACTGCATGGAAAATAATCAGGAAAGAAAAGCAGCTCAGGCCATTGAGGATATTGCCCTTTACAATACTCAAATGGGTTTGGCACTCTCCCCTGTTGAAATTGAATATCTAGAAAACCTGGTAAAACAGTTGGGCCGTCCCCTGAGTGACTGTGAAATCTTTGGGTTTGCACAAGTCAATAGTGAGCACTGCCGCCATAAGATCTTTAATGGTCAATTCATCATTGATGGTGTTGCAAAAGAACAAAGCCTGTTTTCACTTATTAAAAAAACAGCTAAAGAGTTTCCTGGACGCGTACTCTCCTTTTATAACGATAATGTGGCCTTCCTGGAAGGGCATAAGGGGCTCCAATTTGCCCCCTCATCTGGTAATAAACCCAGTCAATTTACCCTAACTCCCATTGATGCTGCCTATACAATAAAAGCTGAAACTCATAATTTTCCTACAACTGTGGAACCTTTCAATGGAGCTGCTACCGGAAGCGGTGGCGAAATCCGCGACCGTATGGCTGGAGGAAAAGGGAGTTTTCCATTGGCCGGTACAGCTTGCTACATGACTTCTTATCCCCGCTTACAAGAGGGTTACTGGGAGAATCGTTTTAAGGCCCGCCCCTGGCTCTATCAAAGTCCCAAAGATATTCTGATCAAGGCATCTAATGGAGCCAGTGATTATGGCAACAAATTTGGCCAACCTCTGATCAATGGATCTCTTCTTGTTTTTGAAGGACAATCAGGGACTGATTTTTTTGCCTACGATAAAACAATAATGTTAGCCGGAGGAATTGGACTTGGGCACAAGCGAGACGTTAAAAAAGATCAACCCAAACCTGGAGATGTCATTGTTGTTTTGGGTGGGGATAATTACCGAATAGGCATGGGCGGAGGTGCTGTCAGTTCAGTTGATACGGGCGCTTATGACAGAAAAATAGAGCTCAATGCTGTTCAACGGAGCAATCCAGAAATGCAAAAACGGGTCTATAATACCTTGCGGGCCCTTTATGAGTGCGCCCAAAATCCCATAGTCCTTATTCATGACCATGGCGCTGGTGGTCACATAAATTGTTTAAGCGAGCTTGTTGATCCAGTAGGTGGAGAAATCAATATCAACAAATTACCCTTGGGTGACCCAAGCCTTAGTGATCTAGAGATAATTGGAAATGAAAGCCAAGAGCGGATGGGTTTAGTTATTTCACCCAAAGATCTACCCCTCTTAGAAGAAATTGCCCAAAGAGAAAGAGCTCCTTTTTATGCAGTTGGAATTATTACTGGCCAAGAAAATTTGATTTTTAAAAATAATCAGGGAAGTACCCCAGTTAACCTTAAACTGCAAGATTTTTTTGGGAAGGCGCCAAAAACTGTCATTCAAGGTAAAACTGAACACCGCGATGCGCATGAACTCAGTGTTCAGGCTCTAAATTTTCGCAAAGACTTGCAAAATGTCCTGCGTTTAGAGCATGTAGGCTGCAAAGATTGGCTGACCAACAAAGTAGACCGCAGTGTGAGTGGAAGAGTCGCCTTACAACAATGTACTGGACCCTTTCAGCTACCTCTAAATGGTGCCGGGGTTATGGCGCTTGACTATACAGGTTTTGATGGAGTTGCTACCGCCATGGGACAACAACCCCTCGCAGGGCTATTAGACCCCAAAGCAGGCAGTCAGTTGGGCTTTATTGAATCCCTAACCAACTTGGTATTTACCCCCCTCACTGAAGGTTTGTCGGGCGTTACCCTATCGGCAAACTGGATGTGGCCCTGCAAAACTTCGGGAGAGGATGCTCGTCTTTATGATGCAGTTGAAGCTGCGAGTCAAACCGCTCTGCAATTGGGTGTTTGTATATCTACCGGCAAGGACAGTCTTTCTATGACCCAAAAATACCCGAATGGCCAAGAAATACGATCCCCTGGAACAGTCATTTTTACTGCTGTTTCTCCCGTTAGCCAATTCCAATTATGTGTCACTCCAGATTTAAAACCGGTTGAAGACAGCATACTTGCATACATAAATTTGTCTCAACAATCAGAAAATTTTCTAGGTGGTTCTGCCGTTCTCCAAACAATGGGTGAACTGGGTAAAACACCTCCTGGCATACAAAGTATCGAATACTTCAAAAGTGCCTTCCAATGGATACAAACTCTGGTCCACTCAGAATATTTGCTTGCTGGTCAAGATGTATCTACAGGCGGATTTATCACTGCCTTACTTGAAATGGCTTTTGGCGGTACATCAGGTTTTGATATTTTCTGGGATACTGATTTGACTGATGACCAAACCTGCCAATTTTTATTTTGCGAAAAGCCAGGTTTAGTGATTCAGTTTGCATCTGAGAATCAAAAACAAATTCTTGATTCTGCCCAAAGGGCAGGAATCGATTTACACATCCTGGGTCAAGTCCTCCCTGATAGTCCCTATATATCATTACAATGTGGCTCCTTTGCAATACAAGAAAACTTAGGGTCTCTACGACGCACTTGGTACTCACCTTCTTTCTGCCTCGATCAATTTCAGACAGAAAAAACTGACGCCTTGAGCCGATTTCAAAACTATGATAAGTACCCCTTGGTTTTTCACTTTCCTCCCAATTTTCAAGGAAAACCATTTTCTCCGCTCACCCAAATTGCTCCCGATACTGCCCCTTGGGCTGCTATCATCCGCGAAAAGGGAACCAACGGTGAAAGAGAAATGGCATTTTCCTTACATGCAGCCGGTTTCAAGGTGCGCGATGTGACCATGACTGATTTACAATCTGGCCGTGAAAAACTCGAAGACATCTCTCTCATTGTCTTCTGTGGTGGTTTCTCTAATTCTGATGTATTAGGATCGGCCAAAGGATGGGCAGCAGCCTTTAAATATCATCCCCTTGCCCGGCAATCACTTGCAAATTTTTACAACCGCCCCGACACCCTGAGTTTGGGAGTATGTAATGGTTGTCAATTGATGGTTCTTCTTGAACTCCTCAATATTGAGCCCTCTATACATCCCAAAATGGAACATAATCACAGTGGCCGTTTTGAAAGCGCTTTTTTAAGCGTCGATATAGCTCCAAAAACTCCAGCAGTCCTGCTCCAAAGTCTTAGAGGATGTACCCTAGGAATTTGGGTTGCGCATGGCGAAGGAAAGTTTACCTTTCCCCAGTCCGAAGCAAATTATTCCCTAGCCCTTACTTATAGTGGCAAGGAATACCCCCAAAACCCCAATGGCTCCCAGTACAACGCTGCGGGGATTTGTTCTTCGGATGGACGGCATCTTGCTCTCATGCCTCACCTAGAAAGGGCCCTTATGCCCTGGCAGTGGCCTTACTATCCCGAGGCGTGGCGCAAATCACATCAGGTCAGTCCTTGGTATATGGCCTTTAGAGATGGTTACAATTGGATTATGCTCAATAAAAGGACCGCCTAAGGTTGTCCCTCTAAAAATATATAGCCCTGGATATATAAAACACAGGAGTTTGATAGTAATTTCAGTAATGATGTATTGAGAATAGCTCAATACATCGTTTTTTTACCGTACACACTCACGTTTAATGACCAAATAGAGGGAGGGTTTATCAGCCTCCCTCTATTTGATTCTTACTCGATAGCACCATGACTCTGGGTTTGACTTAGCTCTCATATTTCTTTTGGGGAAGTCCCCAATTCAACAAGCCATTTTTAGGGCTTCTTTATGCGCCAATACTTTTAAGAATAATGGCTCTTAAAGCTTGATAGGCTTGATCTAGGTCTTGATTTATGAGGGTAAACTCGTATTTGCCGTGATTTTTAGCAAATTCAATTTCTTTTTGCGCATTATGTAAACGCAAAGATAAGGTCTCAGAGGATTCTGTCCCTCTTTTTTTGAGTCGTTCGCCCAGAATTTCCAGGGAGGGTGGTAAAATTAGAATCCCGATAGCCTTGGGGAAAACCGTATCAAAATTAATCTTCCCATATACATCAAGATCGAGAACCACGCTGATGCCTTTGGCCAGTTTTTCTTGTATATACTGCTTTGGTGTACCATACTTGTTGCCATGTACAGACATAGTTTCTACAAAACCGCCCGACTCTTCCATTTCCTGAAATTCGGCTAAAGTTTTAAAATAGTAATGTATACCCTCAAGCTCTCCTGGACGACAAGGCCTTGTTGTAACTGATACTGAATACCAAAGGTCAGGGAATTCTTGTAAAAGCATATCCTTGAGCGTAGTTTTTCCTGCTCCTGAAGGAGCAGAGAGAACAAAAAGTTGACTCACCTGTGCCAATTTTCCCCCTTTTCACCTACCAAGGGCATTGCCAAAAGGGCTTCAGAGCGTCGGCGTCTTTCTTCTTCAACTTTGCGAGCATGCGTTTCCCGTGAAGCATAAAGTTCCAACTTTTCGTACCGTACAAGAGATTCTTTATCAACAACTGATTCGAGGCGTTCGAGAAGATTAGACATATTTCCCAAAGTATACATTATGAGTAGGAGTGCCAAAAGAACTACACCACAAATGAAAATCCATACCAGGATTTGCGCTTTCAGTGAAACATCCATACAAGACCCCTAAATTAAAAATTCCAGATCAATTTCGGCGCGGCCTGGACTGGTTTGGACAACTCTAACCTTTATGTTATCACCCATGCGGATCATGGCTCCATTTCGGCGACCGACTAAAACTTCTTCGGTTTCTGAGTAATCGTAATAATCATTACCTAAACGGCTAAGCGGATTCCAGATTTCCCCATAGATATCTTCAGTATGTATAAATACAGCCAGACCCTTACCATCTATACTTGAAACCTGGCAATCAAATACTTCACCCAAATAATCGCGCATAATCCATGCCATGGCGGCGCGGTGACTTTTGCGCTCAAGTTTCATGATATCAATTTCAGTATCATTGATGTGCTCACACGCTTCAAGTGCCTCAGTTTTAAGGCTTACTGGAATTTTTTTACCCAACAAGGCCATTTTAATCAGTCGATGATTCCACAAATCTGGATAGCGGCGGATAGGAGAGGTAAAATGGGCGTACAAATCCCATCCCAAGGCAAAATGGCCCAAGGAATTAGTGTTGTAATTGGCTTTTTTCATTGTGCGTAAAAGTTTGGTTTGCATATGCGGAAGCAAGGCACCCGCAGCAGTCAGATTTTTATTATTCAATAGGGAAGCGTACAGTTGCCGCATTTCCTGGGGTTGTGTGGGGATCTTGCGCATAACTGGAAGCTTATCACGACCCACAACTTGAGAAATGAGTTCAGAAATGTGCAATACCGTTCTGACTTCTTCAACTTCAGGTGGCTCATGAACTCGGTGCATACCGGGTAAGCGATTTTTAACTAAAAAGGTTGCACAGCAAGAATTAGCGGCAAGCATACATTCCTCTATCCAGGAATGGGAAGGCAAATGGTTTCGACCTAGCATCGCCAGAGGCTCTCCCTGAGGGCCTAATTTAAACCGAGGTTCAGGTAAATCAAAAAGAAAAATTAAATCTCTCTCTCGTTTTGCATGCAAAGCATCGGCCACTTCCGCTAATAATTCAACTTGTTTATTTCCTGCTTTATGGGCATCCATAGCTTCTTCATAAGTGAGAAACTGAGCCACACGAATCCAGCTTTCAAAAAATTCATACTTGCCTAGTTTTCCTTGCTCATCTACCTCCATTTTACAACTGAGAGCCTTCCTGGCTTCATCTTGCCGCAAACTACACACCTGTGCGGACAACACTTCGGGTAGCATGGGCACAGAGCCCCAGGGAAAGTAGCGTGTAAAAGAACGGCGCAGTGCAGCTTCATCTAGCGGGGTTCCTTCAGTCACAAATTCAGATACATCAGCTATATGTACATAGAGGGTCCATCCTCCTTGGGGATTTTTCTCTACAAAACAGGCATCATCATGATCACGCGCACCCAGGGGATCAATGACCACAACCCATTGTTGTGTGCAGTCCAGCCTGCCTGGCAGGCTACTTTTCATAGCGTCCTGAGCCATCTGCTCAGCAAACTGCACGGCCTTTTTAGGATAATGGGGATTAACCCCAAATTCCCTATAAAATTCTTGAACCACTTCTGCAAAAGATTGGGCCTCCCCCACACGGGCAAGGATTTCATATTCAGGTACCAGATTATTTTCAGATGTGGTTTGATTACTTACTAGTAGAGTACTATCAATTTGTTCGTTTATTTGAACTGTATCGGCCGTAGGAGAACTAGAAACTGATTCGATTTTTGACTTTACTTTTTTACTTTTTGATTTACCAGCCTTAGTGGGTAGATTAACTTGGAGCTCTGTAGCAAGCTCTGCCGTTCCCTGTTCTTGAGATGATACTCCTGAATCTTGCGGCTTTCCTACAGAGTTGAGATCAGTGTTTGCAGAACTCACTGAAGATTCGGGGCTAACTTTAGTAACCGATAAAAGTTCACCTTCTGATAAGTGTTCCCACCCTTTTAAACTTAAGGGTTTTGGTTTTTCTTTTCCACCCCGAAACTGTACATGGGGTTTTCCACTTACAAAGATCAATCGACCTACTCGAGTTTTTTGATCTAGTAAATCTTGGGTCAGCCCGAAAGAAGTTTCAGCTTTAGCACCCTGTTCAGAGGAGTATCTTTGGGATTGAAATAGCTTTTTACCGCCTAAGGTACTGAGTCGCTCACTCTTTGGGGTAACTGAATCGGGGTTCCAACGAGAAGATGGAGCCGCATCTTGATTTTCAAATTGGAGAGTACCTCTTTTGCGGCTTTCACTAGAAAAACGCTTGCCCCTGTTTTGGCCCTCATTAGAAAAGCGTTTGTCTCTGCTACGGCCCTCATTAGAAAAGCGATTGTCTCTGCTACGGCCTTCATTAGAAAAGTGGTTGTCTCTGCTGCGGCCTTCATTAGTAAAGCGATTGTCTCTGCTACGGCCTTCATTAGAAAAGTGGTTGTCTCTGCTGCGGCCTTCATTAGTAAAGCGTTTGTCTTTGCTGCGGCCTTCATTAGTAAAGCGATTGTCTCTGCTGCGACCTTCATTAGAAAAACGGTTGTCTTTGCTGCGGCCTTCATCAGAAAAGCGGTTGTCTCTGCTGCGGCCTTCATCAGAAAAGCGGTTTCTTTTCTGGTGAAAAGAAGGGGTACCGTTGTTTTGCAGCTGATTATCGACGCTTGAGGAAGAATTTTGGGATGAATTTTTAGAACCCGGAGCAAATAATCTGCCTTTTTCATCGAGCCCAAGAACTCCAGTATGAACCATGCGATGAATGCGTTTATTGAGTTCTCTTCTAGAAGAGGGTGCTGCCCCAACATGGTCCATGAGTTCATCACCATATATGGGCTTGCCAGCTTCAATAACCCACTGAAGGATAGCGTTTTGTCGAATACCGCGTTTCATGCTGACTCCGTTGAGGACTTGAGTGGTTGTCTGACTGTACTCTCCACAAAGGCAAGCAATTCATCAGTTGTTGCAAAATCCGGAGGATTTACCGGGGGATGGATAATACAGCGTATGCTTCCACTATACATCTGCTTGGACTTGCGGGGCAAGACATTAAATGCACCGCAAATGGTAACTGGCAAGATTGGAATTCCCGAGCCCTTGGCAATTGTAAATATGCCCTTCTTAAACTCTTGTATTTGACCTGTTCGAGTGCGGGTCCCTTCGGGAAAAACACAATAGCTTATACCCTCTCTGATTTTACCTAGCATCCGGGGCCCAACCGACCTGCGCGAAGCTGAATCGGTGCGATCAACGAAAATACAGTCCATTTGATCCATAGCTAGACCAAATAAAAACCAGCTCCGAATTTCGATTTTAGCCAAAAAACTTATGCTTCCAACCGCCTTCATAATAATTGGGATATCTAGATAACTTTGATGATTAGACAAAACGAGATAAGCTTGGTTGCCTTGCTTGTGCTCCTTACCCTCAACGACAAGCTCTACACCCAAAATTTTATAGAGCAAATCAAAGAAGCCGGGAATCCGTTTGAAAATAAGCTTTTTTCTGAAAAGCAGACCCAGGATAAGTAAAGGAGCACCGTAGAAAAAGATAGCCAGAACGATAAATAGATTGAAAGCCAAGCCTCTAAGCAGGGCCACTAGAGAAAATTTTTTGTTGATCATTGTGTAAAAAGTTTCCAGTTACAAGTTAACCCTGCCCTAAAGGGAACGCAACCATGTATTTCTTGCGGTATTTCCCAGGGCTCATTTTTTAATTGAATATATTTTGAATTAAGAGGAAGTTGATAAAATTGTGCACCATAGACTGAGGTAAAGTTTTCAAGGTGCGGCAGTAAGTTTTTTTCTTCAAATAGCTGAGCCAATAGTGGTATAGCTACCGGAGCACTATAAACGCCAGCGCAACCCTGTGCACATTCTTTTTTGCCCCGAGCGTGAGGTGCACTATCTGTACCTAAAAAAACCCGTGGATGTTTTTGCGCAACAAGATCCCAAAGAGCTTGTAAATCTTGGGGTCTTTTAGGTATGGGCTTACAAAAGTGATGCGGTGAGAGGAAACCACCAATCACATCATCAAGCGTCAAAGCCAGATGATGTACTGTAAGCGTAGCTGCCAGTTGCACCGGACCCTGGGCAACCATTTTCGCACTGCGTGCATCGGATATATGCTCCAGCACAACTCGTAATTTTGGAAATTTTTGTAAAATCCATTCTACTTGAGGTAAATAAGCTGCTTCTCTATCGAGAGAGAAGGCACCAGGCTGCTCAGCATGAACGCAAAGTACAAGATTCGAATCTTCGAGCGCAGATAAAATGGGCTCTAAAGCCTTAACTGAACTCACACCATCCTCAGAGTGGGTGGTCACACCTTCTGGGTATATCTTTCCGGCATAAGCCCCAGCAGCCTTAAGTGCATAAACATCCTGCGGAGTCAGGTGAGTTGAAATTTTAAAGGTAAGTAAAGGCAATAATTCTGGAGCAGCTTTTATTAAAGCATGCTTATAAGCGGTAAGTGTATCTGGTGTATTGAGAGGGGGCAGAGTATTGGGCATGACGAGAACTCGCCCAAACCAGGGTAAGCAGTCCCGTGCGAAAAGTGGCAGGCTGGCATCTTGTCGCAGATGTATATGGAAATCATCGGGTTGACGAATGGTTAATTGCATGAAAGATTTTTTCGTGAAAAGTTACAAAGAATTAGGTACCCAAACCGGAGCTTTTGCGAAAGCAATCTTTTACTACTTGTGAGAGGGCCTCCAGGCCAAAGGGTTTGGCAATAATGAAGGTATTGGGTTCAAGCAGGGCTTCATGCATGTGGTACTGATTTTGCCGTCCTGTACAAAACAAGACTGGGACTCTTATCAAGTGTTTTCGCAGCATTTGGGCGACATCGAGACCATTCAGACCAGGCATATCCACATCAAGGACAACAAGATCGTATTTAGTGCCATTTTCAATCGAATTAAGTGCTTCGGCCCCTGTTGAAGCAGTTGAAACGGAATAACCCATACTGAGTAAAATACGCGAAATGGTTTTACGCATTATTTCATCATCATCGACAATCAGTACATGTCCATAGCCTCTTTCGACCTTTTTTGTTGCCCGCTTCTCCTGTTGTGAGCCCTCGGTAGTGAGGTAAAAATAAAGGGAAAAGGATGTTCCCAATCCTTCCGTACTTTGCACATCAAGAAAGCCCCGGTGCTCTTCAACAATTTTCTCGACTATGGATAGACCCAAACCTGTTCCCTGTTCTTGGGATTTTGTTGTATAGAAAGGATCAAAAATCTTTTCGAGTTCCGCCTGAGAGATACCTTCGCCGGTATCGGAAATTTTAAGGCGGGCCAGGTTTTCTTCAAGACAGTTTGGATGTCGGAGTTTAAAAGACTCGCTGACCCTATAGGAAACTAGTTCTAAGGTTAGACTACCGCCCTTAGGCATGGCATCCCGGGCATTGACACAAAGGTTAAGAATAACCTGTTCCAGTTGAGTTTTGTTTCCGTTAATCCAGAGTTTTTCCGTAGGAAGCTTGCAGAGTATATGTATACGGCTTTCAAAAGATGCATTACACAAGGCGTATACATTTTGAACCAGAGAATTGAAATTTAAGGATTCCCTATCGACTACTGATTTGCGGGACAGCGACAAGAGACGCTTGACCATATCAGTTGCCCGTGCGGTACATGCCTCCATAATTTCAATATCTTCACGATCGCTAATAAGCCTTGGGTTGTGGGGAGATTTATCAAGGTCTTCTAAAACACGAGCTTTGAGCAAGCTGAGAGTTCCTACCAGACCACCCAGTACATTGTTGAAATCATGTGCTAAACCACCTGCCAAGGTACCGACCGTTTCCATTCTTTGGGCATGCAGTAACTGCTGAATCAGTTCAACTTGTTTGGTTACATCATCGATGCGGAGGGCTATCTCTCCGCGGTTGCTTCCGAACATCGTAAAAAGGCTGGCATGGTGGTAGACAATTTTTCCATCAGGGCCACGGTAGGGTACCTTTTCAAACTCAAGACTTTTTTGATCCTCGATCCGCAGGACATCCATGAGAGCACTTGAGATAAATTCATATTCTGGCACCAGTTCCCAAAGGACGCGTCCTAATGCTTCATCTTCTGATAAATCAAAAAGAGATTCTGCCCGACCACCCCACATAGTAATAGTTCCTAAAAGGTCCATTCCAATAATTGCTGATGGCATAGATTCAATTAAAGAAGTGAGCTGATCTTTGAGATCACGGATTTGTTGGGTCATCTGCATTTGTTCAAGCAAGAGACCGGCATAACGACACATGTCACGGAGTAAATCGCGTTGTAACTCAGACCAAGCATGTGGACTGTGTGTCCGTTGCAGACAAATGGCTGATTCACCTAAAGAAGTTCTGATACTGCATGCCATAGCTGCATGACATTCAACTTCACTCACAACATTAAACTCTTCTTCCATAGCACCGCGAAATTGCTGCTCCATGGGAAGACTAAAATCAGAATCAGATATAATTAAGGCAGCTTCTTTCCATTTCATGGTCTCAACAGAAGAATCTTCAATACATTTGTAGATAAGGTCAATAAAGGCGGGATCTGAATCGGGTGAAATAAAATAGGGTATAGCCAAGCGTTTTATATTTTTATCTACAGCCTCATTGGAAACAGCGAGTCTCCTTTGCGGGCCTGATCCAGGTAAAATATAGGATACACGATCTGCTCCTAATTCAACTAAAAATTCTTCTACCAATACATCCATTAAATCGTCATCATCTAGCCGACGCGCCAAACGCTGGATAAAGTCGATCAGGCGTTTTTGATTTTCATTTTGCTGATTTATTTTGAGATCAGTAAGCTCTAGTTTGGCATAACCATCCAACAAGCTGGTAAATTGAGCCTTAAGCTTTTCATTTTGCTCTTTAAGAGCCAGAACAGTCTTGTTTTTAGATGCCATCCTGCCAATATAGTTTGAGACTAGCTTGCCAAAAAGGTTTATTTATTTGGGAAATGTTATATTTAAAAAATGCGTACCCTAAAAATTGATTGTCCCTGTTGTCAAGCTCAATTAGTTATTGATGCCGAAAAAGGCTTTGTACTCGAACACAAAGCGTACAAAGAGGCTCCTCCCTCACTCGAAGATTTTTTAAAAAACGAAAAAGGCCGAGCTTCTGAGCTTGAACAGCGTTTTGCCCAAAGCCGTCAAAAAGAGGATGAAAAACGCGAAATGCTTGAAAAAAAGTTTGAGTGGGCCAAAAAAAATAAGGATAAATTGCCACCTGCCCCCAAACCCAACATATACTGGGACTAAAAAACCAAATAATCTCCCCAACCCCGTTTTTTAGTTCTTAAACGCCCCTCAAGCGATAAAACCTCAAAAAACATCCTTACTTGGGTTTTTAAATTAATTAGGGCCTGCTGAATAACTTCATTTTTGCAGCAGACCCTAATTAGGTTAAAAATTCTGCAAGAGTAGGGCAAAAGTTACAAGAAAGGCGAAGCCTGAGGCCAAAGAAATAAGTAGGACCATACGCCTGATATCCCCTTCCCTCCCCCCTTCTGGATCGGTGGAATTTCCCAACCAAATTTGAGTAAGTAATTTTCCATCCTTATAGATGGGACCAACCAAACGCAAACTAAGCGCACCCGCCGCACTGGCTTCGCTCCATCCTGAGTTTGGTCCTGGAACTAAAGCATGTTGCTTCCATCCTACCGATAAAGATTTTTTTACAGAGTAACCCGGTAAGATCCAGGCACAAAAGGCAAGTAAGAGATAGGATAAACGCGCTGGTATGTAGTTGAGCAAGTCATCAGCGCGCGCAGCAAACCATCCAAAGTGCAGATACCGTTCAGTTTTATATCCCACCATAGAGTCTAGTGTACTGATAGTTTTAAAAATAATCAGCCCCGGAATTCCAAAAATGGCAAGATAAAACAGAGGTGATAAAATTCCATCTACAAAACTCTCTGCCAGACTTTCAAGACCAATTCTTCGCAGTCCAGCTGCATCAAGTTGATCTAGATCCCTACCAGCCAAACAACGGGCTGCCTCTCTGGCCTCATTTAAGTGCAAATCTGAATTTGATGTGTATAGGTGGACCTTTCCTGCATGTTCACTCTGTGTGGCATTGGAAGGTATATCTGATTTTTGTGTACAGGCTTTTTCTATACGGAAAGCTGATTGCACTAAATCTTTATAAGCTAAAAGGCTAAAAACTAAATAGCTCTCCCAAATCCAAACCCATCCACTCAAAGAAAGGAGTTCCAGGATTTTCCTTCCCAAAATCCAAATAGCCAAGGCATAAAAACAGGAAAATCCAACTAGGAACACTCCGCTCCATCGCCCCCCTCCCCACCATGACCGCAAAAAAATTTCAGTACGCGTTATAAATCTTCCAATAACCCTGATGGGATGCCAGTGGTATACAGGGTCCCCAAAAACCAAATCTAGTCCTGCCCCCACAAGCAAGGGTAAGACCTGAGTCCAGTTTAGATCCATTTGTGGCTCCAACCCAAGGCAATTGATCTGGCCAACATATCTTCAAAATTTCCATAATTGAAAATACTTTCAATTGAATTGTTGAGCAAAGATATGCATACTACTTCCATCTCAATATAGAACTGATTAAAAAGAGCGTAATCTTGGGCAAGCGCACTGCTTAAAGAAGCCCATTGTGCCGCCAGAATCCTGCTCCACGCTGGTGGCGGAAATGTACCGGCTAAAAGACGGTCACAAACTGCGGCCAGGGCGGTGGCGGCTCCTGCCAGAGCTGGATCGTAAAAAAGTGATTTTGGATTTGCCCGCATTAAAGCATAATGCGCCGGACTTAAGTATCTTTGAACCCGCTGTAAAAAGGCTTCCTCGTTAGTTCCAAATCGTCCCAAAATATGAAAAAGATGCCGAGCCATTTCTGGATAAAGTCCATTTTGCCATTTTAAGGCCTCGAGAATAGATTCAGACACAGCTTGCCCAGTGAGTTGTCCGAGGAGAACATGTTTTCCTGCAGATGTATAGACTGATTGGTCCTGAGCCAAAGAGGCAACAACCAGTTGATCAGTACCTGTACCCGTAGCTAGAAAGCGCGAGGCCTTGCTGGGCACTGCCAGCAATTGCATGGCAGCTGCCTTGGCCTCTACTGCAGTCATAAATGCCTGTCCTAATACACCCGGAAGTAGTTGAGCGCCGATAAAGAGTAAGGTATTAATTGTTCCCGGTTGAGGCGGAGCTTGGCCTTCGCTTGTATAGGAAACGGAACAATTTACCTGAGTGGAGGTTGTGGAAGAATGAGGAGTGAAAGGTGTGTATTTGCCTTGAACTTCTATCCAGTTTGCTTCATCACCGGCGCGCCCTGCATTTCCATGCACACCTGCAGTAGTTATGGCAAGAACCTGTATATTCTCTATTTTTTTTTCAACAATAGATGTATAAGACATTCCAGCGGCTGTACTTAAAACTAATGATTTATCGGGTTGGAGCCCCTGTTGCATACAAATATGGCGAGGATAGCCTGAAAGCCCAAGAGAACTAACAAGTTGGTGTTGCTCCTCATGTCCACTTCCTTCACAAGCTTGGTGGTTGATGATATCGGTAATATGATCAAGCTGTCCCCCATTTTCTGGAAGGCTTGAATACACCAAAAAGGGAACATTCAAATGTATACGATTGAGTTTAGGGCCCGGATGCCAGCTCAGGTATTGGGCCCAAAAGGCAGAAAGTACACTCATAAGTTTTCCTTAACTTGAGGCAAAGGCAGATCTATTCCGGTGTAAATGTAGACAGGAGTTCTGCCTCGGTAAGATGTTTTGCTTCGATAATTTTAAAGCGGGAATGATGACCCATCAAAATAATACGATCACAATATTTTTGCGCCAGCTCGGGATCATGTGTGGTGAGAAGAGCAGCCCTATTTTTGTTTTTTACTTCGTGAATAAGACAATTCATCAATTCTTTTTTATACACCAAGTCTAAAAATGCAGTGGGTTCATCCAGAAGGAGCAATTGCGGTTGCTGAATTAGTGCCCGGGCCAAAAATACCATCTGAGCCTTACCATCACTGAGAGTTTGAATCTTTGCCATACCTATAGAACCAAGCTTAAAGTGACTGATAATTTCTTCTTGAATTTTCCAGTCCACTGATGAAAATTTACCCCAAAATCCTGTATGCGGATACCTTCCTGCCCCCAAAATTTCTGAGACTTTGAGTTGACTCATGCCTTGGCGACCAGAAAAAACAAGGGCAATTTTTTGCGCCCGCGCCAAGGGGCTGTAATCTTGAAGATTGACTTGTGCGAGTTGAATGTGGCCTTGCAAGGGTTGTATAAGACCGGCGCAAGTTTTAAGCAGGGTTGTTTTTCCAACTCCGTTTGGGCCCAAAATACCTATCAATTCACCAGGGGCAATTTCAAAATGTATATCCTCATAACATCTTTGATAACTTGATAAGCGGAGTAGTCCTCTATACACCTTGTAGCCTAAGGATAGTGCATGTACCGACAATAAGGGTTGCATGGGGCTCATGGGTGACTCCCATGCAGGGATGCCCTATTTTTGAGAATAAGAGTCAGAACAACCGGGGCTCCTAGGAGTGCCATAATGGAATTGAGAGGCAGGGCCTGAGCACTTCCGGGAAATTGTGATAAGGTCTCGGCCACGAGGGCCAGAATAGCCCCACATAGAGCAGTGGCCGGAATTTGTATATGATGATTGGATACAGGAAAAAGGCTACGACTTATATGAGGCACAGCAATACCCATGAATCCAATGGGGCCACAAAAGGCAGTAACACTACCCGTCAGCAAGGCGCAACTGAGTAGAATCATGATCCGCAGGCGTTTGACATTTACTCCCAGAGAGGAAGCATATTCCTCACCAAGTAAGTAGGCATTTAAGGGCTTGGCCTGTGTATAAGACAAAAATAGTGCAATTAGAATTGGAAGAGTCATGATCTGCAAGGCACTGTAGGAAACGGAAGAAAAACTGCCCATAGTCCAAAGCATATAAGAACGCATGCGCTCAGCATCAGAGTAAAAAAGGAGGGCGGTAACAAAAGAGGATGATATATATCCACTCATAAGTCCCACCATCAGCAAGGAAGAGGGTCCTGCTAAAAACCGTGAAACGATTAATATGATAAATAACATAACCAGCGAACCCATAATGGAAAATAAGGCGATACCTGCCAAACCCCAATGCACAGAAAAAGCCACGGTGGAAAAGCCTAACAAACCACCGCCCATTAAAAGTAAGGCTACACCCAGGCTTCCCCCAGAACTGATGCCCAAGACAAAGGGATCTGCCAGTGGATTGCGGAAAAATGTCTGCATTTGTAAGCCTGCCACACTGAGTGACATTCCAGCCACCACCGCTGTCAAACTTTTGGGTAATCTATACTGAAATAGAATGGCTTCCCAAGTTTCACTTGATCCGCCCTGTCCTGTCAAAATTCTTAAAACATCTTCGAAGGGAATGATGGCGCTTCCCCATAAAAGACTGCCAAGAAACAGAATTATCAAAAGAGCTAAAAGAATAAAAAGTCGCATGAGCAGAGACATAACGGCGTTTAACTTACCTTCCGGTACCAAATTTTCTTGTAGTTTTTAAGCAAGGAAGGATGAAAGACTGAAATTAAATCCTTGAGGACTAAATGGGGATGAGCTGCACCCCATTCATATATGTCTAGACCGCCACCCTGGGTTGAGCGGTTGAGTGGATTGTAAACAAAACCCTTTTTATAAGATTTGAAGAGAGAGTAACGGGTATCGCTTTGCCGCATTTCATCAAGCGATTGCCACGATCCTGCATTTATCCATACATCAGCAGTGAGTGCTTGTTTTAAAACTTCTTCTAATGCCAAGGGTACTCCCCCGGTTTGCTGGTTATCCTTCCAAAGGTAACAAGCCCCAGCATCTTTAATGAGTCGGGCGGTGAAGCTCTTACCACCAGGTACATGCCAGACCCCTCCATAAAGTGAACCGGTCAAAACATGAGGGCAGGATGTTCCTTTATTTTGGGCGACCCAATTTTTAAGCTGGTTGTACTTAATTGCCAAAGAATCGAAATAGTGGTAGGCTTGTTTTTCTTTTCCAAACAAGAAACCGATAAATTTAATCCACTCTGCCCTACCTAAAGGGTGTGTCTCCAGATAATCAGTGTGGCGGATGGTTAAAATGCCTGACTTTTGAAAGGCCGGATGAAGTTCCCAAGTCGATGGACCACCCAGAGGATAGTTAAAAATTGCCTGGGGATTAAGCGGAAAGATCTTTTCAATTTGAATGGGATGCTCTGGCCCTACCTCAACCAGATTCCCTTGCTTAAGTGCTTGTCGGAATTTAGGTGAATAGATATAACCTGCTTTACTGAATCCCTTAACCTGAGGAATGAGTCCCAGAATTTCAAAATAGGGCAAAATAGTGGTTGATGTAACTACAACTCGAGTCAGGGGTATGGGTACGACAACCTCCCGCAAGCTTGGTTGATAACTTTTAAGGAGCTTAGATTCACGAGGTATGAGTACATACGAACGAGCACCCTGATCGGCATAATCCAACTGTGATCCTGGTTGGTTAGAGGAGTCTTTGGGGCTCAAACAATCTGAAAGCACATGGAGTTTGAGAAGTTTTGCTTTTTTTTCAATCTTGAAACAATTAGAGTATTGGACACGGGGAATAAAATCTTCAGTAACCCTTTGTTCTTTTGGTTGAGCATTCAGGTCAAAAAATGCGCCTATACAAGCAAGAATTAACCCTGCACTCAATAGTTTGGTTTGAAGTACCCAAGACAAACTCTGATCGAAAAACCAGAGGCGAGTAGCCCCTTTTTTGCACCAAAACATCCTAAAGATTATGTATTTCAAAATAGTTGAGTAACTCCACCTCATCCATGAGGACTTCGCGGGGTTTGCTACCTCTGTCCTTACCCACTATACCAGCCTTCTCAAGCTGGTCAACAATGCGCCCACTGCGTGCATAGCCAATACTCATCCTGCGTTGCAGGAGAGAAACAGACGCCTGCCGCATAGCAACAACAAGTTCAGCAGCATCACGAAACTTAGAGTCCAGAATAGCTCCTGCCTCCTCTTCTGCCATTTCAAGTTCCTCGGAACTTGTTTCAAAGCTGGGTATTTGCGGGTAGCAAACATTTTGGGAAGAGGCCGCTCGTGCGGCCATTTCTGCTTCTTCATCATCTACAAAGGCTCCATGTATGCGTTCTGGTTCAGGACTATCAATACTGCGAAAGAGCATATCACCTCTACCCAATAATTTTTCCGATCCAGCCTTATCCATGATGGTACGGGCGTCGATTTGCGAGGCAACTTGAAAAGCTACACGGGTAGGTAAATTGGCCTTGATGGTTCCGGTAATAACATTTGTTGAAGGGCGCTGGGTGGCTAAAATAAGATGTATGCCTACCGCACGCGCTTTTTGAGCTATCCGTGCTATACTGGTCTCGACTTCCTTTCCTGCAACCATCATTAAATCAGCCAACTCATCAATCACAATGACTATCCGTGGCATCATTCTTCGATTTTCAGGGCTTATGCTTTCGGGTAAAGTTCCGGCTTGGACCTTTTGATTGTACCCCTTGATATTCCTGACCCCGGCCTGAGCCAAAATTTCATAACGGCGATCCATTTCATAGGTGCTCCATTTTAAAGCCTGCACTGCAATCTCGGGTTGGGTTACAACTGGAGCCAATAAATGTGGTATGTTTTCGTATGGCTTGAGTTCAACAACCTTAGGGTCAACTAAAATCAATCGGATTTCGTCGGGAGTTTTGGAAAAAAGCAGGGAGGCCATAAAACTGTTAATACACACAGATTTTCCAGAACCGGTTTGACCCGCAATGAGCAAGTGCGGAGCCTTAGTTAAATCCATAACCATGGGTTCACCGGCTATATCTTGCCCCAACACGAGTTTTATCGTTTCGGGTTCAGGCTTAAAGGATGGGCTGCGCAAGACATCCTTTATATAGACCACTTGAGGTTTTTTATTGGGAACTTCAATTCCCACTGCCGATTTTCCTGGGATGGGAGTAAGAATGCGTATGCTCTTTGCACGCAGTGCCAAGGCCAGATCATCGGATAAGCCAGAAATTTGACTCACCTTGACCCCGGGTGCCAACTCAACTTCGTAGCGGATAATAACCGGGCCAGTACAAATACCTACAACCTTACCCATTACCCTAAAATTGGCAAGTTGCTCCTCAAGTAATTGGGCCTGTGCTTTTAAATCAGATTCGGTGTATTCAACTTTTTGTATTGGGGGATCTTTAAAAACTTCTTCGATTGAGGGAACTTGGTATTTCTCAAAAGATTCCTCGATAGGCAGGGGTATACTGGCATAATGACCAGAACCTTCTGCTGAACTCGTTTTACGCAAAGAAACAGGGGCTTCCTCGGATTCGGGTATTTCGGATTCTGCAGTGAATTCTGAACCTTCTTCCTCCCAAAATTTCTCTGAGCTTACAGCTGGGGTTTGGCCTGAATTCTCAGGTAGATCTCGCTTTCGTGCGCGTCCTTCGCTCGAATTTTTAACACTTTCCCGAGGGGAATTCTTTGTCTCTGGGAGATCTTCACCTTCTTGTTTTTTGTCTTTCTCTGGGGTGAGAGATTTACGCCGAATCATCCCGGCAATTTC
>Ga0116204_1000358_pt1 | contig 25580 bp, 18 predicted proteins | sample LakKivwa52mmetaG_FD_94481 | JGI IMG/M metagenome (GOLD analysis project Ga0116204, IMG submission 94481) | Anoxic lake water microbial communities from Lake Kivu, Rwanda to study Microbial Dark Matter (Phase II) - Lake Kivu water 52m metaG | ecosystem: Environmental > Aquatic > Freshwater > Lake... | reverse complement strand
TAGGGTCTTAGGAAGCTAAAGCGGTTTATTACGTAAAAGTTTAAGTATCTCAAGGTAAATGTTATCACGGCGATGATTAAATCTATATTCAGTCTCTTTCAGGTGCAAATAGAACGTATGCTTTCACTATAATAATGACTATTAAAAGTTGCCGAGAACCAGCCTATGAATGCACTCAAAACCAAATCTGCTATGACAGCTAAGCCACTTGAAACACTGAAGCTGTTCAGGATTATTTTCAAGTCGGTGAATCGACATTTTCATGATGTAGAAAAAGCCGTGGGCATAGGCGGGGCGTCTCTATGGGCGCTGGCAGAAGTGGCAGGGTCAGACAATATCACGGTGACTAAACTGGCGCAGAACATGTCGGTGTATCAATCTACAGCGAGTAATCTGATTGATAAACTGGTGCTGGATAATTATCTTGTTCGTACTAAAGATACGCTGGACCGCCGAGTGGTGCACCTATCGCTGACTGACAAAGGTAAAGATGTGCTGAAAAACGCCCCACTGCCACATCGTGGAATTTTGCCCGATGCACTGATGCGCTTGAATCCAGCCACACTGGAGCGCTTGAATGAACATTTAGGTGAACTGATATCAATTATGGATAGCAAACAAAGCAGTGCGGCGTTTGAGCCATTGGGGTTGTCTTGAGTCATGTTGTTTGAGTCGTGTTTCAGTAAGCACGATTTTAAACTAGAGTAATACCATCGATTTTTAGCCTGTGCGCGCAGTGCTGAATATTCAGAATCTATCCGAGTCTAGGCATATGCCGAAGCTAATATTTAATTAATTTCACCATCTATGTTGTGACAGATGCCAATTAAGAGGAAATGCTAAATATGGTTGAATCTAAAAATTTGCACACCATTGCTACTGAGAACTGGCATGCACAGTCAGTGGAAATTATTCAGCAGAAACTAGCTACCGATATCTCCGGACTCAGTCAGAAAGAGGTGCGAAACAGACTACAAAAGTACGGCCTTAATCACTTGACGCCGCCAAAACGTCGCGGACCTTGGCTGCGTTTTCTGATGCAGTTTCATAACATATTACTTTACGTGATGATGGCGGCGGCATTGATTACAGCTTTGCTGGGGCACTGGGTGGATACCGGCGTGCTCATGGCTGCCGTCATCATCAATGCCATCATCGGTTTCATTCAAGAAGGTAAAGCAGAGTCCGCGCTTGATGCGATTCGTGCCATGCTGTCTCCACATGCCAATGTGATTCGAGACGGACAGCGCAGAGAAATTGAAGCTTCTGGGTTAGTACCGGGAGATGTGGTTTTGCTGGCATCCGGCGATAAAGTGCCAGCCGACTTGCGCCTGATTGCGGTGAATGAGTTGCGCATAGAAGAGGCGGCGCTTACGGGTGAATCTTTGCCAGTCGATAAGTCCATGCAGGCGGTTGCTTTGGATGCGCCGTTGGGTGATCGTTTTTGTATGGCCTATTCCGGAACGCTGGTCGTTTATGGGCAGGGCACCGGTATTGTGGTAGCTACGGGCGCGGCAACAGAGTTAGGCAAAATTAATCGCATGTTGTCTGGCATTCGTAGCCTTACAACCCCATTGCTGCGTCAGGTAGACCGTTTTGGAAGAGCGCTGGCACTGATTATTCTGCTGATTTCGGTAGCAACCTTTTTGCTAGGCACGGGCTGGCGCGACCATCCGCCAGCTGAGATGTTTATGATGGTAGTGGCGTTGGCAGCCGCTGCAATTCCGGAAGGGCTGCCAGCGATTATGACAGTTACGCTGGCTTTAGGGGTGCAGCGCATGGCACGGCGCAATGCGATTGTGCGTCGTTTGCCTGCAGTAGAGGCGCTGGGGTCTGTGACGGTGATTTGCTCTGATAAAACCGGAACTTTGACCCGCAACGAAATGACAGTGCAGCGTATCAGCTGTGCAGGCCATCACTTCAATGTGGGTGGTGTCGGTTATGCGCCTGTCGGTGATATCAGCATGGATGGCCGCATTATTGACCCTGACCACTATCCAGCGCTGTCGCTTTCTATCCGTGCCGGGGCGCTATGTAATGATGCGTTGCTGCGTGAGGAGGAGGGCATGTGGCGTGTCGAGGGTGATCCTACAGAAGGTGCGCTGCTGGTATTGGGTGCTAAAGTCGGTTTTACCCAGCATATCGCCACAGATGCCTGGCCTAGATTGGATAGTATTCCTTTCGAGTCGCAGCATCGCTTTATGGCCACTTATCATCGTGACAGTGATGAGCAGCCATGGATATTTGTTAAAGGTGCGCCGGAGCGCATTCTGGAAATGTGCAGTCTGCAGATGGGACATGAAGGCGAACAGACACTGGATGTTGAATATTGGCTTCGGATGTCCACTGAAACTGCTGCACAGGGCTTACGTTTGCTGGCGTTTGCTTGCAAGCGGACATCACCACAGTCCGACAATCTGGTGTTCGGAGATATCACCTCGGATTTTGTAATGTTGGCTTTGATTGGGATTATTGATCCTCCGCGTGAAGAAGCTGTGCGTGCAGTAAATGAATGTCACCGTGCCGGCATACAAGTCAAAATGATTACTGGCGACCACATAGAAACGGCACGCGCGATTGGTGCGCAGTTGGCTATTGGTGTGGGTAAGCCTGCAATTACTGGAGCAGAAGTTGCCGCTATGGATGATGCGGCTTTGCGTCGCACCGTGTTGGAGGTGGATGTTTTTGCACGTGCAGCACCAGAGCATAAGCTGCGACTGGTGCAGGCGCTGCAGGATTGCAGGCAGGTGGTTGCTATGACTGGTGATGGCGTCAATGACGCCCCTGCGTTGAAACGTGCAGATGTGGGCGTAGCCATGGGGTTGAAAGGCACGGAAGCAGCAAAAGAGGCCGGTGATATGGTTCTGGCTGATGATAACTTTGCTACTATTGCAGCAGCGGTGCGCGAAGGTCGAGCAGTTTATGACAATATCAAAAAATTTATATTGTTTATGCTGCCCACTAATGGCGGTGAGGCGCTAGTGGTGATTGCAGCCATTTTGTTTGAGTTGGCATTGCCGCTGACGCCTGCGCAAGTGCTCTGGATTAATATGGTGACTTCTTCGACCTTGGGTTTGGCTTTAGCTTTTGAGCCTGCAGAGCGCGGTATCATGCAGCGCAGTCCGAGGCCGCCGGGAGAAGCCCTGCTTTCCGGTTTCTTTGTCTGGCGCGTTTTGATGGTGTCAACTTTAATGATGATCAGTGCCTTAGGTTTGTTCTTATGGGAGCTTGCAATCGGAACCACCATAGAAACAGCGCGAACCATGGCCGTAAATGCAGTGGTGGTGGCTGAGATGTTTTATTTGCTGAATAGCCGTTTTATTCTTGCGCCCGCTATGAGTATGGAAGGTCTCTTTGGCAACCGCTATGTACTGCTGGCAATCGCTGCCTGCATACCGTTACAGCTCGCGTTTACGCATTTACCCTTCATGCAGTCTATATTTGGCTCGGCGGACTTGAGTCTGCTGGAGTGGAGCAAGGTGCTGGCTGCCGGGTTGATGGTATTCAGCCTAGCTGAGTTTGAGAAATATATGATTCGACGTACGCATTGGGCAGAGCGCCTTTCCAAATAGCTGTAGTCGCTAACGAGTTTTCACAGACATTGGCTAAATAAACAGCAGACAGCTCTAACCAAGACTTTTCATGGGAGAACGATGAATGAATGCATTAACACAAATTCTTGCCACCACAGATTTATCAGCACCAGCGCGTCATGCGGTTGATCGTGGGTTTCAAATTGCGGCACAGCATCACGCGCAATACAGTGTGGTGCATGCGATTGAGCTGGATTTAGTCGATAGCCTGCGTGAGTGGATTGGCAATGATGTTGCTGCAGTGAAAGCTAAACTTGAACAAGATGCCGCCAGCGCACTGCAAGAGCAGCTTGCACACTGCAAAGAGCAGCATAAAACTGGTATAGATGCGCATGTGATATGCGGCCCCAGATTAGCAGTCATTAATGCTTTGGCTGATAAGCTCTCGATAGATTTGCTGGTGATTGGTGCGCGCGGCCAGGGCTTTCTCAAACATCACCTGCTCGGTTCAACCGCTTCCAGACTTATCAGAAAGTCCGTGAATCATCCGGTGCTGGTAGTGAAGCAGCCGCCACATGGCGCATATCAGCGCGTGCTGATCCCGATGGATTTCGCTTCAGCTTCTGTACATGCCATTCAATCGGCACTGCGGCTGGCTCCCGGTGCAGAAATTACGTTGCTGCATGTATTTCAAGTGCCATTTGAAGGGCAGATCGCCTATGCGGGGGTAGATGAAGATATCATGAAACAATATCGTATCGCTACCAGAGATAAAGCGCTAATGAGTATCCGCGCTAATGCTGATGCCGCAGGCTTGGACATAGGAGAGTATACTCCGCTGATTGTGCACGGTGACCCATCTCAGGTAGTGCTGGACCAGGAGCAGCAGTTTGATATTGATTTGATTGTCATGGGTAAACACGGCAAAGGTTTTACTGAGGAGCTGTTGCTGGGAAGTGTGACCAAGCATGTTTTAGATGAATCTCAATGTGATGTGCTAGTGGTGGATGGGGGCGCATCTGTTTCAGCTATGCAGATTTAACCATCTTTTTTAATGGGATTAATGAGAATTTGGATTGGATAAGGGAATATGGCAGTAGAGCAGGAAGATAAAGCAAATACTGAAAAAGGGCTTATTTATGCACCTTGGGAGAGCACCTTTCGTAAGGTGTTAAGCCCTTTCGAGGAGTTTGTGCATCGCCAGACTGCGGGTGGTATTTTACTGATGGCCGCCGCAATTATTGCTATTTTTCTCGCTAATAGTGCAGTCGCTGAGTGGTACGCGCATTTTATTCATACCCCAATCGCGGTGAGTGTAGGCAGCTGGAATTTGCAGATGAGCCTGCATCACTGGATTAATGATGCATTGATGGCTTTATTCTTCTTTGTGGTCGGACTGGAGCTTAAACGTGAAATCATGGTGGGTGAACTGTCCGACATCCGTCAGGCGGCATTGCCGGTGATAGCTGCAGTAGGCGGGATGGTGGTGCCCGCGCTGATATATGTGGCATTTAACCATGAAGGCGACGCCATGCGCGGTTGGGGTGTGCCGATGGCAACTGATATCGCTTTTGCGGTGGGGGTGCTGGCTTTGTTGGCAGCGCGTGTGCCTAAACCCTTGATTACCTTTCTGGTTGCATTGGCGATTGCAGATGACTTAGGCGCAGTGCTAGTGATAGCGTTGTTTTATACGCAGGAGTTATCAATCCATTGGCTGCTAAGCGCCCTGGCTTTAGTGCTGCTATTACTTAGTTTTAACTATGCAGGTATACGCAAAGCCATGCCTTATTTCATCGTGGCGGTGCTCTTGTGGTATGCATTGCTGCAGTCTGGGGTACATGCAACTATAGCCGGTGTATTGGGCGCATTTACTGTGCCGACGCGTTCTAAATACAATCCGGGCTTATTTGCAGACCGTGTGAATGAGCAGGTAGATACGTTTATTGCCAGCCGTCAGTCCGGCAGCAATTTACTCAGCAATCACAAACTATACGCAGTGGTGCAGAATATTGAAGAAAGTGTGTTGGCTGTGCAGACACCGCTACAGCGCTTAGAGAGCATATGGCACTTGCCAGTAGCCTTTTTGGTGATTCCGATTTTTGCTTTGTTTAATGCGGGTATTCCGCTGGATTTGAGCACGCTTAAAGAAACTTTCGTGCATCCAGTGACTTTAGGGGCAATGTTTGGTTTGGTGTTGGGCAAGTTTATCGGCATCAGTGGTGCGAGCTGGATAGCACTGCGACTGGGGATTGCACAATTACCAACCGGAACCCGTTTCAGCCAGCTGGCCGCTGTATCGGTGCTAGGCGGTATTGGCTTCACCATGTCAATTTTTATTGCAGAGTTGGCGTTTAAACAGCATACAGATTATTTGCTCATGGCTAAAACCGGTGTGTTTGCAGGATCTCTGCTGGCAGGGCTTATTGGATTTGGTTTGTTATTCTGGTTGGGGCGAAAAGACAATTAGTAAACTATGTTGCAAAAGAGCAATAGCACGCTAGATAACTAAATTCGTCGGACTCGCCCGACAGTCGAGTATCTTTCTTTTGCGTAGCCAAAAGAAAGATACCAAAGAAAAGGCTACCCTCAGCCACTTATTCCCTGCGTTGCTCATTAAAAAAGTGGTGGCTTGCGCAACGCGCCCTAGTGAGCCATAAACCACATGGCTCACTGCGGAGCTTGAACGGTGCGCGCCACTCATCACTTTTTTTAATTGCGCGACTTGGAGTGGCTGAACGGGAATCGAGGGGCGTTAGTTTTAGCTGAGCAGTTCCACTTCAACCAAGTTATCCGAGAAAGTTGGCGCATGCCCCATGCCTACAAACTCGGCAGAGCTGATGCAGTTGACTGTGCCATTATTCAGCTGGCGCCAGTAGCCCAAGGTGGCAACTACAATGCCAGGGTTGACATCGCCGGTGACACGGGCATCGGCCTCAAATGCGCCACGCGCGTTGTAAACCCGTACTTTGTCGCCTTCTTTAATGCCGCGTGCATTGGCGTCCACCATGTTAATCAACACAAACTGCTCGCCTTGCCCTTTGATTTTTGATTCGACGTTGCCGTAGCAAGAATTCAAAAAGCCATGACTTTTTGGCGAAATAATATTGAGCGGGAATCTTGCCGCCAGCGCCGGATTAGTATCAGCGGTTTCTCTCGGTGGCAGGTAGTCAGGTAAGCTATCTAAAGGTTCACCGGGTTGGAAACCGTCATACATTTGGCGGAACGGTCCGGCCACAAAGTTAGTCGCGTTGTCTAATCTAAAATGGCATTTGCCACTTGGTGTAGGGAAGTTGCCATTTTTATGCGGTGCACGGTCATCTCTAGTGCCCACTTTCAGTCGTGCATAGCCATGTTGACGCAGATATTCTAGGTCAATGCCTTCGCAGGCGGATGAGTTCCAGTCTACGTAGTGTTCCAGACATTCGCTATCTGACCATTTGAAATTATCTTCTTCAAAGCCTAAGCGTTTGGCCAGTCTTCTGAAAATTTCATTATTGGGGATGGCTTCACCTGGGGGCTCGATGCATTTTGCGTTATAAGTGAGGTAGAGGTGACCCCAGGATAGAATCATGTCTTCCATCTCCGCCCCCATGGCTGCAGGCAGCACAATGTCGGCATAGGCCGCGGTGTCAGACATAAAATGTTCAGCCGAAATCAGGAACAGATCTTCGCGTTTTAAGCCTTCAATGATTTTGTCGGTTTCAGGCGCTTGGGTGACCGGATTGGTGTTCCAGCACATGATAGATTTAATCGGCGTTTCCAGTTTGATTTCACCGGTCAGCACACGACCCAGCTGCAAGTTGTTCACGACCGGCGTGCCTTCCGGGATCAAATCCGGACGACAAATGACATCAAACTTGTAAGGGTGCTCCCACACCGGGAACTGCAACGCGCCGCCGCCCACATGGCGCCAAGCGCCAATGAGTGCAGGCAGGCTCGCTACGGCCCGAATGGCCTGGCCGCCGCCATAACTGCGCTCCAGTGCAACACCCAAACGAATTGCTGCGGGTGGCGTGGTTGCGTACTCTCTTGCCAGTTTGCGAATATCGGCAGCAGGAATGCCGGTGATTTTTTCTGCCCACTCCGGTGTTCTTTCCTTGGCACGTGCAGCTAGTTCGGCATAGCCTACTGTGTGATTGTCTACATAATCCTGGTCAACCAAACCTTCTTCGATGATGACGTGCATCATGGCCATCGCCAGTGCGCCATCGGTGCCAGGTTTGGGTGCAATATGCCAATCGGCTTCTTTGGCGGTTTTTGAAGCATAAGCGTCAATCACTACTACTTTGGCGCCTTTTTTCTGGGCTTCTTTCACAATGTGCCAGTGATGCAGATTAGTGCTGACAGAGTTGCATGCCCAGATGATGATGTATTTGGAATGAATGAAACTTTCCGGGTCTACCCCAGCAGTCGGGCCTACAGTGAGTAGCCATGCGGTACAGGAGCCTTCGCCGCAGAAAGTGCGTTCACATACAGTGGCGCCTAAACGATTAAAGAATGCATCGCCGCCGTTTAAACCATGCACCAACCCCTGATTGCCCAGATAGCTATTGGGCATAATCGCTCTGGGGCCATGCTCAGCGATAATGGCTTGCCAGCGTTCAACAATTTCATCTAATGCTTCATCCCAGCTGATGCGTTTGAATTGTTTGCTGCCTTTGGGGCCAGTTCTTTTCAAAGGGTACAGCAGACGGTCTGGATGATAATGGCGCTTTTCGTAATCTTTAAGTTTTACGCACAAGCCACCGCGTGTCATCGGGTGCTCGGCGTTGCCTTTAACACTGATGAGTTTGCCGTTTTTAACCTCGTATACCATAGAACAAGTGTCTGGGCAGTCGTGTGGACAACCTCCATGAAAACTTCCGCTTTGATTTCTTAGATCATCCATTGCTGAGCCCCCTTGTGCGTAATGAGTGAACACTTAAAGATGTTACATAATTGTAAATATACAGGTCAGTATATCAAACTCTTTAAAAAAATAACAAGTCGAATGTTATAAATTCATCGTTCTAAATTAATACAGTTTTTTATTAATCTTTCGAACTGTTCTCAAGGTAAGGGGTTGGTTAAAACAATCTTCTTCTAACAAGCATAATCTATACTCCTGAAGGGATTCCTAGAGGCTGAATAGGTAAAGTTTAATCATGTAGATATTAGGTAAAAATCAGTTTCAAGCCTGCAATCAGTAGCACTAGCGCCAGCAGCCGTTTAATCACTGCAGGTTGCACACGGCGGCTGCCCATGTAAGAACCCAAGCTCCCGCCCAGCGCGACTGCTAACAGCAAAGGAATAATAAAGCTAGGGAGTGATCGGGTGGAGGTAATATTACCCGCCAAGCCTGCCGCAGAATTTACCAGCACAAACAAAGCTGAAACCGCAGCGGCACGCTTGGGGTTGGCCCAGCCCATAAACAATAGCAGTGGCGTCAAAAAGATGCCGCCACCTGTGCCGGTAAGTCCGGATAAAAAGCCGATGCCTGCACCGGTTGCCAGTGCGGTAATTTTTTCAGGCGGCTTTGTGTCGGCAGCGGCTTTGCTATTTAAAAATAAGCGCGTCGAAGAATAAAGCAGTACCAGCCCCAACAGTGTTTTAAATAGATCTGCAGGCAGGTTTAAGTGGCCACCCAAATAAGCAAATGGAATCGCCAATACTGCGAATGGCCAGAACAAAGACCATGAAAAATGCCCGGCACGATAAAACTGCCAGCTGGCAATCGACGCCACCAGGATGTTCAGTGATAATGCGGTGGGTTTAATCACTGCGGGTTCCAGCATCATGAGCGACATCACGGCGATGTAGCCTGATGCACCGGCGTGCCCAACCGATGAATATAGCGCGGCAATAATAAAAACGCCGCCAATCAGCATGATTAAAAGTTCTGTGGACATGGTGAAGCCTTTGATGGAATGGCAAGATTGTAACCAATTTTCGTGATTTTGATATTGTCGAGAAATTTGAACGTAATGGTTTAATTGTTACATTAATATGACAAAATTATGACATTGTCATAATTCTTAAACCTCTACAACGCAAAAACCGCTTTGTGAGCCATGTCAATTTGTGTATCAATTCAGAAAAATAGCTGAGCAGCGTCTATAGGACCGGTGGCGATTCATTATTTAATCTCGCAATTGACGGAAAACTTAGTGCTTATGATTTAGTTAAGCTCAAAGTGAGAGACATGTCACATGTGAATCAAATCACTGCTAGCGCGATTGTAACTCAGCAAAAAAACTGGACTATCTGTGCATTTTGAAATTACAGAGCAGACACGGAAATCTCTATATCTGCAAGCTAACCTAACTATGCCCAAAAACCTAAAAATTGAATTGGTTTAATTTTTCCGATCAATAATCTTGAAACTCTCATGGCAGGCAATGCAGTTATTCATGAGTTGTTCCAGTTGGCGGCGGCTATGGATAGGGACTTTCACTTGTTCGGCATCTGCCGCAAGCTGATCGAATTTTTTCCTCGTATCAAACCCCAGCGTTTTCATAGATAAAGGTATTTTTGCCAGTAGTGAACTTGGCGTATTTTCTTCCGCTGCCATGCCCGCCGATTTAGCAAGCCTAGCAACCAGTTCCATATCCTCATTGGTAATCGCCTCGCTGATTTTTTGCGTGCTGAGCAGAAAATTTCGCATCTCGCTCAATATCAGATTGCGTTCATCTTTACTCAGTACAACAGCCACACGCTCATCATCAGAAACCGCTACACTGCCCTGCATGAATTTATAAGCAATAGCAATTAACAGCAGCAACAGCGTAACAATGATTGCCCATAGTATTTTGTAGTTTTTCATTGCTTCTTATATCAGCTCGAGGTTTAGCCGCCAGTATGCGACATAAATCTTATCACCGCGGGCTCCGCCCTTTTTAGATTGAAATCATGGCCTTTGGGTTTAACCTGCATGCTGCTGACTATCGCCCGTTGCAGGGGCACATCATCATGAGGAAACTGCCTTAACAAGGGCGCCAGATCGACCTTGTTTTCCTGGCCCAGGCACAGGTAAAGCTCGCCTTTGCTGCTGATACGCACGCGATTGCATGATTCACAGAAGTTATGGCTATTAGGCGAGATAAAGCCAACCCTGGTATTGGTGTTGGGAACCTGCCAGTAACGTGCGGGGCCACCCGTAGACACAACACTTGCGATTAAATCATAACGCGCGCGCAGTAATTGCAAGGTTTCTTCATTGCTGACATAACTTGCATCACGGCTATGGCTTACCTGACCGAGTGGCATTTCTTCAATGAAGGAAATATCCACACCCTGCGCTATAGCGAACGCTACCATGGCTATTGCCTCATCATTCATGCCGCGCAGCAATAAGGTATTGAGCTTGATATTATCAAAACTTGCCTGCTTGGCGACGGCGATGCCGCGCAGCACTTTATCAAGCTCGCCCACACGCGTGATCTGGCGGAAGCGTTGTTGATCCAGACTATCTAGGCTAATATTGACGCGTTTGACGCCTGCGCGCCTTAAAGCATGCGCCTGATGCTCCAGTTGCGAACCATTGGTGGTTAATACCAATTCATTAAGGCCCGGCAATCGGCCTATTTCATTAAAAAGCCATAGCGCATTTTTACGCATCAACGGCTCACCGCCGGTAATGCGCACTTTTTTCACGCCGAGCGACACAAACGCTTTGACTAAACGCGCATATTCTTCCAGCGACAGCACTTCGTCGCGCGGTAGAAACTGCATATCTTCAGACATGCAGTACACGCAGCGAAAGTCACAGCGGTCGGTGATGGACAGGCGGATGTAATCCACCTTGCGACCAAAACCATCAATCAATACCTGTGAAGAGCTCATACTGTGCGATCTGCTAAAACGTGTACATACCGGTGGCCCAGACTATTTCCTTATCACCCTTGCGCGCTGTGTTGGTCAAGCCGCCGTAAACATCGGATTCATGGAATTTTGCATATTCCAGTTTGCCGCTGATTTTGTCAGTAAACGGATACATGACGCTGGCATCAAATTCGCTGCCGTATTTGTCTCCCAGTTTGCCAATCGACTGGAATTTTTCATCAGATTTGAACACATGGTATTCCGCATACAGTTTGACTTTGCCGATAGTGCCGCCCAACGTGATAAAGGTATCTTCCATACCCTGGCGCGGTGTGGCAAGGAAATGGTCTGCCCAGCCCTGAAACAGGTGATTGGTGCCGAGCGGGGTCTGGAATGAATATTTACCATCGTTGCTGGAAAGCTTTTCATGATCGATTCTAACTGACCAGGTGTTGTACATAGCACCGCCGCCGAGCTTGAAATAGTGTGCGTCAATGAGCGCACTGCCGTCTTTGTAGTCGGTCTGTTTTGCATATTCAGCAGTGTAAAGCAGTTTCCAGGTCGGGTTAATTGGGCGCGCACCATCCAGACGCAGGCCGAATGTTTTTGAGCTGGCATCCGTGGTCGCGGTTTTCACTTGATCCTGATTTGCACCCAAACCGTTACCGCCCTGCGCAGCGGTGCTGATCGCGAGGGGGCTGCCATTATTCTGCCCCAAGTTGGCGACATCAATCAGATAGGCGTAACCGACCAGTGATTCGCTGGGTGAGATTCGGTACTTGGCGTTTACGATTTCAATGTCACCCTGACGCAGTTCGGTATTGACCTGGCGCACCTGATCAAAGTGCGCAACAAAAATTTCCGTATCAGGGATGCTTTTGTTAATTACGGATAAACCGTCAAATACCTGCATATTTTGGCGGAAAGCAATATCGCCTATAAAGCGCACGTTATCCAGATTCACCTGTTGGCGGCCGAGGCGCAGCTTGGTATTGCTGATACCTGTCCAGTCCACATAGAGCTGATTCACATCGCTAAAGCTCGGGTCCACGATATTGGCGTAATTAGCTTTGCCTGGTTCGCTCAGGTTCTCGCGCCGGTCATTGAAGTTGTGATTGAATTCATGGACATCCGTGAGTTGCGCGGCAAAGCTGAAGTTTTTATAAGGTGCCGTTTGCCAGCCGATCAGGCTGCGTAGTGTGAATGCGTGGGCACGATCCAGTTTTTCACCTGCATTGGGAGCTGGCTGAAAAGCATCTTGACCTACGGATTCGTAGCGCAGTCGGAAATTAGTCATCGGCTTGCCTTGCTGGATGGCTTCCAGCAAAGAGGTTGGTGCGACGGGTGCATTTTCGGCAATCACAGGCGTAGCATATGTTAGCGCTATCAGCGACATAAGTGTTGATTTTAATGCGTTTTTCATTATTATTTCCTTGTCAATAAGTATGCTGTTTTCGCTAATAGGGATTCGGCATTACCCTGGTGAACGCCACCATAGGTGTGCAGAGCTTTGACCAAATTCCTGTCCGGGAACAAGTGATACAAACGCTCCAGATTCTGACTCGTATTGCAGCAGCCCACCTTTTTCCATATCAAAATACCAGCCCATAAGTTGTAATTTTCCTGCTGCAACGCGGGTTGCAATCCACGGATAAGACATGAGATTGCCCAGTGAAACCAAAATGGAAGCTTGTTCACAGGCATGTGTCTGTGTTTCCAGTGGCTGATCGGGGAGTTCCTGCAATACCTGACTGCGCGCATCTTCTGCAATGCTTAGCCATTTTGCAATGAGTTCGTCTTCATGACATGAGGGCGGGTTGTGCGTCATCAATGCCTGTATACCGCCGCACTGGGCATGCCCCATCACGATGACATGCTCAACCTCCAGATTGCGCACCGCGTAGGCAATTGCCGAAGTCGTACCGGCGAACGAGCTGGCTTGTGTGAGTGGCGGCACCAGATTAGCCACGTTACGTACCACGAACATGTCACCAGGATCACAGTCCATCAGCAACGCAGGGTCACAGCGCGAATCACAGCACGCCAGCACCAGCGCACGTGGGTGCTGACCATCCCTCACCAGCCGATCAAAATACGCTCGGCGTGCGCCCAGATAGTTGTGCTGAAAACGCCTGAAACCCGACAGGAATTTTGAGACATCGCGCATATGGTAAATCCCGCACTATCCTTTAGCGGCCATATCTACTGCGTACCACCTGATATGGTCGAACCAGATAGCCAAGCGGCGCGCTCCAGATGTGCACCAGGCGTGTAAAAGGAAATACCAGGAACACCGTCATGCCAAAGAACAAATGTACCTTGAAGATGGTATCCACGTTTTCCAGCAAGGTTGGGTTGGGACGCAGATAGACAATGCTCTGCACCCATTCTGCTAAGGCAATCATCACGGCGGGATTATCATGATTTGCATGGCCAATCGAAACTGGGATAGTGGAAAGCCCTAGCAGCAAAGTGATGAGTAACCAGGTGAGAATGAACTTATCCGAACCCCGGCTCGCTGAGGAAACCCGCACATTAAACATGCGACGAAACCAAAGAATCACCCCGCCAATCAGGCACATCACGCCAAAAATAGAGCCAGCCCATATAGCAACCATCTGGTGCGCCATGTCAGATACTCCCATCGCCTGGAACCAGCTGTGCGGCGTGAGTAGGCCTACAAAATGACCACAGAAGATCGCGATGATGCCGATGTGAAACAGGTTGCTTCCCAAACGAAGATTGGCCTTGGAAAGCAGCTGGCTGGAGTCACTCTTCCACGTATACTGCTCTCTGTCAAAACGTAACCAGCTACCCAATAAGAACACACTGAGTGCGATATAGGGATATATCCCATAAAGAAAGTTATGCAGACTCATCTCTCTCTCCTTCTAAGCAGCAAGTTTGGTCAAGGTAGCTCGACCTTCTATGATAGAAAGCAGCGCCGCATATGGACTTTCTGCTTTCGTCAGATTTTCGGTCAGAACTCCCAATACTTTTTTGGCATCTGATAGAAACACGGTCGCCTCGTTATCATCCAGATAGGCCGCGAATTCCAGTATCAATGGCAAATAATCCGGCAGCTCGTTCGTCACTACTTCAACACCGTAATCTTTATAAAGCTCGCCCAGATCAATCAAGGCGGGGCCGCGATTCTTGTCGTCACCAAACAAGTGGTGCGTCAGATGCAGGCTGTTTTCCGGTGTCATATCAAAAGTTTTCACATAATCCGCTTGCAGCCTGGTTAAATCGGCTATTTGCAAATGCTGTATAAACCCTTGTAAAGCGGACTTCTCAGCCAAGTCGATTTCCGGATTTTGTGCCACAAAATCCCGCAGCTCCGGAAGATGGTCTATCAATTCCTGATCCGGATATTCCAGCAAAGCAGATAATAATTTGTAAACTTGCATGAGATTTCTCCTAAGCCTTCTCACCACTAGGTGCCAGTGTTTTCGGTTCCACAGTCTCTTTACGGCGACGTGGGAATAAGGTGATTTTGCTAACGCCAGCAGAAGTATCGTTACCGAAGGTAAAGCCATTTTGCCCCTGGAAGCCATAAGCATCATCAAGGCTTTCTTCAGTATGCCCGGTTGGAATCACGAACCTGTCCTCATAATTGGCAATCGCCAAGTAACGATACATCTCTTTTGCTTGCGCTTCCGACATGGCGACCGCTTCCAGCGCACGGGTATCTGCTTGACCTTCCACATGTACCGAGCGTTGGTAACTGCGCATCGCAATCAGGCGGTTCAATGCACTTTCAATTGGTGCAGTTTTGCCCGCAGTGAGTAGGTTAGCCAGATATTGCACTGGCAGGCGCATGGTGCCTGATACGGGGATTGCACCATCCGGCCCTACTGGCAGGTTGCCCTGGTCGATTTGCGATTGCACAGGCGAAAGTGGTGGTACATACCACACCATCGGCAAGGTGCGGAACTCCGGATGCATCGGGAATGCGATTTTCCAGTCCATCGCCATTTTCCAGATGGGTGAGTTGCGTGCAGCCTCGATCCAGTCATCATTAATGCCTTCCGCGCGTGCGGCGGCAATCACCGCAGGATTATTCGGATCCAGGAATATTCTGCATTGCGCTTCATACAGATCTTGCTCGTTCTCAATACTGGCTAGTTCTTCTATACGGTCTGCGTCATACAGCATGATACCGTTATAGCGAATGCGCCCCACGCAGGATTCCGAACATACTGTCGGCATGCCAGATTCCACACGTGGGTAGCAGCCGATACATTTTTCCGCCTTGCCGGATTCCCAGTTATAGAACACTTTCTTGTAAGGGCATGAGCTGATGCACATACGCCAGCCGCGACATTTGTCCTGATCTACCAGCACGATGCCGTCTTCCTCGCGCTTGTAGATGGAACCGGAAGGGCAGGCTGCAACGCAGGCTGCATTCAGGCAGTGGTTGCAAATACGAGGCAGATACATGTGAAAAGTGTGCTCGAACTGCGAGTAGATTTCCTTCTGTATCTTGTCCATGTTTTTATCTTTGGCGCGCTTGTGGAACTCACCGGCCAAATCATCTTCCCAGTTTGGACCCCAGGTGATTTTCTCCATGGTTTCGCCCGTCACTTGCGACATGGGGCGTGCAGTCGGCGTAGCCTCGGACAATTTTGCATTCTGCAGATGCGCGTAATTGTAGGTAAATGGCTCGTAATAATCGTCAATCTCCGGCATATCCGGATTGGCAAAAATATTGAGCAACTTAGATGTGCGGCTGCCGGACTTTAATTCCAGCTTACCATTCTTGAGTTCCCAGCCTCCTTTCCAAACCTCTTGATTTTCCCATTGTTTGGGGTAGCCAATGCCAGGTTTGGATTCCACGTTGTTGAACCAAGCGTATTCGACGCCTTTTCTATTCGTCCAGACGTTCTTGCAGGTGACCGAACAGGTATGGCAACCTATACATTTATCCAGATTAAAAACAAAGGCAAATTGTGCGCGTACTTTCATGTCTGTTCTCCCTTATTTTGCGCCGATGCCGACTGGGTTTAACTGTGCTTCGCGTTCAGGCGTAAGTGGTCTTTCCAGCCAGTCGACATCCTTGTCCGCAATCTTGTGTAGTGCCACCATAGTGTCGCGTTGACAGCCCACTGTGCCGTAGTAGTTGAAGCCATAAGCCAGTTGCGCATAGCCACCAATCATATTGGTCGGCTTCATAATCACGCGGGTTACCGCATTCAAAATACCGCCACGTTTTCCGGTAGAAGGTGACCCTGGCACATTCACATTTTTTTCCTGGGCGTGGTACATCATCGCCATGCCACGTGGAATACGTTGTGAAACCACCGCGCGTGCCACCGTTGCGCCGTTATGGTTGACAGCTTCGACCCAGTCGTTATCTTCGATGCCCACGGTTTTAGCGTCATCTTCCGATACCCACACATAAGGCCCGCCACGGAACAACGTCAGCATGCGCAAGTTGTCTTGATAGCTGGAGTGAATCCCCCACTTGGAGTGCGGTGTAATCCAGTTCAATTCCAGATGCGGTTTAGCTTTCACGGCATCTGGCAAGGCGTTCAACTCGCCTAAATCTACCATCGGCTTAAAGGTGCAGAAGCCTTCGCCAAAATCCAGCATCCATTCATGGTCTTGGTAAAAATGCGCCCGACCAGTCAGGGTGCGGAACGGGATGTGTTCATGGATGTTGGTGTAGCCTGCGGTGTATGACACTTTTTCAGACTCAATGCCAGACCAAGTCGGCGCAGTGATAATTTTGCGAGGTTGCGCCTGAATATCCTTGAAGGTGAATTTGTCCTCATGGCGACCAGCATAGAGGTGATGATGGTCAATCCCCGTTTTATTTGAAAGCGCATGCCAAGATTTATGCGCGACTTCGCCGTTGGTTTCTGGTGCCATACGCATCACGGCATCGCACACGTAAATGTCTTCTTCCAGCGATGGCATGCCAAACGAAACGCCCGACTCACGCACCACACCGTTATGCCGCTTCAGTTCATCGTATTCTTGTTCGGTATTCCAATCAATGCCTTTGATGTTGTTGCCAAGCTTGGTCATCAATGGCCCCAGCCCGATAAACTTACGATAAGTGTCACCGTAATTGCGTTCCACCAGCTTGATAATTGCCATGGTTTTACCTGGAATCGGGTCGCAATCACCGTCTTTCCAATACTTCACTTCACCATAAGGTTGGGCTAATTCAGCGGCTGAGTCATGCTGCATTGGCAAGGCAACCACTTCTTTTTTAGTGCCCAGATGCTTCTCAGCTAGTGGCGAGAATGTCTTGGCAATGGTCTTGAAAATCTGCCAGTCTGACTTGGACTCCCAACCCGGATTCACCGCTTCGGAAAGCGGATGAATGAACGGGTGCATATCAGTGGTGTTGAGGTCATTCTTCTCATACCAGGTTGCAGTAGGCAAGATGATGTCCGAATAAGCCCCAGTGGAGTTTAGGCGGAAGTTAATATCCACCATCAAGTCCAGCTTGCCAATCGGCGCGTCCTCATGCCAAACCACTTCTTTGTTATTGCGGCCGGCACCGGATTCTTGCAATACTCCATTCTGTGCGCCAAGCAAGTGTTTCAAGAAATACTCATGCCCTTTGGCGGATGTCCCAATCAAATTAGCGCGCCATACGAACAGGTTGCGCGGCCAATTCACCGGGTTATCCGGGTCGGCATACGCCACATCCAAATCGCCAGACTTAAATTGTTGCGCCACATATTTGGCCACCCCAGCTTCATCCGTTGCGCCATTAGCAAGTGCTTCTTCTGCCAGTTCAATCGAGTTACGGTTGAAGTTAGGCATGGATGGCAACCAACCCATGCGCGTGGCTTTCACGTTGTAATCCGCAATCGAGTTGCCTTTGTTTTTGCCTTTACCAGCAGGTGACAACAACGAATCTGCGTTCAATGTTTCATAACGCCATTGGTCGGTGTGGAAATACCAGTAAGAAGTTGAATTGGTGTGACGTGGCGGACGGTGCCAATCCAGCCCGAACGCAATCGGTGCCCAACCCGCTTGTGGGCGTAATTTTTCCTGCCCCACATAGTGCGCCCAACCGCCGCCGGTTTGCCCGACGCAGCCGCACATGTGCAACAAGTTCATGATAGAGCGGTAAGACAAATCATTGTGATACCAGTGGTTAATCGCCGCACCCATGATGACCATGGATTTACCCCCAGTTTTGGAGGCGTTATAGGCAAATTCACGACCAGTGCGCTCAATGTCGGCAGCTTTCACGCCGGTTACTTTTTCTGCCCAAGCCGGGGTATAGGCCACATTGGCATCCGAGTAATCCTCGGCAACATTTTCGCCACCCAGACCGCGATCTATGCCATATTGTGCAACCTGCATGTCGAATACGGTTGCAACCAGCGCTTCTTCGCCGTTTGCGAGTTTTACTCGACGAACTGGCACGTTACGATACAGCAGGGTACTTTCTCCAGGAGTAAAGTGCGGGAACCCGACAGATACCACATCATCACGATCATCGATACAGGTCAGTTCAGCCGTAATTTCATGATTACCGGCCTGCTCTAGCAGATTCCATTTACCATCTTCACCCCAGCGGAAACCGATGCTGCCGTTAGGTGCCACGAACGTGCAGGACTTGCGATCAAACACTGTTGTTTTCCAGTCCGGGTTATTGGTTTCACCCAAGCTGCCATCAAAATCCGAGGCGCGCAGGAAACGATCCGTCACATAAGCATCGCCTTGCTTACGCAGCATCACTTGCATCGGCATGTCGGTGTATTTGCGGGCATATTCCTGGAAGTATGGATCTTGGTTTTGAATATAAAACTCTTTTAGTGCCACATGGCCCATCGCCAGAAAAGCTGCAGAATCAGTCCCTTGTTTAATCGGCATCCATAGATCGGAGAATTTGACGAACTCGGCGTAATCCGGCGCCATCGCTACGACTTTTGCACCTTTGTAACGTACCTCGGAAGCAAAGTGCGCATCCGGAGTACGAGTCATTGGTAAATTCGCACCAGTAATGATGAGGTAAGTCGAGTTGTACCAATCCGCCGCTTCCGGTACATCGGTCTGCTCGCCCCAAGTTTGCGGACTCGCGGCAGGCAAGTCGCAGTACCAGTCATAAAAAGATCCGCAGGCAGCACCGATCAGGGAGAGGTATCTGGAGCCTGCGGCGTATGAGATCATGGACATGGCAGGAATCGGTGAAAACCCGAAAATGCGGTCCGGACCCCATTTCTTGATGGTATAAACATTGGCAGCAGCGATGATTTCATTCACTTCGTCCCAAGATGTGCGCACAAAACCACCTAAGCCACGTATGGCAGTATAGGATTTTCGTTTTTTCTCATCCGACTGGATTGTGGCCCAAGCTTCCACAGGATCTTTACCGGTTCTCCGCTCTGAGCGGTACAAATCCAGCAGGCGACCACGAATCAGGGGGTGCTTGATACGGTGCGGGCTATACAAATACCAGGAGAATGATGCGCCACGCTGGCAGCCGCGCGGCTCATGGTCGGGAAGGTCTTCCCGTGTGCGTGGATAATCGGTCTGCTGCATCTCGAAGGAGACTAAACCATTTTTTACAAAAATCTTCCAAGAGCAGCCGCCGGTGCAGTTTACACCGTGGGTGGAGCGCACCACTTTGTCGTGTTGCCAGCGACGACGGTAACCGTCTTCCCATTGGCGATCCTCATTAGTGACAATGCCGTGATTATCGGAGAAAGTTTCTTTGACTTTGTCAAAGAATTTTAATCTATCCAGAAAGTGACTCATAACGCAAACTCCTTTTTAATCTTGCGAGCTGTCTTTTAAGGGTTCTTGATTTCGCTACCTGCACGCAGATAAAACCACCAGTTCAAAATAAGGCACAGCGCATAGAATACTGCGAAGCCATACATTGCCATCTCGGGTGTTCCTGCCTTGATTTGCTCCTTGATGACTTCCGGCGCAATGAATGAACCATATGCAGCAACTGCGGAAGTCCAACCCAATACTGGTCCGGCTTGGGTGCGGTCAAAGATTACCCCCACAGTTCTGAATGTCGAGCCATTGCCAACGCCGGTAGCGGCAAACAGAATGACGAACACCATTAGAAATTGGGTGAAATAAATCTCGGGCGTAGCAGAGTGGTAAGCCTGCATCATGACGAAGCCTGCATAAGCCGACGCCACAACCATCACTGCGGAAATTACCTGAGTGACAATAGAGCCGCCCACCTTGTCAGAAACCCACCCGCCAACCGGACGAATAAGGGCACCGACGAACGGACCAATCCAAGCGTAGGTCAGCGCGGAGGGTGCGGCTGGATTCTTGACGTGAGACCAAGTCTGCGTGGTCACATCAAACATATGCTGGTCGCCAAAAATCACGGCGATGGAAAGCGGCAACGCCATTGAGAAACCGATAAACGACCCAAAAGTCACCACATACAATGCGGTCATTGACCACGTGTGTTTGTTTTTAAAGATGGTGAACTGTTTGACGATGTTCTCTTTCATATTGCCAAAAGCGGCCAACTTCATCACCATCAGGGTGGAGATGATAATCAGCGGCAGGGCTACCCACATATTGAGTACACCCAATCCGGTAGGTGCGGGCAGGTACAGATACAGACCGATGATGGCAGGCAGAAACGCTAAGGTATACAGCCATGTTTCTTCAATAAATACCAGAAAAGTGTGGCGACTTTCCGAGGAGATTGGCAACAGATTGTTCATGCCAAACCATGTGGCGATGACAATGGGCACCAGAATCAGTACCCAGATAAACCCGGCGTTTTGAATGAAAGTTGGTGTGCCGGCAGTAATCTTACCGAATATCCAGCCACTGTCCTTCACCAGCGTGGTCGGTTCACCGCCCAGTGCCCCAAATACCCCGGCCGTCATGATGAGCGGGATTAGAATCTGCATGGTGGTGACACCAAAATTACCCAAGCCAGCATTGATGCCCAGCGCTGTGCCCTGCAGTTTTTTCGGGAAGAATGTGCTGATGTTGCTCATGGAACTGGCGAAGTTGCCGCCACCTACACCGGAAAGCAAGGCCATGAGCTGGAACGACCATAGTGGCCATTCGGGATGTTGTAGTGCGATACCCGTGCCAATCGCCGGGGTTAGTAGCATGGCAGTTGTCAGAAATATTGTGTTACGCCCACCACCCAGCCGGATAAAGAACGAAGAAGGGATACGCATGGTCGCCCCAGCCAGACCTGAGATCGCGGTCAGGGTAAACAGCTCTTCCTTGCTGAACGGGAAACCAAGATTGCTCATTTGCACCGTTATAATGCCCCACATTAGCCAAACGGCGAACCCGCATAACAGCGCAGGTACTGAAATCCACAGATTGCGGTAGGCGACTCTTTTGCCAGTGGATTCCCAGAACTGTTCGTTCTCGACATCCCATTTTTCAATGTTGGTTTGCATGATTTCTCCCCGTGATTATTTATATACGGCCAGCTCTTTGCCAGCCTGACGATCCAGATGACGTCCCACCTTGACTGGTCGCACCTCTGTCCAATACATCCAGATCAGGGATACCCAGACCACACCGAACATCAGCATGAAGCAGGAAGTGCGTACGCCGGTGAGGTCGAGTAACGCACCAAACATGATGGGCAACAGGAAACCACCCAGACCACCGGCCAAACCAACCACGCCGGAAATCACGCCTATATTGTCAGGGTATTCATCCGAGATATATTTGAAAACCGAGGCTTTACCTATCGCAAAAGCGATACCCATGGTAAACATGATGACGGTGAAACTGATTGCCCCAAGCCCAAGATGAAGGCTTTTTGGACCATTCACAGTGGAGATAACTATCTCTGTTTGCGGATAAGACAGGAAGAACAGACATAATAGTGACACCCATAATACCCACCAAGTGACAGTATGTGCGCCGTATTTGTCGGAGAAATATCCGCCCATTGCACGCAACACGCCACCGGGGATGCTGAACGCAGCTGCCATCAGTGCCGCTAATTTCAAGTCAAAACCGTATTCGCTCACATAGTATTTGGTCATCCACAATGCCAAGGCCACATAGCCACCGAACACGATGGAGTAATACTGACTGTATTTCCATACCCTTGGGTCTTTCAGAGTGGCCAGCTGCTCTCGCACGCTTACGGCACCGCCTACTTTATGTGCAGGGTCGGTGTAAGTGAACATCCAGAACAGTATTGCTGTCACGGTCATCAATACCGCATACACCTGTGGCACAACCGTCCAGCCATAGGCTACAACAAGCAATGGTGCAACCAGTTTGGTCACTGCAGCGCCAGTATTGCCTGCACCAAAAATTCCCATTGCCAAGCCTTGCTGTTTTTTGGGGAACCAGCGTGCGCAATAAGCAATACCGACCGTGAATGAACCGCCGGCAACACCGACAAACAAGCCGGTCAGCAAAAACTGCCAGTATTGGGTGCATCTGGAAATCAGATAAATCGGAATGACAGTGGACAGCATCAGAATAAAAAACACAACGCGGCCACCAAACTTGTCAGTCCACATACCAAGTGGCAGGCGAATCAGCGAGCCGGTCAATACTGGTGTTGCAATCAGCACGCCGAACTGAGTTTCGCTCAAGCTCAGCGTTTCCTTAATCGGAATGCCGATGACCGCAAACATCATCCAGATCATGAAGCAGACGGTAAAAGACAGCGTGCTCGCAATCACTACCGACCATGCTTTATATTGTTGTGTCGCCATCAGCCACTCCTCCATCGATAATCATCATCAGTTATTCTGATGTGGTATGAGAGTGAGTTTACGGATTGGATGGCCAGTAATGTTGATTTACATCAACGACTTACATCCCAAAATGATTAGCAGATTGAAACAAAAGAACTAGTTCTTTTGGCTAAAGAATAGTTCTTTAGGAGGGGATGTGATTGTTACGAGCTGTACTAGCTCAGATCTGATTTAACTATTTGGATCTGCCAGCCCATGCTCTACAGCATAGATTGCGGCCTGTACCCGGCTGGATAAATTGAGCTTGCGCAGTATGCCCTGCACGTGAATTTTCACGGTTGATTCGGCCATATCCAGTGCACGGGCAATCTCTCTATTGCTGGCGCCGCGAGCCAGCCAGAGCAGTACCTCACGCTCACGCGGAGAAAACTCCACGGCATCAGGCATGGTACTGGATTTGATGTTTTTTGGCTTTCGGATGGCATCAGCAACTCGAGCCGCCATCTGCGGTGACATCACAGATTCGCCGCCGGCAGCGCGTCTGATTGAATCCAGTAAGAAATCCGTATCGATATTTTTCAGCAGATAGCCACATGCGCCTGCATGCAATGCATCCAGAAGATCTTCAGCATCTTCTGAAACGGTGAGCATGATAATTCGAGCTTGTGGTAACTCTTCGAGCAGCAATGGGATTGCCGCCCGCCCGCCGGTACCAGGCATATGCAGATCCAGCAAAATCACGTCCGGCTTAAGTTTCTTGGCGCGCTTGGCCCCATCGAGTCCGTCAGCGGCTTCACCAGAGACTTCAAAGCCCTGCTGTCGCTCTAGTAATAACTTAATGCCACTGCGGAATAGCGTATGGTCGTCAATAATCAACACACGAATTACATTTGCAGGGACATTCATCGGTTTAATCTCTATTTACGATTTTCTGACAGTATAAGGCTGATGCGCGAGCCACTGGCGCTCTCGGATGCAAAGATTAATTCAGCATCGATTTTCTGCGCACGCTCACGCATGATACGCAGGCCGACATGATTTTCTCCAGCATCATGTTCAACATCAAATCCTACGCCATTATCATCAATATCGATCACACAGCGATCCGCACAGTTTAATGCAATCTTCACATGGCTTGCTTGTGCGTGTTTACGTATATTCGACAGAGCCTCCTGCACGATATGCATGATTTGCAGTACTTGCTCTGGCACGAAATCAGGCAGCTTACCGCACATTTCAAAATGTGTTCTTATGTTGGTCTGCTTTTCAAACCTCTTCAGAGCACTGCAAATAGCCGCTTGCAGATCTGTGCTGTCAATACGGGTACGAAAATGCACAAGGAGTTCTCGCACGTGTTCATAACTTTCCTGTACGCCTTCACGAATCTGGGATACCCCTTTAAGTGCATCTGCAATGCGATTTTTCTCCAGATCTTCCTGTAGCAGCTGAATCTGGATATTCAGAAAGGCCAGCGACTGGGCAATGCTGTCGTGCAGCTCCTGCGCCAAAAGATTACGCTCTTCTGAGATGGCCATCGCTTTATCCAGCGCCGCCAGCTCTCGGTTCTTGGCCTCGATGCTGCGTGTTTTATCTTCCACCCGCTGCTCAAGCGTAGCATAGATATCTCGCAACTCGTCTGCCATCCGATTAAAACCCATCGCAAGCTCGCCTAATTCATCCTGGCTGGTGACAGGTACGCGCATATCAAAATCGGCAGTCGTCATTTTGCTGATTGCACGCTGCAACTGCTGAATTGGACGCACCACCATCTGTGAAAAAATATAGAGCATGGCAACTGTACCGGCCAGTGCTAGCATGACGAGTGCGATCTGCAAATAAAGTAGCAATGCGGCGGCATGCGCGTTATTGTTTTCGACCATTACCACCAGATCGTTAATACTGGTGACATACCGCTCCAGCAAAGGTCTGTAGCTTGCCAGCGCAACCTGCTGCGTGGCGGCATCCGGACTGTTAATGATGCTTTCGATATGTGGCTTGATATCGGCCTGCCAAGCATGAATCAGGCGGATCATCTGCGCATCTACCTGCTGATCCTTGGGCAAATACAAGGGACGCTGCGGGTTGCCATGTGCCAGTTCATTCAGCGTCATTTCAAAGGCTGTCATTTCATGCCTGATATCGGCCAGTAATTGCGGGGACGAATGCGCAACCTGCTGCTGTAACTGGTAGGCGATACGATATGAACGCATGCGCTCACGACCTGCATCATTAATAGCAGCCGCACCACCTTCCAAACGCTGGGAAACCTGCAATGTCGCGCCTATTGCGGTCAATGCCACCAGAAAATAAATCAACAGCAGACCCAGAATTTTCTGACTTATTTTAAAACGAGTAAAAATTTCGTTAATCCTTTAGTAGAAGAAACCTCATAAATCAGAAACCTAAAAAGTTGCGCGGCTAATCTGCATTTAGCGTGTAATGCTTATAGTGTGGGAATTGCCAGCCGTATGTAAGCCCCGATAATATGAAGTGCCGTTTTTTGGGGGGCAAACCAACTCTATCTACATTGTTTAAGTTGAATACCAGCAATTTATATCAAGGTTGCACATAATTCTACAGTACAGAATTTGTTAGAGAATAC
>Ga0116204_1000356_pt1 | contig 25616 bp, 29 predicted proteins | sample LakKivwa52mmetaG_FD_94481 | JGI IMG/M metagenome (GOLD analysis project Ga0116204, IMG submission 94481) | Anoxic lake water microbial communities from Lake Kivu, Rwanda to study Microbial Dark Matter (Phase II) - Lake Kivu water 52m metaG | ecosystem: Environmental > Aquatic > Freshwater > Lake... | reverse complement strand
TTTTTAAGTTATTGTCTAAAGGTAGCTTTTGATCTTGTCCACGATTTTCTCTTTCTGGACCAGGCCAACCATTTGATGGACAATCTCGCCTTTTACAAAGAAAAGAAGGGTCGGAATGGACATAATGGAATAACGGGCAGCGATCTCGGGGGATTCATCGACATTGATCTTGGCAACTGTGAGTTTTCCGGCATATTCATCGGCAAGCTTTTCGACAGTGGGACCCAAGGCCTTGCAAGGACCGCACCAGGGAGCCCAGAAATCCACAAGGACAGGGATCTCGGAAGCGAGAACCTCGACATCGAAGCTTTGGGTATTCAGTTCTTTTAAAGCCATGATGATTACTCGACGATAGCCAGGATATCGCTCTTGGAGAGGATAAGGAGCTTTTCGCCATCGATCTCGACTTCGGTTCCAGCATATTTGCCATAGAGAACCATGTCTCCAACTTTGACGATCTTCTGCAGTTCCTCATCGGTGCCAACTGCGATAACTTCAGCCATTTGGGGTTTTTCTTTTGCGGTATCGGGGATGATAATCCCGCCTATTTTCTTTTCTTCGGATGCGGTTTTGATCTTTACGACCACTCGATCTTCAATCGGTTTGAGTTTCACTTTTTAAACCTCCATATCATTTTGTTTCTATTTATTAGTATAAGCCAACCGGCTTGCTTTAGCAAACACAAATTTGGACTGCTAGTTTGTGTCAAGCTAAAATTGATATTCATCTGCTATCTTTCTTTGTTTTATGCGTTTAGAAGAAAAGATCCCGGGTGCCGGAGTTCATCTTCTGAAGGTGTGAACGTACGGTTTGCCGGACATTATCATCAGGGATGGCATCTATCTCTTTCTGTATCAATTTCATGCCTGTCTCGTAGGTCTTTTCGGAGGCAAAATCGAAGAGATACTCGGCAAAAGTGAGCAGGGCATTGGGAGTGCAAAAACGCTTGACGAAACCTGGTATGGCAAACTCCATAAAGTGCTCACCGGTTCTGCCAGCCCTGTAACAGCTTGTGCAAAAAGAAGGAATGTAGCCATGGGTGGAAAGCTCAAAAATCACCTCATCCAGGGAGCGGGTGTCACCTAAAACGAACTGGCTCTTGCGTCTGGATTCATCGTCTTTGGCAGAATAATCCCCCACTCCGATGCTGGAACCCGCATCAATCTGGGAGACCCCATATTGCAATACCTCGTTGCGAATGGCGATTGGTTCTCTGGCAGTGAGGATCATTCCGGTATAGGGTACCGCGAGGCGGATGACTGCCACCAATAGTTTGAAATCATCGTCAGAAACCTGAAAGGGTGGATGGGCTGCAAAGTCCGTTCCGATGGCCGGTTCTATCCTCGGAAAAGAAATTGTGTGGGGACCAACCCCAAAACGCTGCTCGAGATGAATGGTGTGGTAGAGCAGTCCCATAACCTCAAAACGCCAGTCATAAAGACCCATTAGAGCACCAATGCCAAGATCGTCTATGCCGGCAAGCATCGCCCGGTCGAGTCCAAACAAACGCCAGAGAAAGCTGCTTTTGGGACCGCGTGGATGTAAGTTCCGGTAGGTATCCTGATGATAGGTCTCCTGAAAGATCTGATAGGTTCCGATGCCAACGGACTTCACAGTCCGGAAGCCCTCGATATCAAGCGGGGCGGCATTGATATTTACTCTGCGGATTTCACCTTTTCCGGGCTTGGTATTATAGACGGTCTGGACGGTTTCTGCAATGAACTGCGGAGAGTAGTTTGGATGTTCACCATAGACCATAATGAGGCGCTTGTGGCCACTATTGATGAGAGCTGTCGTTTCTTTTATTAGTTGTTCGTGATCAAGGGTGGAGCGCGTACACTCCGGGTTCGAAATTCTGAAACCACAATAAACACAATCATTTATGCAGTCGTTACCTACATAGAGCGGCGCAAAGAGAACAATGCGGTTTCCATAGATCTTTTCCTTCAGTTCCTTTGCACCGTCCAGGATCATCTGCCTTAGTTCGGGATCCTGCACATTTAACAAAACAGCTACTTCATCCGGGTCCAGACGGTTCTTATCCAATGACTTGCTAATGATTTCCCGCACTCTTGACTGGGGAGCATCGATGGCATTTTTGAGATGTGTTTCGATCTCAGCATCTGGTATAAATGATTTTAGTCCTTCAATGTCGATTTTCATTTCTCTATCCTGTTCAGTCGATTTTTAGTGTAATTGTTTTTACTTTAACGCCTGGCATCTGCCCCAGTTTTCCGGAGAAAGCGCCCATTTGATCCGGATCGAGTTCCATAACCAGAAAGATTACAGAGACCCCTTTTTCCCGCATGGGATAGCCCACCCGCAATAAAATGCTCTCGGCATAGCTATGCAGGAGATCACTTACCGGCTGGAAAGCGCTCTCAATATCATCTATGACGATTGTGACGACATGACGTTTTTTTCCCATGTAATAATTCCTTGATTGCGAAGTGGGATGGATAGAGCGAAGGTGTTTTTTTGTTACACTTTCACCCTTGATGACGGAGCTGATCCCCCATCGCAGGATACTTCTGGTGCCAGGATTTATTTTATGCCATCTTTGGCAAGAATTATTTGATCTGTCTTAACAGACCATCCGCAATGTGCTGGCGGACGTAGGCAGGATAGAGCTTGCGGATCTGGTCAAGAACGACCTTTGCACGGGTTGGATCGCCAAGTTTGATATAGCTCATTCCGATCTTGGTGAGAGCATCAGCAGCCTTTTCGGTGCCGGAATATTTACTAACAACTTCCTGAAAATGCACGATGGCAGTGACTAACTCCCCGGCGGAGTAATAGCCCTCGGCTTTCCAGTAAAGGGCATTCACAGCCAGGTCGTGATTTGGGAACTCATTAAGAATTTGGTCAAACAGGGCAATCGATTGGTAATATTTGTAACTATCCAAAAGTCGCATCGCCTGCTCGTAGGTCTGGTTTATGTTTGTAATCGGGGTGCTGGAAACCGGAGGTGGAGTGTGAACCATCGGTTTTTTCTCTTCCAGCAGGGGTAACATGGCTTGGGGAACCGGAGTTTTCTGCTTACCTGGTTCGCCTTTCTCGAAAAGTGTTTTGATCTCTTTTTGCAAAGCAACAACTCTGATGCTGTTATCCAGAACCTCATCATAGACAGTTGTAACCCGCTCGGTATTGAAATCCAGCATATCCTTCTGGCTGTTGACCCTGTTGTTCAGAGATAGAATTCTGGCATTCAGGGAATCTATCTCAACAAGCACTCTGTTCAGTTCCAGTGCTTGATCCTGCAAGACCTTAAATTCTGTTCCGATCTTGATCATTGCACCCCGGTTGGTTTCGGTCTCTTTGGTGAGGGTATTCATCCTGGAGTCGAGTTCCATAATCCGGGCTTCGATTGCGGTGGAACTTTGATCCAGACGCTCAATATTTTTTTTATTGATGTCAGTTTCCTGGTTTAATGCCTCGATGCGCTTGTTGTATGAGCAGGCAGAAAGAATCAGGATAAACAGCAAGAAAGCTGTTATAGCGATAATCCGGCCTGGAGTCATGGTGTTAGTTTTCTTAATCATCAGATAATACCTCATTTTATGACTTCATATTAATCTATTTGTTTCGTTCATCATTTCGGTGATGAGTCTCTTTCAAGTCAAGCACGCTCTATTGTGGTGAAATTGCACTATCGAGGACTGAGAGTAACTCGTCCTTGGTGAATGGTTTCCCAATATAATGGGAGCAACCACCATCCAGGATTCTCTCTCTGTCACCTATCATCGTATATCCGGTAACGGCAACAATAGGTGTCCTTTTGTGCTTATCAATTTCTCGAATTGCTCTTGCCGCCTGAAGTCCATCCATCCCGCTTCCCAAGTTGATATCCATGAGTATTGCAGTATAAACTTTTTCGGAGGCTTTTTTAATTGCAGATTCTCCATTGAAGACACAGTCAACAGCAAATTTTGGCTTCAGGAAGGCGGTTGTAAGCTTTTGATTCACCGGATTGTCTTCAACGACAAGGATTGTTGGTACTCCTTCCGGTAGCCGGGTTTCAAGTTTGGGTTCGGGATTTGCATGATCTGTGATAAGAACCTGTTCTGAACTGGATGGTTGCGTAAAGATTTCCGAATATGGTAATAAAAGTTTGAAGCAGGAACCTTTTCCGAAAGTACTCTCAACCAGGATTTCACTATCAAAGAGATTAGCGATCCGCTTTGTAATAGAAAGCCCCAGGCCACTTCCCTCATAAGCTCTGCCATACCCTTCACTAACTTGACGGAAATCCTCAAAAATCGATTTTAGCTTATCTTCCGGAATCCCGATCCCAGTATCAGAAATGCTAATCACACATTTGGCATTGGCATCGGTCCTTGCAGTAATTTCAATTTTGCCCCTGTTTGTAAACTTGATGGCGTTATCTATTAGTTGGGAGACAGCATACCGGAATAATTTGGGTTCCACCCGCAAGAATATATTGGGCTGGATATTAATATGAACATCCAGTAGCTTGGAGCGAATCTCTTCTCCATATACGAATAGAGTGTTTTGCAGATCCATGCTAATGTTATAATAGTCATAGGTGTTTAGAGGAACTTTGGATACAGATTCAAGCTGGGCTAGCATCATCACAGATTCAAGGGTTGCCATCAGCCGTTTCCCGGATTTGAGGATCTGGTATGTCATGTCTTTGATATCAGGATCTTTGGCAGAATTCTTGATCAACTCAGAAAATCCCATAATTCCATTTAAAGGAGTCCTGAGTTCATGGCTCATGCTGGTCAAGAGGGCAGATTTGAGACGGTCTGATTCTTCAGCCTTTTCTTTGGCTCGCAGTATTTCCTGCTCGTATTCTCTGCTTTTGGTTATGTCTTGAACCTGCGATATGAAGTAGAGCGGTTCATGCAGATTGTTCCGAATTATGGTGGACTGTACCCGAACCCAGATAATTTGCCTGTCCTTACGAATGTATCTTTTTTCAATAGCTACAGTATCGAGCACGCCTTCAAGCATATCTCTGACTGCAGAAGTATTGCTGGCGAGATCGGAAGGATAGGTGAGATCGTAGAATGTCATTTGCTGGAGTTCATCCTGAGTATATAATACCATGTCACAAAAGGCCTTGTTTGCCCTGACGATTTTTCCATCCAGGGCAATGATCTCCATTCCAATTGGTGCCTGTTCAAAGGAAATGCGGAAACGCTGTTCGCTTTCCTGGAGCTCTTCCTGACTTCTTTTCAGCTCATTTCGAATGTTCATGTAATCGGTTACATCATAAGTCAAACCCTGGATGTGTTCAACATCACCAACTTCATTTCTGATTACTGTTGTATAGTCATCCAGCCATCTGATATCACCATTCTTGGCAACAATCCGGTATGTTTGTTTGTAGAGGTCTCGTTTTTACTTCAGGTTTTCAGTCGCCTGGTCAAAAACAAGGGATCGATCCTCCGGATAAACAACATCTTCGTATTTCAATTCCTCAGACGTAAAGTCCCCTGGTTCATAACCAAACTGACGAACATTCTGAGAAGTGTAGATCACCGGCCTGCCCTTTTCCGGTTTCCATTGCCAGAGGATAACGTCTGTGCTTGAAATGATAATTGATGCCTTGCGAAGTTCTTCTTCAATCTCTTTCTTCTTGCGTCTGGTTGAGAACTCATTCAGTTCACGCTTCACAGCTTGAGGTATTTTTGTGAGATTATCCTTCATGATATAATCGCTGGCTCCGTCTCTCATCATCTGAACAGCGATTTCCTCTCCAACCGAGCCCGAAACAAGAAAGAAGGGTATATCAGGCTTGAATTCGTTGTAGATTTTTAGAGCTTCCTCTCCAGAGAATGATGGCATGGAATAGTCCGCTATCACCACATCCCACAATGAATTCGATAAAGCTTCTCTCATTCCTTTTTCGGTCTCAACCCTGGTGGGATCAATTTCAAAGCCCTCTTTCTCCAGGGCACTGATCACCAATAACATATCATCTTCTTGATCTTCAACAAATAATACTCTTAAAGTCATAGCTACCTCAATTTATTCATTAGGGTTTTTCTGTGGAAATTCCAGATAGAGCGTTGTGACATGCTCTGGAACACTTTCGATCCACGCCCTGCCACCATGTCTTACCATGATTTTGTGAATGATACTAAGTCCTATGCCTGTGCCGGGGAATTCTCTCTGACTGTGTAAACGCTGGAATGGAGTAAACAACTTGGCTGCATATTTTGAATCAAATCCTGTCCCGTTGTCGGAAACTGAAACAAGACAAGCACCTTCCTTCATACAGCAGCTGATATCAAGTTTGGGATTGTCCTTTTTACTGCTGAATTTGAAAGCATTACTAATGGCATTGTTCAGTGCCGTTTTGAGCAAAAACTCATCGGCAAGGACGCAACACTCCAGGTGATATTTAATTAATCCATGCCAATCAGGATAATGAGATTGGATCTCGGTAACAGTTTTTTGGACGTGTGGCTCAATATCCAGAATTTTGGGATCAAATACCTTTCTGCCAATCCTCGAGAGTTCCAGCAAGTTATCAATCAATCCAGACATAGATGTGGATGCAGCTTGAATGCGACGAATGAAATCCTCTGCCTTGGGAGATATTTCTTGGGGAAGGCAGTCCCTCAAGGCATCCGTAAATCCTGTGATAGTTCTGAGTGGAGCTTTCAGATCGTGCGAAACAGAATAACTGAAGCTCTCCAGATCCTTATATGCTTCCTCGAGCTGAGATGTTCTGGCAGCAATGATTTGTTCCAAATTCAGGTTTGTCTGCATAAGCTCAATTGCCATTTTATGCATATCTGCTTCTGCTTTTTTGCGGTCACTGATGTCTTTGATAATCCGTTGATAAAAAAACTCATTTTCAATTTTTACCTGGTGCTTACTCACCTCAACAGGGATTTTTTGACCGTTTCTGCTGACATGCTCCATTTCCAGAACCCTGAGATTGCCACTTTCTTCATTAGCAATCTCTTCAGAATTCTCGTTCAGATATAAGACTGAAATCCTCATATTTTTCAGTTCATCTTCACTGTATCCATATAATTCCACACATTTTTTGTTAGCTTGAACTATTCTTTCTTGATCGTTCGTAAGGATAATGGCGTCATTGGCAAATTCCATTATATACTCATAGTTTTTCAGAAGAGCTTTTTTTTCCAGTTCGAAGTGCTGTTTCTGTTCCAAATCCCAGCGTTTAACATGAACTGTGGCCAAGCCAAAAATAATCACAATGAAGAAATAAATAATTATCCCATTGATGATATTTATCCAAAGATCTTTTTTCAGAGGTTTTAGAACTTCTTCCAGATCGATTTTGGTATTCAACAACCAGTCAGTTCCTTCTATTGACTGAAAACAGGAAACAACATCTTTTCCCCGGTAGTCCTTGCAGAAATCAATCAGGAAGCTATTTCTATTTACAGTTTTAAAATATTTTTCCTTTTGGCAGGTACTATCCTTCTTAGAGCTGCGTTCTTATCGAATCTCGTATTTGTTAAAAATCTTATACTATCTGATACAACTTTTACGATATATGATTCCCCGGTCTCAGTTAGGATTGGGAAGACAATTATATTGTTGTTAAAGAACTCATAGGATTTTGTTCGAAACAACATTATCGCTATCGGGTTGCTGCGGGCCGAATAATTGCGAAAGATCGGAATATACACATCCAAATGCGGTTCCTGATGATAGGAACAATATATAAAATCTCCCATGATCGACTGAGTTCCGGAAAGAGATTTTTTCGCATTATCAATTACTTCCGGGCTAAGCTGTTCAGTAGCAGTAGGATACTCTACTATTTTATTCCCATCCAGATCCATCAATAAAACAAGCTGATAATCCTTAAAGTTTACATAAGCCTCACACCTTGATCGAATGAACTGAGCCTCAGAGATATTCGACGGATCTGAAACAAGATGGTCGATTGAGCGGATAAAATTGAGGTTACTGGTCAAGGTATTTGCATCTGCTATCCTTTCCCTTCGCCATGAAGCTATTTGCTGGATCTTATAGTCTGATATTGTGCGCAGATGAAACTTTTCATCATCTATTAGATCATTTGTTTCCACGCGGTACTTGTTATAGATATAGAAAATGATTAAAACAGCCACCAAAATCAGAGAAATAATCACCCAACCAGTTTTAACCGCTTTTCTCATCTCTATATCCTGATCGTAAATATTGAACCCTCGTTCAGTTTGCTCTCTACTTTGATGCTACCTCCAAGACGGGATAGAAGATCTTTGACAAGAATTAGTCCCAAACCACTGCCTGTTTCATTCATTGTTCCCATGCTCCTATAATCGCTATCGATACTGAACAGGTTTTCAGTATGGTCTCTGGACATTCCAATTCCCTGGTCTTTGATCTTGAGTTCAATCTTCCCACCAACCGGTTTGGATTCAATAAATATCTCGGAGTTTGGATGAGAATATTTTATTGCATTGGAAATCATGTTTCTAACAATTGTCTGAAGTAAACTGCTATCTGTGATTAGAAACAGCTTTGTTGAGATATCAATATTATACTTGATATTTTTGGAAGATGCAAGCCCTGAGAAGTCCTCCAAGCAATTATCCAGCAGGGTTTTAAGAGAAACCCGCTCTTTTTGGATTCTCAACTTACCTGTTTGTGATCTGGACCAGATCAACAGATTCTCCAACAAGGTATAAATACTTTTAGCGGAGTGATTTAGCTGCTTGGTAAAATCGATCACCTCCTCACAGGTGAAGTTCTTTATGTTTTGCTGCAGAAAGTCGGAAAGCGTTATCATGGAATAGATGGGATTCTGCAGATCGTGTGCCATAATGGTAAAGAACCTGTCTTTCATAATGTTCAGCTCTGCAAGTTGTTCGGCATTTTGCTGCAATCTTTCTTCATTTTGTCTCTGCATATTGAAGTCAGTGATGAAACCATCCAGAAAGCGGGGCTTGTCATTATCCTCGTAAATTGCGTTTCCCTGCTCCCAAACCCATTTGATCTTTCCAGTCCTGGTAACAATCCTATATGTCATTTGGAATTGTTTGCGATTGTTTACACTTGTGTTGACTGCGTGTCGAACCAACGGTCGATCGTCCTCATATATAATATCTTCGTAGGACAAGTTACTGTTATAAAGCAGGTCTTCGGGCTGATACTCCGTCAGGGAATGGCATCCTTCCGAAAGAAATATCATAGTCCACTTGGAGTCATTCCTGCATCGGTATGCGATACCGGGCAGATTGTGCAAAAGATTAGACATAAGCTCCGCAAGCAATACGTTAAATGATTGTACACCATCACTTTGAAAGTTTTCATGTTCGTTTTTATTCATATAGTATCACCATTTTTTCAAACTCATGGATCACAAGGTTTGTGTCAACTAAAAACTATTAGAAAGCGCTTGAATACATCAAAATATCACGTCCACAAAAAATCGGTTGACGAATTGCCCCCTTCCTGAAAATGACCCAAAACATAACTGACGAATAAATAAGGAGATATAAGTGGCCAAGAATTTTCGTGGAAAACTCATACGCACTTTACCCAACCATGGCAGAGGAGAATGTCCCGTCTGCCACCGGGGTGGAGTCAAACTGCTGCACGAAGTCAAAGTAGAGACCGCAACCGTTAAGGTCTGCAAGTCCTGTAAAGCCGTCGCAGCTGCCAAATTGGCGAACTGAACAGAATCTTTTCCGGACACAGAAGTTCATCATGGGCTTTGTGTCCGGATGATTTGAAAAAGAGACTTTAGAACTCACTGACCAATGCATCCGTATCCATTAAAATCACTGGGACAGCATTTTTTAACTGATGAGACCATTACTGACAGAATTGTAAATGCTGCTGATGTTGTTGGATCGGATCTCATTTGGGAGATTGGTCCTGGCCGTGGTATCCTAACCCAATCAATTTTAAAAAAATCTGAAAATCTTACCGTATTTGAATTGGACCGTCGCCTTAGAGAGCACCTTGAGGGTGAGTTTGGAACTAAGATTCGTATTGTCATGAAAGACATTCTGCGGATTAACTGGGAGGAAGAACTCCCTCTTGGGGGCCAAGTCAAACTGATTTCCAACATCCCCTATCAGATCACATCTCCCCTACTTTATAAAGTGGAAAGATTTGCATCATATTTCGAATGTCTTGTTCTTATGGTGCAAAAGGAAGTTGCAGAACGCTTAACAGCATATCCCTCCACTCGCGAGTATGGCCCTTTGACCTTGAAGATAAAATACCATTTCGATACAGAGCTATTGTTTATAGTAGATAGGGTAAATTTCGATCCTGTTCCAAAAGTCGATTCTGCAGTGATCAAACTTAGCCCCAGATCAGAATTGCCAAGGGTAAGATCACTGCAAACATATTGGAACGTAATCAATAAGGCCTTCGAACACCGGCGCAAGACTTTGAAGAATAACCTGAAACCCCTCATTTCAGTTGACCAAATAGCTCTATTGGAAAAAAACACTGGCATTGACCTTTCCCGCAGAGGCGAAACCCTGAGTGAAGACGAGTTTATTCTGCTTAGTGATACTATCTCTGATCTGGGTTAGAACGCTTTCTGCTCAGACCCGGTCTTTGGAATTCTTCCTTTATGATAGTGAGAATTCCACTCTAACCGAGCAGGCTATGAATTATGGCATTGCCCCATCTCCCAATTGGTTACTGAACATAAAAACAAACTCATCTTTTGAAACCAGAACCGGGTTTAACCAAAATACCAGGATCAACAAACTAACCCTGAATCTTTCTCGTTATCAGAAATGGCTTCAACATGACTTTGAATCCGGATTTGAATATTATTATGATAAAAGTGATCTTCAGACAGAGCTTTTACCTTATCTGGACCGGTCTGTGTTTTACGGGTATGGATTATCTTTCTCGCCAGTGGATAGCATAAGTATTTTTTCAAGCATCAAGTACTTCTCCAGACAGGAAAAAGACAGATATATCAATGATCGACATCTCGAAAGTGATGGTTCTCAGTATGGCTTTGGAACTGTTTTGTCCTACGAAAGTCCATATGGGTTCTTTCGTAGCGGTTTGGATCACGAGCGCAAACATCTTGACTGGGAGTATTATCGGGCCAGTTCAGTAAATTCAAATCTGTCTTATGCAGATCATGAGTTTGAATACTCTGTAAATTACAACTATAAGGATAGAAAAGACGATCTCTATATCCAGACCCAAGCAGTTGACCGAAGTTATTACCAGTTCTCTGACACCCAAAACCACAGTTCTCACAATGTTAGTATTGTTATGAATTACTATCCTGCCAGTAACTTCCAAATGACTGCCAGTGAGCAGTACTACCAGAAAAAGATCCGTTTGAAGCAATCCAGAATTAAGGATAATGCGGATTTTAACAACCTGGCCTCCATTCAAATAAACTATCAACCATACCCTTCTCTGAGCTTCGAAAATCGCTTCCGCCATAGCTATGATATCAAAGACTTTAGCTATAATAAAAACTCACGACACACTGAGACCCGTGGACAGTACTCTGGCTTGGCATGGGAGTATTCAAGGCATGATACTCTTCAGACCAGCTATCAGATTGAACTGCAGAGAACTATGTATCCCAATGATAACAACAGGTGGGATAATGATTTGCTTTCTCAATATATCAGGATCGGGTGGACCAGTTACTACCGAAACAGATTGCGCTTTGACAATTGGATGATGTGGACACAAAAAAACGATCGTTACATCAAGAGCGAACTCTCCGCAAACAATAATGAACTCCAGAGCTTGTCGCTGGAACCTGAAATGCGTGTATTGCTTGGCGATCGATTACTGTTTTCGAACTCCTACATTTTAAGAGCTGATTATACCAGATTCCAGTTCACAAACTACAAGAAAAACAATTTTTATCGACAAGTCCGCTGTAGGTATGCCTTGCTTTTTGATTCCTATCCTTACATAGCCCGTAGTGGAGATCCAAACTGGCTGCTTCTTCCTTACCGTAGCCCCAGACCAACTGCTTTCTCAGCAGAAAGTTATCTGGAATTTGAGCAAGGTGAATATGGTGAACAGGAAGCTTCTTATTATCTGATCTCGACCAAGAATAGAAAACTCTCGTGTGGGTTAAATCTGAAACATGACATTCAGGATTTGTATTATACCATCCAACCCAGGTACAGTTGGGGAACTCTCTATTCAGCAGAATGGAGGGAGTATTCCATGTTGATTGGATCTGCATGGAACGTAAGTCCCTCTTCGTTGGTGGAGTTGTCTGTCAATCCTACCGGAGAAAGCATCAGGAATCTGGACTGGCGGATATCATTGAGTATTAGTATTCAATTGCGTTAAAACTTTAACAGCCTCATAAAGTTTAACAATAGATTAACAATCTATCATCGCAACATGTTGGTATATTTACCTTTATATTGGCTTAAACTATTGAAATGCCAATCTGGAAGCATTAGGATGACATCAGGAGCAATATAACTGATCCATATTATAAGTATTGTACACTAACATTTTTTTCAGAAGATGACCATTGCTGAAGCTGCAAAAGAGGAACACATCTTACATCTTACATCTTTGCATCTTACATCGTCAATAAACATTCAGGAGTTTGAGCAGTATCGCAATCAGCAGGCCAGAATTGATCACCAACCAGATCTGCAAACGGATAGATAGAGAACTGACGTTTTCCCGGTTGGTCTGAATCTTTTTCTCCAGACGAACCAACATGTGTTCGACGGTTGCCAGCTTTTCCTGAGTCTTGTCCTGTTTGCGGATATTATTGTCGTGAGAGCGGTTGCGCTTCATTAGTTCAAGTAATTCAAATCCAACCTTCATAAAAGTTGGGATGTATTTTCCAAAACCTTTTTCAGACATTATCATCTCCCTTTGATTTTATAACCAACATTGATATAGTGAGTTCCATCTAAGACAGCATGATGGGTGTAGGCATAGTCGATCTCAACACCAGCAAGATAAAAAGAGGCACCAGCACTGTATGTACTGGGGTTTTGATGCACACCAACCCTGATGGCAAATGGATCGAACAAACGGGCTTCCACTCCACCCATGAATTCTGTTTCCCTGGCAAAATCCTTTTTGACCTCGAGGGATGTGACCACCCGGTCATAAGGAATATATGATATTCCAAGAGCCATTCTGCGGGGGATTTCGTTCTGGTTTTCATCTCCCAGCTTGGGATTGTTGATATTTGTTATCGAGAAACCGAAACGTGTGCGTTGATGCAGTATTGCCTGAGCACCAAGATCAAGACCAAAACCCTGCCCTTCCTCATCCTCGTCAAAAGTGAGACGGTAATAGTTTGTTGCAAAACCTACATTTATGATAGAATGGATATCCTTTTGGAGGCATAGGGCATAGCCAAGAGTGAAGTTTTGTTCAGACATCAGGTTATGCTCTTCAAAATCGACTCCGAAAGTTCTGGCACCAAAGCCAAGAGATCCATAATTGCGTGGAAGGATTACATTACCGGCGGCAGTTTGTAATTCTGTGAACTTTTGATTGGCAAGATTGGCAAATCCGAGCCTGATCTCAGTATCAGCACTTGCCAGAGCAGCCGGATTATAGAAGATAGCATGTGCATCAGGAGCATAGGCTGTGAAAGCATTTCCCATTCCACGGGCACGGGCTGAGGGTTGATAATCATCGAAAACAGCTAAAAGTGTTATAGCGGGTAAGGTGATCAGTATGAGTATTATTATCTTTTTCATTTTTTTTATCCTTATTTCAGCTTGGAGCCAATCACAATCGGTTGAACTGTTTTCTCACGGTTACCTGAATCACGTTCAACAACTTCAAGGTGACAATAATATACACCAATCGGCAGCAAATTCATGCTGGTGTCCCTGCCATTCCAAATGTAGCTCTCGATACCGTTGGCAGAGGATATGTTTTTATTTACCAGTGTATTGACCAACCGTCCCTGAACATCATAGATCCGTAAAGTTGCACGGGCATTGATCCCGGTCGATTTCATCTCATAACCATATTTAATTGTGATCTTCTCATTTAAGGCAGGATTGAAGATATTCTTTGTATTATTCGGATTGCTGATGTTTAGATATGCCATCTTTTTGCGGATGGGAGTTATGATGCTACCGCTGTTGGCAGATTGGATCAGGACATCATTGTAATAAAACTCGTCGAAAGAGATGCTGGAACTACCATATTCAACTGGTCTGAACTTTAGTTTGATCAAGTCTGCTCCCTCTACATCAGATGTCACCGGACCGTCATAATCACCGCTTGCATAAGCAAGATAAGTTATCTGAACCCAATCCTCGGTTGGAGACAAAGTTACCTGAACAGCATCACTCAAGGTGAGGGTTGAACTGATGTCCACTCCTTCAAATTTGACTTGGTTGGGGTTAAATCTAATCTTAGTGGAATAGGACTCAATATTGTAGCTTGCTCTGAGACGTGATGTTTTTAGGGCTATAGTATTAATCTGTTCATAACCGGCAGTGATGGACTGAAACCAGACCGCAGCATTGGCCAGAGTGTATTCCCGGATCATGTCGTTTGTGTTTCTGGGGTTCAGACCATATTCACTGAATGAGAAGTCCACAATCCCACGCATTTCTGCCCAGACCTGGTTCAGTGCAACCGTATTGCCCCAGGAATGTCCAATATCGAAGAACTGGTTGTCAACCTGGCAGTTTCCGCTGCCATCATTGATCTTAAACTCGCCATAGTTATTGGGAGCCGTTGTTACAGTCACGTTTTGAACTTTGACCAATACACTTTCCCACTGTTCTCCAGTGGCGGGGAAAGATAGATCTCCAGAATTGATCAGTTGTGGTTCGGGTATGGGATTTCCCTGGCTCAGAACCTGATAACTGGAAACAGAAGTGAGTTCCGTCAAGTTATAGTATTCAGCAACATTACCTGTAAGCAGCACCATATCTCCAAGCTGAGGAGAATGTTGGTTGGTATAAACCAATAATCCTCTCCATGGGCCTCCCTCTGGATCAGAAATATAGAACCCAAAGTTTGATGCCGTGGAACCAGTGTAATATCTTACCCCAGTGACAATTCCTTGCACTGTAACTGTCTGGTTCATGTAAGGTGAATTTCCGCTGGGATCGGTGGTATATTGAATGTCATAACAAGTTTTTACTTGTGCTGTCAACACAGCCGAAACCATTAGCAGAAGCAGGACAGAAATGGTGTATTTCATGAGTAAACTCCTTAAGAATCTATATCTGATTGTTGATTTCTGTATCATTTGAAACATCGATACTTGGTGTAGATTGACTATCTAATTTTGGCGTAATATGATCTCTTACAAAAAGCAGATCAAAAATCAGGACAGCCATTGCGATCACAATTGCGCTGTCTGCAATATTAAAAATTGGCCAGCGCTGCATAATAAAATCAGGAAAATCCATATCAAAAAAATCCGTGACATGTCCAAAAACAATGCGATCGATCAGGTTGCCAATGGCACCTCCGAGCACAAAACCATAGCCAATTACCTGAGCCCGATGGAGAGCATATTTGAGCATATACAATATCATTAGCAGGGCTAGCAAGGTAATGCTGATAAAGAAGATTCTATTTTGCAAGGGACTGCCGATAGACATACTGAAGGCCGCCCCAGTATTCTGGACATGAGTTAGCATCATGGTCTCTCCCCATACAGGGATCGATTTATACAAAGGCATGAATTCAACTACCAAGTATTTAGTGATGCGATCAAGTATTACGACTATCAACATGATCCAGATAGCCGGTTTGGGATTTAAACTCCATTTTTGCTGCATCAATCTTTACCTGTTCTTCCTGCGCTTTTTACTCATCTCTTCTTTGGCTTTGCATTCAATACAATACCTGGCATAGGGTATAACCTCAAGACGTGCCTCCTGAATTGCACAGCCACAGATTTCACAAATTCCATAGGAACCGTCTTCAATCCTCAATAGAGCGTCCTTCAGAAGTTTGATCTTTTCACGTTCTTGCTCCATAAGCATTACTGTCTGTTCCATCAAGTTTGTATCAGAACCTTGATCGGCCTGGTGAAAAGCATAGGAAGACAGATCTCCGCTGCTTTCTTTGGCTCCGATACTCTGATCCCGATTTATGTTTTCTATGTATTCAACACTTTCCTTGAGTTCTCTTCTTATAATGTCATCATACTGCTTTAGTTTTTTCTCGCTCAGTTTTTTAACTGCCATGTCTGTCTCCTGTTTGCTTCGTTTCCAAATTTAGAATAGTATGACAATGTATTGCATTGCCAATTGATGTCAATATAAATATGCAGCATCTTTATACACAGTGTGTTATGAAAGCATCAATCAGTTCTTTGAGCTGTTTGGCTGCTTTCTGGGCATTCACTTGGATCTCTTCCTGACTATGGGCCAGATCGTGAAACAAATTGGAATAATTGGTAACTATGGAAAAAGCAAGCACCCGCATTCCGGCATGCCGGGCTGCAATAACCTCTGGGACTGTTGACATGCCAACAACGTCAGCACCAAGCGCTGCCATCATGGCACACTCTGCTTTGGTTTCCAAGCTGGGTCCAGTAACTCCCATATAAATACCCTGCTCGACACGAATATTCTTCTGAGTTGAGATCTTCAAAATGATCTTAACAAATTCCGGATCATAAAGGTCATTCATGGAAGGAAATCTTTCTCCCAGCATATCTACATTCTTACCAATCAATGGGTTGGTTCCCATAAAATTGATATGATCTGTGATTTGAACTATTGTACCTGGACTCAGGTGTTGCCTCAAACTGCCGGATGCATTTGTAACAATGATGGTTTTTACTCCCAACATTGCCAAAACCCGGGTCGGAAAAACAACCTGTTCCATGCTATAACCCTCATAGTAATGATATCTGCCTTGCAATATGGCAACCGAAGTATTGTTGATTTTGCATAGAATTAGATTCCCTTTGTGGGAAGGAGCCGTACTGACCACAAATCCAGGTATCTCAGAATATGGGATTTGATTAATGATCTTATATTGATTGGCAAAATCACTTAGTCCGGTACCGAGGATTATTGCAATGGTTGGTTTGATACCAAGCTGGCTTTCCAGCCATCCGGCTGTGTGTTCAATATTCATGGATTTGTACCGGGAGGTGTTTCAGGGTCAGGCTCGGGCTTGGGAACTATGTCCTTTCTGATCTGAGTAAATTCCCTGTCCAGCATCTGTTCTGTATCTTTTGTGAGTAGTGGATCTTTCCCAATTCTATCCATGAAAGTCTGTAACTCCACCTTGAATTGCATCAGGAACTGCCGTTTCTGTTCTTTGATATGTAAATATTGATGTTCGAGCACCGTGAGATATTGTTTAGCCTCTTGAATCGCCCTTTTTGCCTTTAGCTCTGCCTCCTGGATAATGTTTTCTCCTTCTTTGCGGGCATTGGCAATGATATCCGCCTTGGTTTTTTCTGCAAATACTAAAGTCCGGCTGATCAGTTCCTCCCGCCTTTTCAGGTCTTCGATAGCCTGATTTGCTTGCAGGGATTCTTGCTTAACTTCGTTTTGAACTATGCTCTGTCTATGTGTCTCTCTTTCCTGTCTGCGAATTGTTTCCTCAAGTTCGGAAGCCACTTGTTCCAGAAAAGCCCGAACTTGCTTCTTGTTGTATCCTGAAAAACTGGAGGAGAATTCCTGGTGTCTTATATCAATTGGATGCAATGCCATGATAACTCCTTGAAACTTATCTGCCACTGAGAATTCGGATCAGAAAGTTAATAATAAAATACAAAATAATAGGCGAAAAGTCCAAACCCATTTGGGGTAGAATTCGACGGATTGGACTCAAAACCGGTTCGGTAATAGAATATATAAATCTAAAAAAAGGATTATTGGGATCCCGTATGACCCACGACATCAGAACTCTGGCAAGTATGATATAAGTGTATATCCTGAGTATTGTTATAACAGTTTCAGCCAGGATGTCACCAGGGCTATACATCAATCCAGCACCTCGTGACAATTACGGCAACGGGCTTCGTAGGCCTCGACTGAGCCAACTAATATCTGTTCATCCCGGTGTATCGTCCTCTGGGTCCGGTTAGCCGGATTACCGCATTTAACACAGATTGCCAGATTTTTGGTAACATATTCCGCAACTGCCATGATCTGAGGCATGAAGCCAAAGGGATTGCCTTTATAATCCTGATCAAGCCCCGCAACGATCACCCTAAGTCCTCTATCTGCCAGATCATTGCATATTCCGATGAGAGACTCGTCGAAGAACTGTGCTTCGTCGATGGCAACAATCTTGATATCATCTTCCAGGTATCCATAAATCTCTGATGGAGTGGTTATTGGATAGGATGGTGTCTGCATTTGGGAATGAGAGACAATGTTGTTTGCATCGTATCTGTCATCAATGGCCGGCTTGAATGCCAGAACCGGTTGCTTGGCATATTCTGCACGCCGGATACGCCTGATCAATTCCTCGGTCTTACCGCTGAACATGCTTCCGCAAATCACTTCTATCCAACCGGTCTTCTGGTTTATTATATTCATTTCATCTCCCAAGATTTCTTGTGCGAAGCAAAACCTTACAAACAGGGAATTTTGTCAAATACAATCCTTGCTCTGGCTGAACAGCCACCAGCATAGAACCCCGGCTGAAACGGCAGCATTGAGGGATTCCATGTCTCTACTCATACAAAGCCGAATTGATTGAGAGCAGCCATTCAGGATTTGTTCTCTGATCCCAGTTGCTTCAGCTCCAATTACATAGATGCTGTTGCTGTTGTTTCCCGGTTGATAATTTTGTAGGAGAATTTTTCCATTTTGATGGAGGGCCACCAGGCAAGACCGGTTTTTTAATAAGTCTTCATCATCTAATTCAACGTGTGGCAACCAGAAAACCGACCCCAATGACGACCTCACAACTTTTGGGGAGAAGGTCTCACAGCAGGAACGGGAAAGATAGATGGCATCTATTCCAAAGGCAGTGGCAGTTCGAAAAATCGTTCCCATATTCCCCGGATCACTTATCCCATCCAGATATAATGCTTTTTTGAATTGAGGTTCTATAAAAGTCGGTATACAAAAGAGAGCTGCTATTCCTGATGGTGTGCTGGACTCGCAGATCCTGGTCATATCCTGCTGTGTCACAGTGTATTTTGGGATTGTTGCCTCAGGCATGGGATCTGAGTAACCCGCTAATATGTAGAGTTCCAGAGGACTGATGGAGTTTTCCCAGAGTTGCAGGATGCAATTCAAACCCTCTACAACGATTTTTTTTTCCAAGCGCCGATACTTCTTCTGGCTCAGTTTTGATAGTTCAGCTAATTTGTTTTTACTCAGCAAATCCATCGACCCTATAACCTAAATCCAGACAGCAGGATACGATCTTATCCACAAAGTTATCCACATTTTCTGATCAAAATCCAAAAGATGCATCGCATTTGTTTTCTTTCATTTACAGTCAATGATCAGATAACATACCCGAGTTATGCACGACTTATCCACATAACCCGGGTATCTAAGATTAACTCATTGATAGGGATATTCCTGAGCTTCCTCAAGTCCCTTCAGAACCCGAATTCCACCCTGGCAAAGTGCTTCCATTTCTTTTTCACCCGGGAAAGGATACAGCGGAGCAATGAATGCTGTCCTCTCAGAAATATAGTCAATGATGCACTGATTATAAACCAGACCACCACTAAGGAAAATTGCATCAACTTTGGGAGCCAGAACCGTAGCACAGGCCCCGATCTCCTTGGCAACCTGATAGCACATAGCGTCCTGGATCCTGGCAGCGTAAGTATCACCATTTTCAATGCGTTCATTGATTTCGATACCACTATCGGTTCCAAGGTATGCCAGCAGACCGGCTTGTTTTGAAAGGTATGTGACCAATTGCTTGTGAGTAAATTTCCCGGAAAATGCCATATCGAGCAAGTCACCGATAGGAAGGGCTCCTGCTCTTTGGGGAGAAAAAGGTCCCATACCCAAAAGCGCATTATTGACATCAACCACTCTGCCTTTCTTGATGGCAGCAACTGAGATCCCTCCTCCCATATGAACTCCAACCATGTTGATCTCGGAAAAATCCTTGCCCAGCTGCCGGGCAAGCAGACGGGAAAGATATCTGATATTAAGAGCGTGGAACAATGACTTGCGTTCAATTTCTGGAATTCCGGAATACCGGGCAATCTCATCAAACTCATCCACCACCACAGGATCGACAATAAATGCCGGAATGCCAAGTGGATCTGCAATCGCCTTGGCAATGAAAGATCCGAGATTTGATGCATGAATCCTACCCCAGAGGGTGGGATCTTTGAGGTCACGTAACATCGCATCACAGATCTTCCAGGTTCCACCCGGCACTGCCCGAACCAGTCCACCTCTTCCGACCACAGCGGCAAGATCCTCTGGTTGAACATTATTTTCTTTCATGGCCTCAAGAACCAGACCTTTGCGAAAATCATATTGCTCAATGATCCCACCAAACTTGTCAAGTTCAACCGGATCGTGGCGGAGATTTTTCTCGAAAATGGGGGTTTCATCCTCGTAAACTGCTATCTTGGTAGAAGTTGAGCCGGGATTTATGGCAAGCACTTTATATGCCATACCATCCTCCTTATATTGTTTTCTTATTTGAGTTCCAACTTGAAATTTCTGGTGATATTTGTCAACCCAAATTCAATATCAGGTATAGATGAACCAGAGGTGAGGGCAACATATCCACACCTCTGGCTTTATCAAACGATGGTTTATGCTTCAGTTTATGAGCATGCGAAAGGTATCTTTGGGCTGGTGCTCTGGTCTTGGATAACAGACCAGATGCGTGATCTCTTCTTCCCAAAGCAACGCAGAACCAATAAAAATGGAATCCTCAAACCGGATATCATCTCCCCAACCAGCGCTCTTATGCATGGTTTTGGGGATGCCTTGCAGGTTTATAAGGAAACGATCAAAGACCTCTGGTTCCAATGGCAGCGATTGGTATTCCTGATTGATAAGCTCGATGGCATAACTCCGGATCACCTTGTTGTGAACATCTTTCCAAACCGAAGGTAGTGAGACAAACTCCAGACCCTGGAAAGCTCCACCGAATTGCACATAGATCCCGCACTGTTCTTCAAGACACGGGAAGAAGGAACAGGTTTTATCAAGATCAAATGCCTTGGATTTGAAGACATCATGCATTGCTCCGGTTTGGGATTTGACATCATGTTTACATTGCATAAGAGCTATTTCATCCCAAACCCTGCTTTGATCCGATCTGAAGCTGTTGCTCTCCTTCACATTCCTGGTCACAGATTCCAGCTTTGAGCTCTTCATCCCTGCTGAGAGCATTTCTCCCGACTCCTGAAAGTGTTTGCTTTTGTAGTGCCATCTTCCATGTTCTGTGCAACTTACTGGGATGATGATTTCTGCCATGGGGGGGATGATCACGGTGGTATTAAGCACCCGGTTTTGCTTTGCACCGATCAGTTCTTCCCCATCGACCATGAGAACGGGTTTGTCCCCTCTGTTTGTAACTTTGAGAAAGGGGACACTTCCACCTTGACTGATCTCTGAGATCTCAACGACTTCTTTCCCAAGGGCTTCCCTCAGAGAAATGTAGTGGTGATTTGCCAAAGTGGTGCGAAACAAGGGTAGAATGCTCATCCCAGAACTATTCTGGCTGCTTTTGGCATAGAGCAATCCGGTTTGATTAAAAGGGTCGCTTTGCATAGTTAGGGTTCCTCCATTATTGATTTGTCGGGATTTTCCCAACAAAATTCAAGGCAAAGAGGTAAGTTCCATGCATTTTCTAGGATGATAAGCATAATCTGTTTGGGCCTAAATCCCTTCATCCCAAGACACTTAACAGCGTCCGAGCTCATAGAAAACCTCCCTTTTCTTTTTGTTGTAACTCCGACTTATTGAGAGTATAATGCAGACCAATAAGAAAGCAAGTTTTTTTTCAGCTCCATCGATATGAAAATCACTTTGTTTACCAACATGATCCAAATCAATGCTCTCAACAGAGATGCCCGAGGTGATAACATACTGGAAGAAAACAATTTCCATTTTGTCTTGACAAAATCCCCCGCTCCAGAATAATAAGAAATTGAAGTGTTTTAGCATGGAAACCAAAAATAAAAAAATAAACTAAAGAGGTGTGTAATATGCATCATATTGGTTCTTATGATGAGCGAGTAAAAGACTTCTCCTGGTCAATCTCAGAACAGGAGCTTGGTTATAAACCCGGAGACAATATCAACATCGGCTGGTATTGCACGGATCGCATCTGCCAGATGGGTAAAGCCGAAAAGATAGCTCTCAAGTGGGAAGGTATCGGAGGCAAAGAGAAAGAGTTTACTTACAACGAAATCCGGATTCTGAGCAACACAATTGCCGATTTCCTCACCAAATTGGGTATCGTTGCTGAGGATCGGGTTTGCCTTTTCCTGGATCGCATCCCGGAGCTTTATATCGGTTTTGTTGGAATAGTCAAGACCGGTGCGATTGCCCAGCCGCTTTTCTCCGCTTTTGGAGATGAGTCTCTGATCGTGCGACTGGAAAATGCTGAGACCAAAGCAATCATCACCCAGAAAAAGCATGTGGGCAAAGTCCGCAAGATCATAGACAAACTGCCACATCTGAAGCACATAATCATTGTTGATGACAATGCCAAGAGTCCATTGCAGGAGCGCGAGATCGCTTTTGAAATGGAAAATACCCCCAAAGTTGAACACTTTGAGTGCTATCCAACCAAAGCAGAATCTCCCTCCGTTTTGCATTACACCTCCGGCACAACCGGCATGCCCAAAGGCGTGAAGCATGTCCACTATTCCCTGATTTCCCAATACCTTACTGCCAAGTGGGTGCTTGACCTGCATGACGATGACATCTATTGGTGCACAGCCGATCCCGGATGGGTTACCGGAACTTCCTATGGCATCATCAGTCCCTGGGCCATGGGTGTTACCCAATGTGTGAATGACATCGGTTTCTCGGCTGAAGCCTGGTACAAGTTTATAGAAAAACACCGCATCACGGTCTGGTATTCTGCCCCCACCGCCATCCGCTCTTTGATGAAAGCAGGTGAAGAAGTTGTGAAGAAGTTTGATCTCTCCTGTTTACGTCACCTGGCCAGCGTTGGTGAACCCCTCAATGCCGAAGCAGTGATCTGGTCGGACAAGGTCTTTGGACTCAAGTTCCATGACTCCTACTGGCAGACTGAAACTGGTTCGATCATGATCTCAAACTATCCCGGAATGCTGATCAAAGCCGGCTCAATGGGCAAACCCTTCCCAGGCATCACAGGTGCTGTGGTCGATCCGGAGACCTATGAACAAATCCACGAGACCGGCAAGATCGGGCTCATAGCTTTCCGTCCCGGCTGGCCTGCCATGATGAGGACTTACTGGAACAACGAGGCAACCTATCAGACCAAATTCAAAAATGGCTGGTATATTCCCGGCGACCGGGCTTACATCGATCCCGAGGGATATTTCTGGTTCGTTGGAAGAGACGACGATATCATCAACACTGGTGGACATCTCGTCAGTCCCTTTGAGGTCGAGTCCGCTTTGCTGGAACATCCCGCGGTTGCGGAATCCGCTGTTGTTTCCAAACCGGATTTTGTTAATATGGAAGTGGTTAAGGCCTTTGTTTGCTTAAAACCCGGCTTTGACGCCACTCCAGAGCTAAATCTTGAGATCATGAACTTCATCCGGAAAAAACTTTCACCTCTGGCCATGCCTCAGGATATAGAATATATTCCCTCCCTGCCCAAAACCAGGAGCGGAAAGATCATGCGCCGCATGCTCAAAGCCCAGGAATGGGGTGAGGAAATCGGCGATACCTCAACCCTCGAAGATGATTAATTAATTCTTAAGGAGAATAAAATGAGAGACGAAATTCGTGAAATCGTATTGGACTATGTCATCCGTGAGTACATGGAAGATCAGGATGAAGAAATAACTTATGACACCGCACTGATCTCAGGTGGGTTCATTGATTCCTTTTCTATGGTATCCCTCAAGGTCTTCCTCGAGACCAAATACGGGATCAAACTCCCGGACGAAGCTGCCACTCCCGAGGCCTTCGACAACGTCGAGAGCATCACCGACCTCGTGATCGAATTCCTGAACAAGAAATAAGGAGTCGAGCATGGCCTACAGCGAGAAAGTACGCTCCACATATCAAGAGCAACTGCAGGGCTTGCAGGAAGCCGGGATCTTCAAGATCGAGCGCTATATCCATTCTGTTCAGGATGCCGAGATCGAAGTCGAATTCCCTCCCGGTGCACCTTTGAAGAAGGTCATCAACATCTGTGCCAATAACTACCTTGGCCTATCCAGCCATCCCGATGTTGTTGCTGCTGCCCACGTTGGTCTTGACGATCGTGGTTATGGTATGAGTTCTGTCCGTTTCATCTGTGGGACCCAGGACATCCATAAACAACTGGAAAGCAAACTTACCGAATTCCTCGGCACAGAGGATACCATCCTCTTTCCTTCCTGCATGGATGCCAATGCCGGTGTCTTCGAAGCCATCCTCAATGAACAGGACGTCATGATCTGCGACCGTCTGGTGCATGCCTCTTTGATTGATGGCATCCGTCTTTGCAAAGCAGCGCAAGACTCCTTCAAACACTCCGATATGGCTCATCTTGAAGAAAAGCTCATCCTGCACGCTGACAAACGCAACAAACTTGTGATCACAGATGGTGTCTATTCCATGGATGGCGATACAGCCAAACTGGATGAGATGGTTGCACTCTGCGAAAAGTATGATGCCATGCTTTTGGTGGATGACTCCCATTCCTCTGGATTCATAGGCAGAACCGGACGTGGAACCCATGAGAAATGTGGTGTGGTTGGAAAGATCGATATAATCACAACGACCTTTGGAAAAGCCCTTGGTGGCGCTTCCGGTGGATGCGTTTCCGGACGCAGAGAACTGGTAGAGCTTTGCCGTCAGAAAGCTCGTCCCTACCTCTTCTCAAATACAATAGCTCCTCCGGTTGTGGCAGGCGTTCTCAGAGTTTTGGATATCCTTTCCAAAACCACCGAACGGCGTGACAAACTTGAGAAAAATGCAAACTGGTGGCGTCAGTCCCTCACCGATGCCGGATTTGTTTTACAGCCGGGAGATACTCCAATCGTTCCGGTGATGCTCTTCAATGCCAAGCTCTCACAGGATTTCGCCCGTGATCTGTTTGCTGAAGGTGTCTATGCCATTGGTTTCTTCCACCCGGTCGTACCTCAAGGCAAAGCCAGGATCCGTACCCAAATCTCGGCTGCCCACGAGATGCACCATCTGGAAAAAGCACTGGCTGCCTTCATCAAAGTCGGCAAAAAGTATGATATCCTTGGCAAAACCAAGAAAGAAATCACCGCCATGTATGGTGCCTGATAACATCTAAACATTACACTATATACAGATATAGCGCTTTCACCTCCTGGTGAGAGCGCTTTTTTATTGACTTGGAAATGCCCATCCCAAATTGTCCCCAAAATGCCTGAACAGTCATTCCCGACCCCGATCAAGAATCAGAAAAGAATAAACTCAGTCATTCCCGACCCCGATCTGGAATCCATAAAAGAATAAGAAACTCAGTCATTCCCGACCCCGATCGGGAATCCATAAAGGAAAAAGAAATGTCCAAACGATATCACGGATTTATCCGGAAACAGCTTGAAGGTATCCTGCAAGCAGGTACATTCAAGACAGAGCGCA
>Ga0116204_1000354_pt1 | contig 25681 bp, 18 predicted proteins | sample LakKivwa52mmetaG_FD_94481 | JGI IMG/M metagenome (GOLD analysis project Ga0116204, IMG submission 94481) | Anoxic lake water microbial communities from Lake Kivu, Rwanda to study Microbial Dark Matter (Phase II) - Lake Kivu water 52m metaG | ecosystem: Environmental > Aquatic > Freshwater > Lake... | reverse complement strand
TTTGCAGGTGCAATATTCACTAACCTGACTCACGATCATCTTGATTATCACAAGACATTCAGTAATTACCTGGCTGCCAAGAAAAGCTGGTTTGACTCGCTTTCTCCCAAAGCCTTTGCGCTTGTCAATGCCGATGACAAGAACGCCCGGGTGATGCTTCAGAACTGCAAAGCGCGTCATTTCACATTTTCTGTAAGAGGTATGGCGGACTTCAGGTGCAGTATCATTGAACAGAGCATCGCAGGGATGGGATTGAAGATGATGGGAGAAGAAGTATGGGTCAGGTTTATAGGCGATTATAATGCATCCAACCTTCTTGCTGTCTGCTCTGCAGCAGAGCTGCTGGGAGCTGACAGGAGGGAAGTGCTGACTATAGTGAGCGGACTCTCCTCCGTGCCGGGCAGGCTTGAAACTATAAGATCTCCTGGCGGAATAACCGGTATTGTCGACTATGCTCATACTCCGGATGCCCTTATGAATGTCATCGGGACCCTGAACCGGATAAGAACCGGAAACATGAAGCTTATAACTGTTGTGGGTGCCGGAGGCGACCGCGACAGGACAAAAAGGCCAAAGATGGCTGCGATATCAGCTGAGGGCAGCAGCAGGGTGATCCTCACCTCAGACAACCCGCGTACAGAAGATCCGGAAAAGATAATTGATGAAATGGAAGAAGGAATAACTCCTGAACTGAAAAACAGGATGCTCAGGATCACAGACCGCCGGCAGGCTATTAAAACTGCGGTAATGATGGCAGAACCGGGTGATATCATTCTTGTAGCCGGCAAAGGCCATGAACCGTACCAGGAGATAAACGGAGTGAAACACCATTTTGATGACAGGGAAGAACTAGGCAATGCCCTGTTGCACAAATAAAACAAAAATAAATGCTTTACTATCTGTTTGAATATTTCGACCAGCTGAATTTCCCCGGGGCAGGGGTATTTAAATATATATCATTCAGGTCAGCGGCAGCAGTTATCACCTCGCTGTTCATTTCGCTGATGATAGGCAGGAGAATAATAACATATCTTAAGAAAAAACAGATTGGAGAGGTTGTCAGAGACCTCGGCCTTGAAGGCCAGAATATGAAGCAGGGAACCCCTTCAATGGGTGGACTCATAATACTGGCATCAATACTTATTCCTACCCTTTTGTTTGCAAAGCTCAACAATGTTTATGTGATCCTGATGCTGCTTACAACTGTATGGCTCGGATCTATCGGCTTTCTTGACGATTACATCAAAATATTCAAAAAGAACAAGGAGGGTCTTGCCGGACGCTTCAAGATCATCGGTCAGATCGGACTCGGTCTGATTGTCGGTCTTACTCTCTACCTGAGCGACGATGTCATGATCCGCGAAAGTGTAAGTGTCAAAGAGCTCACCGCGGGAGAGAAAATTGAATTGCCTGATCCCGTCCAGCCGGTCTCTTCACGCATGGAGATACAGCTGGACAGAAAATCAACAAAAACAACTATCCCGTTCGTGAAAAACAATGAGTTTGATTATTCATGGCTCGTCGCTTTTATCAATAAGGATCACAGGCAGCCCTGGACATGGCTTGTATTTGTGCTGATCACCATATTCATCCTTACGGCTGTTTCGAACGGCGCCAACCTCACCGACGGTCTTGACGGACTCGCCACAGGCACATCGGCAATCATCGGTGTGGCGCTCGGGATACTTGCATATGTATCCAGTAACATCATTTATGCCGATTATCTCAATATCATGTTCATTCCTTATACGGAGGAACTGGTAATTTTTGCCGCCTCATTCATCGGCGCCACCATTGGTTTTCTCTGGTACAACTCCTATCCGGCCCAGGTATTCATGGGCGATACAGGGAGCCTTGCCCTTGGAGGAATTATTGCTGTTTTTGCAATTGTCATCAGGAAGGAACTGTTGATACCGGTACTCTGCGGGATATTTCTTGTTGAGAGCCTGTCGGTAGTGTTGCAGGTGTCATGGTTTAAGAGAACGAAAAGAAAATACGGTGCGGGCAGGCGGATATTTCTAATGGCACCCCTGCATCATCATTACCAGAAAAAAGGATACCCGGAACCTAAAATTGTCACACGGTTCTGGATAGTTGCAATAATACTTGCAGTGATAAGCATAGTAACACTGAAGATCAGATAAGCGGATGAAGAAAAGGAAAGTCATACTGGGAGCCGGGGAGAGCGGTGCGGGGTCTGCGGTTCTTGCACTCAGGAAGGGGTTCGATGTTTTTGTATCTGACAGCGGTGCCGTGAAGGAAAAATACCGGCAGGTTCTCGACAGTCACCGGATAAGATGGGAGGAAGGAAAACATTCCGAAAAGCAGATACTGGAAGCGCATGAAATAATCAAGAGCCCGGGCATAAGAGACGATGCTCCAATTATGATGAAGATCAGAAACAAGGGCATACCGGTTATTTCGGAAATAGAATTTGCCGGGCGTTACTGCAGCGGCATCAGGATATGTGTCACCGGAAGCAACGGGAAGACAACCGTAACAAACCTCATATATCATATTCTTAAAAAGGCCGGCAAGAATGTTGCCATGACAGGAAATGTGGGTAACAGCTTTGCCATGGCTGTGGCAGAGGGATCGTATGATTATTATGTTATCGAGCTCAGCAGTTTCCAGCTTGACGGCATGTTCAGATTCAAGGCAGATATTGCTGTGCTTATGAACATCACTCCTGATCACCTCGACAGGTATGACAATGTATTTCAGAATTATATCGATTCAAAATTCAGAATAACTCAAAACCAGACAAAATCTGATTTTTTCATCTACTGGGCCGACGATCCGATAATCAGGGCTGAACTGGCAAAGAAGGAATACGGTATGATCCTGCTTCCGTTCTCAGATACTTCGAAGAAAAATATGGCCGCCTATATTGAAAACAATGAATTAATAATCAATTACCCACATAAAACCAACCTTATGACTATTCATGACATGGCGTTGAAGGGCCGTCATAACACCTACAATTCGATGGCAGCAGCAATTGCAGGCAAGGTCCTGAACATCCGGAAGGATACTATCAGGCAAAGCCTTGCCGATTTTCAGGGAGTTGAACACCGGCTTGAACCTGTGATCAGGGTCAGTGGCATAAACTTCATAAACGATTCAAAGGCCACTAATGTAAATTCCACATGGTATGCCCTTGAATGCATGGAAACCAAAGTTGTATGGATTGTCGGAGGGATAGATAAAGGTAACGACTATTCGGAATTGTTGCCTGTTGCAGAAGAAAAAGTGAAGGCCATTGTGTGTCTTGGCAGGGATAATAAGAAAATATTGGAGGCTTTCAGTGAAAAGGTTCCGACAATTGTTGAAACAACATCAATGGAAGAAGCTGTCAGGGCTGCCTATTACCTGGCAAAGAAAGGAGAAACGGTATTGCTCTCGCCTGCATGTGCAAGTTTCGACCTGTTCAATAACTATGAGGACAGGGGAAGACAGTTCAAAGCAGCAGTACGTAACCTGTAACATTTTTCTGATATGGAACCGGGCTGGCTAACAAGGACATTTAAAGGAGACAGGGCATTATGGGGCCTGGTGGTCCTTTTTATGGTATATTCCCTTCTTGCTGTCTACAGTTCATCTGTAGGTGTGGCATTTAAAAGCTATGGAGGGGATACGACCTATTTTCTCAGAACCCAGCTTGTTATGCTGCTTCTCGGCCTTGGAATAATCATAGTGGTACACTATCTGCCCTACAGGATCTATTCAGCCCTGGCCGGAATAATTCTTATTGTGGCAGTATTGCTGCTTATCCTGACACTGATATTCGGAGCCAGGGTAAATGAAGCAACCCGATGGCTGGTGATACCGGGGCTCGGATTCCGTCTTCAGACCTCCGATGTGGCCAAGGTTGCCCTGGTTATTTACCTGGCAAGAACATTGTCAAGGTATCAGAATGAACTTGGAAATTTCATGCTGGTGACCAGATATTTCATGGCGCCTGTCGCAATGATCTGTGCGCTCATAATGCCTGAAAACCTTTCGACGGCCCTGATGATCTTCATGATCAGTATAATAATAATGTATATTGGAAGGGTGCCGTTCAGGTTCCTGCTGGCATATATCGGAATGGCAGCTGCGGGAGTTGTCCTTTTTGCTCTTGTTCTTACCGTGTTCACTGAGGATAACAGGGTGGAGGTCTGGAAAAACAGGATTGAAAATTTCTTTTCGGCTGAAGGCGACCCCGATGGCGATTATCAGAGCAACCAGGCTAAAATAGCAATATCAACGGGGGGGCTCTTCGGAAAGGCTCCCGGCAGAAGCACTCAGAGGAACATGCTCCCGCAATCAAACTCCGATTTCATTTTTGCAATAATAATAGAGGAGTACGGACTGATAATCGGTGCCCTTCCATTGGTCCTTGCTTATATGATATTGCTGTTCAGGGCAATAGCAATTGCAAAGAAATGCGAAACTGCTTTCCCTGCCTTTCTTGTGCTGGGACTATCAGTCATGATAGTGGTACAGGCGATGATTAACATGCTTGTTGCGGTAGGGTTGTTCCCTGTAACCGGGCAAACACTTCCGATGGTCAGCTGGGGGAGGACATCGGTGCTGGTAATGAGTTTTTCAATCGGGGCTATACTGAGTGTAAGCAGGGTTGTCAATGCCAGGGCCCGGAAGGAAGAGTTAACTGAAGATGAGATCTCTGATGAAGGAGAGAAAATATATGAACCTGCAGCTCAGTAAAAGGGTCATTATCAGCGGCGGCGGAACCGGGGGACATATTTTCCCGGCAATATCGATAGCCAATGCTCTCAGGAAAATCGATCCCGGGACAGAGATACTTTTCGTCGGAGCCGAAGGAAGAATGGAGATGGAGAAAGTGCCGGCCGCAGGTTATAAGATCATCGGCCTGCCTGTTGAAGGGTTTTACCGGAGCCTTACGCCAAAGAACCTGGCCGTACTATATAAGCTCTTGAAAAGCCTCTTCATGGCACGAAGCATCATCAGGGATTTTCAACCCGATGTTGTTGCAGGTGTGGGCGGATATGCAAGCGGACCGGTCCTCAGGCAGGCAGGCCGCCTGGGGATCCCAACCCTTATCCAGGAACAGAACAGCTGCGCCGGAGTCACCAACAGGCTCCTCGCAGCAAAAGCTTCAGTGATCTGTGTCGCATATGATGGCATGGAGAAATATTTTCCGGCTGAAAAGATCATAAAAACAGGTAACCCGGTGCGTCTGACATTTGATAACCTTGACACAATGCGCGATGAAGCTCTTTCATTCTTCAATCTTGAGAAAGACTCTCCCGTTGTACTTGTCCTGGGCGGATCGCTTGGTGCCGGCACCATTAATAAAAGCCTTTCGGAAAATATCCGGAAGATGTCGGATTCAGGGTACCAGTGGCTCTGGCAGACAGGGAAGCTCTACTTTGAAGATGTGAATGCCCTGGTAAACGTTTCATCCGGCAGGAGAATTTCAGTTCACGCTTTCATAAACAGGATGGATTATGCTTATTCGGCTGCTGATGTTATAATATCACGCGCAGGCGCAGGTACCATTTCCGAACTATGCCTGGCAGGAAGGCCGGTGATACTGATCCCTTCACCGAACGTTGCCGAAGACCACCAGACAAGAAATGCAGAAGCACTGGCTGCCAGGGATGCAGCAGTGATCATCCCTGACAACGAGGCGCCGTTTAAGCTTGTGGATGAAGCAATAAGACTGGTTGCTGACAGGGAGAAAAGAATGCTCCTTTCAGAAAACATAAGAGCCCTGGCCGACAGGGATGCTGATGAGCGAATAGCAAATGAAATAATGAAACTCGCAGGCAGGTGATTGATTTCAGTCATATCAGAGGATTCTATTTCATCGGTATAGGCGGTATCGGGATGAGCGCCCTCGCTCTCTATTTCCGCAGGGGAGGCTATACTGTTGCCGGTTATGACAGGGCTTCGGGCAGTATAACCGAAAACCTGGCCAGGGAGGGATGTGAAATCACCTTCAGTGATGAACCCGGATGCCTGCCGTCATTTTTCAGGGAAATTGGCAGCCGCGACAGAGTGATAATCGTTTATACCCCGGCCATACCGGCCGACAGCCGCATCCTTAACTTCTTCAGGGATAACGGCTATGAGGTGTTCAAAAGATCAGAGATACTCGGGAAACTGTCGTCAGGAACAGACACTATTGCTGTTGCCGGCACTCACGGTAAAACGACAATATCCACAATGATCGCATTCCTCCTCAGACAGTCACACGTAGGCTGTTCAGCTTTTCTCGGGGGGATATCGAAAAACTATGATTCCAACCTTCTCACAGGAGAAGGAAGATATACCATCATGGAGGCTGATGAATATGACAGGTCGTTCCACAGGCTGACCCCGCTCATGGCGGTAGTCACATCAGTTGACGCCGACCACCTTGATATCTACGGCGACCATGCGACTATGATCGCTGCGTATAATGAATTCTGCGGAAAAATCAGGGATGGCGGCACACTCCTCATTAACAGCAGTATAAGAAATCATATTATCTGTCCGCCCGGTATTCAGTTCCTGACATACGGAAGCGATGCAGATGCTGATTTCAGATTCATTGATGTTGAACATAAGGGCGAATACTACATTTTCAGTATGGCAACCCCATGCGGATTAATAAAGGAGCTTAAGTTCCCATTCCCCGGCATAATAAACATCGAAAACATGACAGCCGCTATCGCAGTAGCGCTTAACTGCGGCGTAACGGAGAATGAAATCAGGGAGGAGATAGTTCATTTCAGGGGAGTGAGGCGTCGGTTTGATATCCGGGTGAACATTCCGGGAATTGCATACGTGGATGATTATGCACATCATCCTGAAGAGATCAGGGCCTTCGTAATGTCGTTGCGCGAGTATTTCAGGGGCAGAAGGATTACGGGAATATTCCAGCCGCACCTGTTCTCGAGGACACTCGATCATGCAGACGGTTTTGCGGCCATTCTCGATGAACTTGACGAAGTGATACTTCTTCCTGTTTATCCCGCAAGGGAAAAACCAATCCCGGGAGTCACCTCAGAACTGATCCTTGACAGGATGAAGCTTGAGAAAAAAAGGCTCTTACCCATGAATGAACTGCCCGGCAGGCTCAATATCAATGACATTGATGTGCTGGCAACAATAGGAGCCGGCGATATTGACAGGCTGACCGAACCCATTGAGGAAAAAATAAAAAAGGAGGCACGGAGGTGAGAACGGTATTGCACATATTGATGATTATCCCTGTGTTATATATGCTGGTAATACCATTTTTTCTTTCTGCTTCAACTCTCTCCAGGCCATGCACCGGGATTTCAATAAACATTATCGATTCGTCTGATCATCGCTTCGTAACAAAGCGGCAGCTGCTTGACCTTGTTTACACCAACGGAGGGAACATTATCGGGAAACCTGTTAAGGAGATCAGGATTGCAGGAATAGAAAGCAGGATCAATGAACTGAGGGAACTGAAACAGGCTGAGATTTATACTTCAGTTGACGGGACCCTGCATTTATATATAGATCAGCGAAACCCGGTCATGCGGGTGATCCCTTATGAGGGCGGAGAATATTTCGTTGATGAGGATGGTTTTGTTTTCAGGAAGAAGAATCTTTACAGCCCGAGACTTCATATTGTACTGGGGAATATAAATGTCACGCCGGCTATGCTCGGGAGTGTCAGTATTCTTGATACAGGCCTGAAAAACAGTGTTCTGAGGGATATTTATCATTTTGTGAAATATATCAGCGGAAACAGTTTCTGGTCGGCACAGATTGACCAGATATATGTTAACGGGAAAAATGAGATAGACCTCATACCAAGGGTGGGGAACCATACTGTTCACCTCGGGACATTTGAAAATTACCGCGTCAAGCTGAAGAACCTCCGCGCTTTTTATGACAAAGTGCTCCCCGAAGCGGGATGGAATAAATATTCCGTGATAAACCTTGAATTCAGAGACCAGATAGTATGTAAAAGAAGATAATGACAACCATATTTAAATCACATGAGCAAAAAAGAACAGTATGTAGCAGCAATCGACATCGGGACCACAAAAATTGTGGCTATAGTCGGCAAGAAGAACGAGAACGGAAAGATTGAAATTCTCGGGTTAAGCAAAGCTCTTTCAAAAGGTGTGAAGAGAGGAGTGGTGCAGAATATAGAGGAGACTGTTAATGCAATCCGGACAACGGTCGGGGATGTACAGAAAAGATCAGGGATCCTCTTCTCCGAAGTTTTTGTCGGCATCGCCGGACAACACATCAAGAGCATGAAGAACCGCGGTTATATCATGCGGGATTCCTATGATGATGAAATCAGGAAAGAAGAGGTTTTCAGGCTCATAGATGATATGCATAAGATACATATCGATATCGGGGAGGAGATCATTCATGTTATTCCGCAGAATTTCCTCGTGGATAATGAGACCGGGATCAGGAACCCGATCGGTATGTGCGGGAGAAGGCTTGAAGCCAATTTTCATATCGTTATCGGACAGGTGGCAGCAGCCAAGAACATCGAAAAGTGCATCAGGAAGGCAGGACTTGAGGTGAAGGATCTGATCCTTGAGCCTCTGGCTTCAGCGGATGCTGTTCTGACAGAGGATGAAAAGGAGGCAGGAGTGGCACTTGTAGATATTGGAGGCGGCACAACTGACCTGGCAGTCTATTACGATAACATTGTCAGACATACTGCCGTAATACCCCTGGGCGGGAATGTTGTGACCAGGGATATACAGGAAGGATGCGCAATCCTGCTGAGGCATGCAGAACAGCTCAAATTACAGTATGGCTCTGCACTGGGAGATATTGCACCTGAAGACAAAGTAGTGGCAATACCCGGAATCAGCGGAAGGGATCCCAAGGAGATATCCTTCAGGAGCCTGGCTTATATTATTCAGTCCAGGATGGAAGAAATAATTGATTTTGTCAATTTCGAGATACAGAATTCGGGGTATGCCGAAAAACTTGCTGCCGGGGTTGTGATCACCGGGGGAGGCGCCATGCTTAAACATCTTCCACAGCTGATGAAATTCAAAACAGCCATGGATGTGAGAGTTGGATTGCCGAACGAACATCTTGCCGGAACAAGCCAGAATGAAATAAACCAGCCGATGTATGCTACCAGTGTGGGATTGATAATGAAAGGATTCGAATACCTGGAAACCTACAGGCAGCACATCAACATCGGGACAAAGGACGAATATATGAGGAGTGCTGCATTTCAGGCAAGCGCTGAAACAGGACGCGAAAACGATCCGGAGGATGCTCAGCCCGTTCAGAAAACCACACTGGCAGAAAAGATCAGACTTGCCATGCAGAAGATGTTTGAGGTTGAGGATCAGCCGATCAGCTGAAAGGATTTAAATATGGAGGTTCTTTTTACAATTTACTGTTCATAAACAATTAATACTACTGAAATGCCGGACGATATAATGAATTTTGATCTGCCTGTTGAAAGATCGTCGATAATCAAGGTCCTTGGAATTGGCGGCGGCGGAAATAATGCCGTAAACCACATGTTCGAAAGGGGCATCAGGGACGTGAATTTTGTAATCTGCAATACCGACCACCAGGCTCTGGCAGTAAGCCCTGTCCCGGTTAAGGTGCAGATAGGTGAAGCGCTCACTGAAGGCATGGGAGCCGGGAGCCAGCCCGAAAAGGGCAGGAAAGCAGCCCTGGAAAACCTGGACAATGTTATGGATGCACTGGGTGGAAATACCCGGATGGTATTCATCACTACCGGTATGGGAGGAGGTACCGGGACAGGGGCAATACCGGTAATAGCCAAAGCGTGTAAGGAGGCCGGACTGCTCACAATTGCCGTTGTCACAATACCTTTCAAGTCGGAAGGCAAAGTCCGGATCAGGTATGCGATCGACGGGATCACCGAGCTTAAAGACAACGTTGATTCGCTCCTGGTTATAAACAACGAAAAGCTGAGGGAAATATACGGCAACCAGGGTGTCTCAACCGCCTTCGCAAAAGCTGACGATGTACTGACGACAGCCGTTAAGGGAATAGCAGAAATAATAACTGTTGCCGGTTATATAAACGTCGATTTTGCAGATGTTGAGACTGTAATGAAAAATTCCGGCGTCGCAATAATGGGAATGGGATCAGCCGCAGGAGAAAACAGGGCAATCCGTGCAATAGAAAATGCACTTTCATCGCCTCTGCTTAATTCAAATGACATCACAGGAGCCAGAAGCATTCTTATCAATATTTCATCAGGCCAGGGAGCTCATGAACTTACTATGGATGAACTGGGTGAGATCACTGATTATATGTATGACGTTGCCTCTGATGATGCATTGATAATCAGGGGTTTATCACAAGACTCCGCGCTTGGTGAAAATATCAGTGTCATAGTGATTGCAACAGGCTTTGAAGCCAACAGCATTTTCCAGCCTTATAAATCGAAGAAGCCCAAACAGGTGGAGATACTTGAAAGCAGGCATGCGATACCACCCCGGCTCAATCACGGATCGGCTAATGAGACATTCACTGTTCATGAAAAGAAGGTGAAGAAATCAATCATCAGCGATTTTGAAGAAGAATCACAGGGAGTCATTGATTTCGGAAGTGCAGCTTCTAACGTGAACCGGAAAAATGAAGATGAGACGGCCGGAGAGGAGACGGATAAGCCAGGTGCAACCCTCAGGAAGGTTAAGCAGATGCAGAAGATCATGCAAAAGGAGGGTCTTTCCAACAAAACCATAGAGGAGAACATTGAGACGTTTGAAGATGTCCCTGCTTATGTACGCAGAAATATGCTTCTTACATCTCATGAGAAGAGATCTGAAAGCAAGCTGTCCAGATTCACTCTCACCTCGGACGATGAGGAGGGCCCGGTACTGCGCGAAAACAACGCCTACCTGAACGATAATGTGGATTAATCCGGTGCCCGCATAATAAACTGACGGGCAATAAATATACATGTTCCCTTCGTTTATTTTTTATATTTGCGCAGTGAAGAGGATAATATCCATAATAGCTTTTCTGCCGATGATGTGGCTGGTTTATGCGCAACATCATGATCATGACGGTGAAGGGAAAAAGATCATAAGGAAGTGGCACCTGTCGCATGATTTTTCGGAGGAAGTGCCGGTACCCTTTGATACCGTTTTTTCGTTGTTTCACCGCTACAGGATCTCCGACATAACCTCTCCTTTAAATGCAACCCTCGGAAATTACGGGCTCCCCTTCTATCAGATCAGTTTTTTTGAGCGCACCACGGATCCTGACAAGTACCTTTATAAACACTATTATCCGTTCATCTATCATCCCGGCAATGCTGTTTTCATGAATACCCAGGTTCCCTTTACGGAGATGGTATGGACATACAGCGCACCAAGGGAGACCTCCGAGCAGACCTTCAGGGTAAGACACTCGCAGAATGTGAACAGGTTCCTGAATTTCGGGCTCATATATGATATAATCTACAGCCTGGGGCAGTACAACTACCAGAGAGCCGAGGATAAAACCTTTACATTTTATTCATCATATACAGGTCCTAAATACAAAGTATATTTTGCTTCAGGGATCAATAGCATCATCTCGTATGAAAACGGTGGAATACCTGAAGGTGCAGACATGGGTCAGACCGATACCCGGGAAATCCCCGTGACCCTCGGAAGCCTGAATGTGGCCAGAAGCATACTTAAGAATCAGAATATTCTTCTTGTCCAGCGTTATACAATAGGCAGTCAGACAGTTACAGGTGACACTGCAAACCATGACAAAAAAGGTTTCCCGGGTCTGAGCGGCACTTTTTCCCATATTCTCACCTGGGAAAAAAACAGGCGAACATACACCGATAATTACCCTGAATCGGGTTTCTATGATTCATTATATATAAACAGTCGCGTAACATTCGACTCTCTTTCATCGCGTGAACTGAAGAATACAATAAGATTTGACTTCACAACCGATGAAACGAAGAAATTCAGGCTTCAGGGAGGTGTGGGATTAAGAAATGAGCTGTTCCGCTACAGCCAGATAATCCCGACACATGATACAACGATTGCTGATACGGCCGGATGGAACAGAAGCAATAATGCGGTCATCGGCCGGCTTTACAATAATATTGGTGATAATTTCAGCTGGAATGCAAACGGAGAGCTATACCTGACAGGTTACCGTGCCGGCGATTTTGCACTTAAAGGAGAAATAATAAAATCATTTGAATGGAAGAAGGGTACGGCATCGTGGTCGATAAACGGAAGTATTTCGGGTACTCAGCCCTCATTCTGGTACACTCAGTGGGGTAGCAATCATTTTGAATGGAATAACGACCTTAAGAAAGAACTAAGGATTGATATCGGGACACGCTTCAAATACCCGGCTATCAGAACCGATATTAGGTTTAATTATGCCATAATCGACAACTATACCGACTTTGATACGCGTGCTCTTCCCTATCAGCACGACGGGGGATTATCCGTTGCTGCCATTTCAGCCAGCAGGGAACTTGTTCTGTGGAAATTCCACATTGCCGCAGATGTTGTAGTGCAGAAGAGCAGTAATTCTGAAATCCTCGATCTTCCTTTGTTTGCGGGACGCTCGGCTGTATACTTTGAACACCATTTCAGGTTCAGGCAGACAAACGGAAGGCTCTCCTCCCAGATTGGGGCTGAGGCCACGTATCACACTCTATATTATCCTTACTCTTATATGCCGGCTACAGGGAGGTTCTACAGGCAGGAACAGGCAATGGCGGGTAACTATCCTTATCTGAATGTTTTTCTTAACCTGAAGCTTAAAAGAACCCGGTTTTTCATAATGCTCGACCATCTTAACTCGGGATTTACGGGTGATAATTACTTTTTTGTCCCATCTTATCCAATGAATATCAGGATGATACGTTACGGATTAGCCTGGACGTTCTACAATTAAATATTTATTGTATCTTTGCACCCGGTTTTTTGATTCTTTTTATGTTTAACTAATTCAACATCTTTGGTTAGAAAAATTACTGTTATTCTGATATACCTGGGAGTATTTTTCACTTCCTGTAATAAAAACCCCGACTTTTCAACGAATAGTGTTCCCGCAAACTTTGACCTTGATTCGATCAGGGCAAGGGGAAGCCTTATTGCGGTAACCGATTTTAACTCGACCAACTATTTCATTTACAAGGGAGAGCCAATGGGTTTTCATTACGAAATGCTGTCTGCTTTCGCCGAACATATAGGCGTTGATCTTGTACTGATTTCCCAAAACCATCTTGAAAAAGCATTTGATCTGCTTAATACCGGGGAAGCCGATCTGCTTGCACTGAGTCTTACGATCAACTCAACACGGAAAAACAATATACTCTTTTCGATCCCCATCTATGAGACAAGGCAGGTTCTTGTTCAGCGCAAACCACGTCACTGGAGATCGATGACGGCCGACGAGATAAACATGAGCCTTATCAGGAACCAGCTGGGCCTGGCGAACCTGACGATCTTTGTTCAGGAGGGATCATCGCATTCAGAACGACTCAGAACACTTTCGGACGAGATAGGAGATTCAATTGTAATTGTTGAAGTGCCCTATGATGCTGAAGAGCTGATCCGGAATGTTGCAGGAGGTGAGATTGAGTATGCAGTTGTAGATGAGAACGTTGCCCGGGTCAATGCGACTTATTATCCTGAAATTGACATAAAAACCCCGGTAAGCTTTCCTCAGAATGTCGGATGGGGTATGCGCAAGGAACACTCTGCCATGCTCCGGGCTGAACTTGACAACTGGCTGTCGGGTTATTTGAATACCGGGTCTTATGCCCTGTTATACGCCAAGTACTTCAGAAATGAAAGATCGAGCAGGATTATTAAGAGTGATTATTATGCGCCGAATACGGGAAGGATCTCACAGTGGGATGATCTTATTATGTCGGCAAGCAGGGAGATAGACTGGGACTGGCGTCTGCTGGCGTCGCTGATATACCAGGAATCGAGGTTTAAACCGAATGTGAGGTCCGGGGCGGGAGCTTACGGACTCATGCAGGTAATGCCTTTTACGGCAGTAAGCATAGGGATTGACATCTCATCGCCTTCAAGTAATATTAAAGCCGGAACGGAATATTTAAGCAGGCTCCATTCAATTTTTGACCCGAGGATTGAAGACGAGAAGGAAAGGATAAAATTCATCCTGGCGTCGTATAACGCAGGCCCCGGTCACATCCTGGATGCGATGCGGCTTGCCGACAAGCATGGGATGAACCCGGGTTCATGGAATGATGTCGCCATATGGCTCCGGAAGAAATCGGAACCGAGATATTTCAATGACACTGTTGTAAAAAACGGCTATTTCAGCGGCACAGAGTCACTGAACTATGTGACAGAGATACTCGACAGATATGAACATTACAAGAACTTCATTCCGGAGCAGATCAGCCAGAATTATTGATTGCTGAAGAAGTTACCGCCGGAAACCCCGGGATCTAGTCGTATTTGATTGCTTTAACCGGAGTGATCCTGCTGATGAGCTTTGAAGGTACAAGGAGCATGAAAAGAATGGCGGCCATCGTTCCCGCATTGAGAAGAAGTATATGTGCAAGTTCAAGATTAACTGGGACGATCTTGATATAATATGATGACGGGTCAAGGGAGATAATCCCTGTCTTCAGCTGCAGAAATGCAAGTCCGATGCCTGCAATGTTACCCCAGAGAAGTCCTTTGCCGATAAGGTAAGCCGCCTGGTAGAGAAATACCCTCCGTATAGTAGCATCCTCAGATCCGAGGGCTTTCAGCACGCCGATCATATTTGTCTTTTCAAGGATGAGTATCAGCAGGCCTGATATCATATTGAACCCTGCGACAACAAGCATAAGCACGATAATTATGATCACGTTGACATCCTGGAAGTTGAGCCAGTCAAATATCTGCGGATATTTCATCCGGATGTTTGTTATCTTGAACTGTTCATCATCTTCCATCAGCCTGTAGCCGACAGCCTCTCTCACAGCGGAAGTCATTTCATCAAGCCTGTCAAAATCCCTTATGAATATTTCAAATCCGCTGATCTGATCATCATCCCATCCGTTAAGTCTTTTTATATGGCCGATATCGCAAAAAACATAGATCTTGTCAAACTCCTCCAGGCTTGTCTCGTAGATCCCGCTCACGGTGAATTTTCTCATTCGCGGCGGATCCTGTACAAAGTGCATCGCAAATGAATCGCCGGTTTTCAGGCGAAGCATATCGGAGATCTTCTTTGAAATGATCACCCTGTCTGTACGCACTGTGTCAGTCACCCTGAATACCGAACCTTCAATCATATTGCTGCTGAAGAACGACCAGTCAAAATCGCTTCCCACACCTTTCAGTACAACCCCCTGGAAATCCTCTTCTGTTTTGATTATCCCTGCTTTCGTTGCAAATACCTGAATATGGCTGATACCCGGTATTCCTTTTATCTTCTCAATGAATTCCTGTCCCTGGCGGACAGGGACTGTCTCAAAAGAGATATTTGAATCAAAATTTACGATCTGGATATTTGAGCCAAATCCTACAATTTTCTCCCTGATCTGCTGCTTGAACCCGGTAAGAATTGCAACTGCCAGGATCATCACGGCCAGGCCCAGTGCAATACCTGTTATGGCAATTACATTAATCGGCCGCGAGAATGAGGTTCCTTCCCGCCGGCCTTTTATAAGTCGCTGTGCTATGAAATATGGTAAATCCATTAAACCAAGAATCCAAAATTAGTAAAAAATCTCAGTGTATCTGTGCATTCTCTGTGGACCTCAGTGTTAGTTTTTAAGTTTTTCCTGTTACACGGAAGATACGCTGAGGAGGCACACATCTACAGAGAAAAGTTTTACTTTTGCAATAAAGGCTGTTAAAATGAAGCGATTATTTACATCATTTATCGTTGTTTTTGTTTTTTTTTGCTCCTGCCATGGTACAATGAAAATCCCGGTTCCGGGGGCAAACCAGATAGAAAAGTACTGGCATCTTATTGAAGGGAAATCAGTTGCGCTGGTTGCAAACCAGACAACGATGGTCGGACAGACTCATCTCGTTGATAACCTGATAAATATTGGGATCGACATCAGGGTCATTTTTGCTCCTGAGCATGGATACCGCGAGATGGCAGCCGACGGAGCGCTGATAAACGATGGCAAAGATCCGGTAACAGGAGTGGCAATCAGGAGCCTTTACGGGGAGCACCTGAAACCATTGCCGGAAGATCTCAGGGGAATAGAGGTGGTTATTTTCGATATCCAGGATGTAGGCGTCAGGTTTTATACTTACATCTCAACACTTCATTATGTGATGGAAGCCTGTGCCGAGAACAATGTGAAATGCCTTATTCTTGACAGGCCAAATCCCAACGGGTTCTATTTCGACGGGAATATTGCAGATACCTCATACCGATCCTTCGTTGCAATGCACCCGGTGCCGGTAGTCCATGGCATGACTGTTGGAGAATATGCCGGGATGATCAACGGGGAAGGCTGGCTTAAAGGGGGCATCAGGTGTGATCTCACAATTATTAAGTGTAAAAATTACACTCATAAAACCCTGTATGATCTTCCTGTACAGCCTTCACCGAACCTGCCGAACCAGACATCGGTATATCTTTATCCTTCTGTCTGTTTTTTTGAAGGAACACGTATCTCACTGGGCAGGGGAACGCCATTCCCTTTCCAGGTATATGGATCACCTTTGCTTCCCGACAGGGGATTCAGCTTTACTCCTGAAAGTGTTCCGGCTTCAACAAATCCACCCCTGCGCGGAGAGAAATGTTACGGGGTCGATCTCCGGAATGCCATGAGAGATAAAATTGTTCCATCCCCCGGGATAAACATGAAATGGGTGATAGAAGCTTATAATGAGTACCCTGAGAAGGATAGATTCTTTACCGCATATTTTGACAGGCTTGCGGCAGGACCGGTACTCAGGGAACAGATCATCAGTGGGATGACCGCGGAACAGATCAGCGATACCTGGAAAGAGGATCTGAAGGAATTCGGGAAGACCAGGAAGAAATACCTGTTGTATAAATGATCCCCCGGGGGTCATACCCTCCCAGGATATACCTTCAGCGCTTCTGCCAGAGTCTCTATGGCATTCTTCAGATCCCCGATCTTCAGTACATATGCTATCCTTACCTCATTCTTCCCGAGCCCCGGTGTTGAGTAAAAACCCGAGGCCGGAGCAACCATGACGGTTTGATTCTTAAATTCAAACTCCTCAAGGAGCCATTGGGCAAATTGATCGGCATCGTCAACCGGAAGGCTGACTACTGTATAAAATGCTCCTTTGGGTTTCGGGCAATAAACCCCGGGAATTTTGTTAAGGGCTTCAACCATGTAATTACGCCGTTCGGTATATTCCCTGTTCACCTCCCTGAAATAATCAGGAGGAGTGTCAATTGAAGCTTCAGCGGCTATCTGGCCGAGTCCGGGTGGCGAAAGCCTTGCCTGTGCAAATTTCAGAGCTGTGGACAAGACCTGCTTGTTTTTTGTGACCAGAGCCCCGATTCTTATTCCGCATTCACTGTAACGCTTTGATACAGAGTCAAGAAGAATAACATTATTCTCAATCCCCCTGAGATTCATAGCCGACAGGTGCTCAGCGCCGTCGTAGCAGAATTCCCTGTAAGCCTCATCAGAGAAGAGCCAAAGATCATACTTCCTGATTATATCCCTGAGCTGGAAAAGCTCTTCTTTTGAATAGAGATATCCGGTTGGGTTATTTGGGTTGGCTATAATAATTCCTTTCGTCGCCGGAGTTATCTTTTTCTCAATCTCCGCGACAGGAGGAAGGGCAAAGTCATCCCTGATAAAGGATGTGACAGGAACTATCTTTACTCCTGCCGAGGTGGCAAAACCATTGTAATTAGCATAGAACGGCTCAGGTGTGATTACCTCATCACCCGGGTTTATGCATGAGCTGAATGCGAAGAGGATCGCTTCCGATCCGCCGGTAGTGATAAGTATTTCAGTATGATCTGCATCAATCCCGTTATTTCTGTAATAACCTGCCAGCTTGCGGCGGTATGATTCATTGCCTGCAGAATGGCTGTATTCAATTACTTTCTGATTGATATTCCTTAAGGCATCCAGGGCAATCACGGGAGTCGGAATATCAGGCTGCCCGATGTTCAGATGATATACCTTCCTTCCCTTTCGTTTTGCTTCTTCAGCGTAAGGCACCAGCTTCCTTATAGGAGAGGCAGGCATAGCCTTGCCTTTTTCTGATATTGACGGCATTGAGGGTAAGTTTTTTGTTTTAAACAAGATTTCAAAAATACACAAAATAGAGTAAGATAAAATGGATTAGTATCATATTAATTAAAACCCGGGGAGACTGACTGAGTTGTACAGTCTTTCCTGATCAAATCTCCTTTCAACCCTCTTCAACCTTCAACTTCGTTCAACTCCCTTCAGCCATCATTTCATAATTATTTCTATTTTTGCAGATCGGTTATACAAGACTTAACCTGTCGATACCCATGGATATCCCGCCAAAATATGAGCCGGCAAAAGCTGAAGGAAAGTGGTATGATTACTGGATGAAGCATGGTTATTTTAAAAGCACTCCTGATGAGCGGGAACCATACACCATAGTGATACCGCCGCCAAATGTGACCGGGGTTCTCCATATGGGTCACATGCTTAACAATACAATACAGGATGTGCTTGTCCGCAGGGCAAGGATGCTTGGTAAGAATGCCTGCTGGGTGCCGGGAACAGACCATGCTTCAATAGCAACTGAAGCAAAGGTTGTGGCAAAGCTTAAAAGCGAGGGCATTGAAAAACGAAACATATCGCGCGATGAGTTTCTTGAACATGCCTGGGAATGGACCAGGAAGCATGGCGGCATAATACTTGAACAGCTCAAAAGACTTGGAGCTTCGTGCGACTGGGACAGAACCCTCTTCACGATGGACAGGGAGAGGTATGATTCCGTTATAAAGATATTCGTTGACCTTTATAACAGGGGACTGATATACCGGGGTGTAAGAATGGTAAACTGGGATCCGCAGGCAAGAACAGCCGTCTCGGATGAAGAGGTCTATTTCACGGAGGAGCAGTCAAAACTATATTTTGTAAGGTATAAGATTGTTGGCTGGAATGATTATATCACTGTAGCCACCACACGTCCTGAAACCATACTCGGCGATACTGCTGTCTGTGCAAACCCTGATGATGAAAGGTACAAACACCTGAAGGGCAGGAAAGTCATTGTTCCAATGGCAAACAGGGAGGTCCCTTTCATTTTTGACGAATACGTCGATATGGAATTCGGGACAGGCTGTCTCAAGATCACTCCCGCCCATGATGTCAATGACTATATGATCGGGCAGAAGCACAATCTCGGGTCAATTGATATTTTCAATGATGACGGCACTATAAGCAAACAGGCTGCGATGTTTGTCGGGGCCGACAGGTTTGCTGCAAAAGAGCTTGCCGAGAATGAACTGAAGAGAACCGGGAACCTTATTAAGGTTATTCCATACAATAATAAGATAAGCCGTTCTGAACGGACACATGCCATAATTGAACCAAGGCTTTCAATGCAGTGGTTCCTTAAAATGGAAGAGATTTCCCGTCCTGCACTCGATGCTGTCATGAAAGGTGATATCCGCCTTCATCCTGCAAAATTCAAAAACCTCTACCGCCACTGGATGGAAAATGTCCATGACTGGTGCATAAGCCGGCAGTTGTGGTGGGGACACAGGATCCCTGCCTGGTATTATGAGAGAAATGAATTTGTTGTTGCGGAGAATGAATCTGAAGCCCTTAAGCTGGCGATAACCAAAAGCGGGAACAGATCTCTTACCGGAAAAGACCTGCGACAGGATGAGGATGTACTGGATACATGGTTCTCATCATGGCTCTGGCCGATAACATGCTTTGACGGGATAAATAAACCCGGTAACCCTGACCTTAAGTATTACTATCCTACGAACGATCTTATCACGGCACCCGAAATTCTCTTTTTCTGGGTTGCGAGGATGATAATAGCCGGTTATGAATACCTCGGTAAGAAGCCTTTCAATAATGTATACCTGACGGGCCTTGTCCGTGACCAGCAGAGGCGGAAGATGTCAAAATCGCTTGGTAATTCTCCCGAACCGCTCGAGCTTATCGACAGGTTCGGTGCGGATGGTGTGAGGGTAGGCATGCTCTTATGTTCACCGGCAGGTAACGATCTCCTTTACGACGACTCACTGCCTGAACAGGGGCGCAATTTCGCAAATAAGATATGGAATGCTTTCAGGCTTGTAAAAGGCTGGACGGTTGATGAAAAGGCACTCCAGCCTGAACACTCCGCGGCTGCCGTCAGATGGATGACGGAGGCGCTCAGGAAAGAAGCATCTGAAATCGATTCGGAATTCAGAAAATTCAGGATCTCAGAAGCATTGATGACTGCATACAAGCTTTTCCGGGATGAATTTTCGGGATGGTACCTTGAAATAGTCAAACCGGAATACGGGAAACCCGTTGACAAAAAGACTCTGGAAGCAACAACAGCTTTCTTTGACAGTCTCCTGAGGCTGCTGCATCCTTTCATGCCTTTCATCACTGAGGAAATATGGCAGATGCTCGGCGACAGGCAGGAGGGAGAGAGCCTGATGATTAGCAGGATACCCGAACCTAAAAGGCATAAAAAGGAGCTCCTGGCCAGGTTCGATATAATTAAGGATATTGTCAGCTCTGTGAGGACAGCACGTAAAGAGAGGGATTTGCCCCCCAGGGAAAAGATAATCCTTTATGTAAAAGCCGAAAAGAAGAATTTCGACCAGGAGTTTTTGCCTGTCCTTGTCAGAATGTGCGGCCTTTCGGGAATAGAGTTTGTTGACAGCAAGCCTGCAGGAACCTTTTCATTAATGGTTCATACCCTTGAGCTTTATATACCTTCCGGTTCAGGCTTCAATAAAGAAGAAGAACTGAAAAAAATTGAGGACGATATTGAATATTACAGGGATTTCCTGGCTTCAGTTATGAAGAAGCTTGATAATGAGCGTTTTGTACAGAATGCTCCTGATAATATCCTGGAGCTTGAACGAAAGAAGAAAAGCGATACGGAGTTGAAGATAAGATCACTCGAGGAACGGAAGAAGGAACTGGGATAACCCCCCCAACCCCCAAAAGGGGGCTAATTCTCAGTACATATGGTGCTTTAGTACCGGGGATTATTGAATTCTCTTCCTGACAAGGTAGCTCTGCTCTATCGGGAAAAATTCCCAGTCGTTATTCAAGATCATATGCCATCCTTCACCTTCAATCCGGTTTTTATCCTCCCTGAATCCCTTTGCAGATATCCGGAGATACCTTAAATTATTTGAGACCAGGCACCCGCCTTTGTCCACTGTCAGCTTGCCCCAGTTGTCGGAAACCCTTATCCGGCTGTAAATAGTGCCCAGCGTATCCAGTGGACGGATATCTTCAGGCTCAAAGTCAAAGGAGGGGCTTATAAGCTCAAGGAATACGACAGGTTTCTCAGTGAAGGTTGTGATCTGTCTGCGGATATGTTCCCTTATCTGTTTATCCCTTTCGGTTTCCTCTTCCACTATCTTGTCGACGTCATAATTGATAGCAATACTCCCTGCTACATCGCGGCATACTTCGGGTAGCTGGATCTGATAGAGTTCCCTTACCAGGTTTCCCAGGTCCACGTCCAGTGTTGGCATTGATGAAAAACTGAATCCCTTCTGCTTAAGCAGGGTGGCATAAAGGGCTCCGTGAATAAAGCCATATGACCTTGAGTATGAAGGGAAGGAGTATATACGATCGAGGTTCTCAAACAGGCGGGTGTAATATTCCTCCGGGGAGTTTGTCGAGAGGGAGATGAAGGTAAAGGTGGCGAGTCCTTCATAATTCTCAAACCTTGTCTCATCAGTCGCATAGCTCTTATAGCTTTCGCGGTTTGACTCCCTGAAGATCAAAGCATCTCTTAAAGCCAGCAGTTTTTCAGGGCCTTCAGATTTGATGGCTTTTCGGAGAGCCTTCCACTCCAGTTTTATCCAGAGCCTTGCATTTTTTTCATCCATAACACTGATGTTGAACCCTGAGGATGAATAACCGGCCGATTCCTGGAAGCAATGGAACAGACTGTGGATAGTGCGTGACAGTATCCTGAACCCGTCTTCTTCTCCCGGCAGGGGGACCATTGCAAAACGGGTCCCTCCATATGTAACTGGATTGTTGTTTATTATCAGTTCTCCCGGGTATGTGCCGGTGTATATCCCGTCTTTTGCTTTCAGCAGTCCCTCCCTGTCGGGCTGGCTGGCAGTGATTTTCCTTGTGGTGCGGTCAACAAACAATACCGGCCCGTACAGGTTTTTGCCCCAGAGTTTCCCGTCATCCCTGTTACAGATCTCTTCAACTTCCCTGAAATAAAGAAGCGCTTTTTCGGGTGTCAGGTATGAATTATCATTTTCTTCCCTGCATCCTGCGAGAAATAAAAGCAGGATTATTATCCATCTGTTCATCAGCGGCAAATTATCAGATTCAAAAGTAATTAAAATCTGTCAATAACTTAAAGATGAACTGACCCCTGCGGCAGATGACGACATTTATCATTTTCTGTAACGATTAAATGTCTATTTTTGCACCTCTATTATTGACCTGTTATGAAGAATAATGATCTGCTCCTGAATCCCAATGAGCTGGTGCAGTACCTTAAGAAGCCTGCACACGATTTTACACGCGACGATCTGATAAGATTCATAGAAGCAAAAGGGATATCAATGGTAAATTTCAGGTATGTTGCGGAGGACGGGAAGCTCAAATCTCTCAACTTCGTTCCGTACAGCCGTGATCATCTTCAATCGATACTTACTGCAGGGGAAAGAGTTGACGGGTCGAGTCTCTTCTCATTTATTGGATCAGGCTCGAGCGATATGTATGTTGTTCCCAGGTACCGGACGGCTTTTGTAAATCCTTTTACTGAGACTCCGTCACTTGAGATCCTGTGTTCATTTTATGGCAGTGACGGGAATCCGCTTGAAAGCTCACCCGAGTATATCCTGAAAAAAGCCTATGGCCGTTTTACGAAAAATACCGGATACAGGCTCAAAACATTCGGGGAACTGGAGTATTATGTCAGATCGGTTCATGATGATCTCTACCCGCTTATTGACCAGAAGGGTTATCATCAGTCAAAACCTTTTGCAAAGTTTGAGGATCTCAGGGTCAGAGCCCTCAGCCTTTGTGCAAAGGCAGGCTGCAGGATCAAGTACGGTCATTCAGAAGTCGGCAGCTTTACGAGAGAGAACGAGGATTTTGAGCAGCACGAGATTGAATTCCTGCCTGTCGAACCGGAAGATGCAGTGGATCAGTTGATTATAGCAAAATGGATACTGAGGATGATCGGTTATGATTATGGAGTGGAAATCAGCTTTGCCCCGAAAATAACTGTCGGCAAAGCAGGTTCGGGGATGCATATACACATGATGCTGGAAAAAGATGGCATGAACCGGATGGTTGAAAACGGGCAGCTCAGCAAGCCGGCCCGGAAAATGATGGCAGGTATTCTCGATCTGTCAAAAGCTCTTACCGCATTCGGAAATACCATTCCCACGTCATACCTGAGGCTGGTGCCTCACCAGGAGGCTCCTACCAGTATATGCTGGGGCGACAGGAACAGGTCGGTACTGATAAGAGTGCCCCTTGGCTGGAACGGTGCAATGAATATGATCAGGGATGCTAATCCTGATGATAATACTCAATTTGAAGATATGCCTTCAAAGCAAACCGTGGAACTGAGATCGCCTGATGGTTCTGCTGACATGCACATGCTCTTTGCCGGCCTGGTTGTGGCGATAGAACATGGCCTTGAGATGCCGGGAGCACTTGAGATGGCTGAAGATCTTTATGTCAGCTACAATATTTTCAGGGATGCCGGAAAGGAGAAGAAGAAGAAACTGGAATCGCTTCCTGCTTCATGCTGGGAATCTGCTGACTGCCTGCTTGATAAAAGGGATTATTTCGAACGTGGCGGGGTATTCCCGGCAGGTGTTATTGACAATATTGCATCAAAGCTCAAGGCATTCAATGATAAGGATCTGAGCGAAAGAATTCATGACAAGCCGGAAGAGATCAGCAAGCTGGTCAGGCACTATCTTCATTGCAGCTGATAGTACGGCTCTTCCCTTTTTCCTCTTCCCTGGCTTCCCTGACACTAACGTTAAAGCTCAATACCGGGAATCGTGTCAGGCTGAAGTTACATCGCTTTGAGACTCATGTCGAGGCTTTTAATATGATGTGTCAGGGCTCCTACCGATATGAAATCAACGCCGCATTCTGCATAGGCCCTTACGGTTTCGAGGGTAATGCCTCCTGAAGACTCAATTTCGTACCTGCCGCCAATGATCTTTACAGCTTCGCATGTGTCTTCCGGGCTGAAATTATCCAGCATTATGCGGTTCACTCCTCCGACAGCCATTATTTTATGCACATCATCAAGATTCCCGGCTTCTATCTCAATTTTAAGTTTTCTCTTGTTCTTTTGAAGATATTCCCTTGTTTTTCTGACGGCCTGCTCAATACCTCCGGAATAAACGATATGGTTGTCCTTCAGCATGATCATATCAAAGAGACCCATACGATGGTTAATGCCTCCCCCGATCCTTACCGCCTCCTTTTCGAGGAACCTGAAGCCGGGGGTTGTTTTACGGGTATCAAGGATCTTAGTCCCGGTGCCGGCCACCGCAGTAACATACCTGTTTGTGTTTGTTGCGATACCGCTCATCCTTTGCATGATATTAAGCACCAGGCGTTCAGCTTTCAATATTGACTGTTGCCGTCCGGAAACATAAAATGCAATATCTCCGGGCCTGATCCGGCTGCCGTCTCTGATGAGTACTTCGCACTCCAGTGTTTCATCGATTGCTGTAAAAGATCTGACGGCAACATCAACTCCCGCAATAATTCCCTCTTCTTTTATCAGGAGCATTGCTTTGCCGGCAGCCTCCCACGGGATACACGCAAGCGAGGAATGATCTCCATCCCCGAGGTCCTCACCGATACTTCTGAGTAAAAAATCCCTGAGAACTCTATTTTCCATTTTCAGCTTCTATGCGGATTGAATGGATAAGAAGTTCTGGCCCTGCCTTTTTCAGCAGGAAGTAAACCCTGAAATTACCTTTTTCTGTCTTCAGGATGCCAATAGCATACTGGGCGTCGCTCTTGGCACCCTGGTGGCGGATGATGAAATCCCTTGTTTTATATGTTTTAAAGAATTCATTAAGAATGGCTTCTGCAACATTCTTCTTGTAAAAATCTTCCTTGTCAAGGAGGAGCACCCCTACCGTTGCATTCATAAACCTGGCAAGCTCAGCGGCATTGCCGGCCTTAAATGCAATCGTAATGCCCTCGGGGATCCTGGCCTGCTCCTGTTCTTCGTTCACCGGTGAGCTGAGTGCAATAAGCAATACAGGTATTATGTTAATAAACTGCGTCATCCTTTTTTGTTCTTCTTTACAGTTCTGCGCATCACAAATTTAGCATTTTCAGTCAAGAAACCGGTTCTGTCCGGCCAATATAATTATAATTGCACGTATGCGTTATTAATTATTATAAATTTACACAAAAGTCGGGCCAATATTTATGAAGATCGCCTTGTTGCTGACGGGAAAGACATCAGATCCCCATATTGCCGGGGTTGCTGAAATTTACACAGCCCGCATAAGGAAATATGCATCATTTGAGGTTATCACAATTCCTGATCTGAAAAACACCAGGAATATGCCG
>Ga0116204_1000351_pt1 | contig 25706 bp, 25 predicted proteins | sample LakKivwa52mmetaG_FD_94481 | JGI IMG/M metagenome (GOLD analysis project Ga0116204, IMG submission 94481) | Anoxic lake water microbial communities from Lake Kivu, Rwanda to study Microbial Dark Matter (Phase II) - Lake Kivu water 52m metaG | ecosystem: Environmental > Aquatic > Freshwater > Lake... | reverse complement strand
GGCACTTTACCTTAATGGGTAGAGTGCCTTTAAGTTGACCACTAGATTTTGGAAAGCGGTATTTAACCACCTAATTTTGGAAAGCTGAATACTTAGCTTACCACCTAATTATTTAAAGGGCCATTTGTTTTTCTTGTGTGAACCTGAGATGATGATTCGAATGTATTCGATATCTAGATGCTTGAATGCAGGATGATTGGACAAGAATTCAAAGATTTCAGGATTGTTAACCTCAGTGATTGAATTTGTGTCTTTATTCATGATGTGAATATGGCTATCCGCTGAGTGCATTGGGTTACCCATCGCAAGATCGTAATATTTGGTATCATTGATGTAGATTTCAACAACAATCTTTTGCTCAACGAGAAATTCAAGATTGTTATAAATGGTCGAGACATTGTAAAAACCACGGCTGGCAAGGGCTTTTTGAATTTCCTTGAATGTCAGATGCTGATTTTCAAGTACCTCGATCATCGCTTTTCTACTTTTGGTCAGACGCATTTTGTCTGTTCTAATTTTATGGTAATAACGTTCTTTAAGATCCACTGTAATCGCGCTCCTTTGAGCAGATGAAGATACATATATTCATACATTTACATTATAACAGTATTTATAAATGGTTTAAAGAAATATGCTTGATAGTATTCAATCACATTGAAACGTTTTCTTCATGAAACAAGAGAAACTAAAAGAGATACCATGACCAAAAAGGACGTTTTAATGCTATAATAGAGATGGTGATGTCATGCATATTGTCTTTGGTGGATCATTCAATCCGCCGACCATCGCACATCAACATATGATTCTTAAACTGCATGAGACCTTTAATCAGTCTCGCGTTTTGATTTTACCAGTGGGTGATGATTATACAAAACCTGAATTGATACCGATAAAGCATCGAATCAACATGCTTAAACTGATGATACAAGACATGAAAGATGTATTGATTTCGGACATTGAAGGAAATCGTCCATGGTTAGGTACCTTAAGAAGTTTAGAAGAACTTTCAAAAGACTATTCCGATCTTTCATTTGTCATCGGATCAGATAATCTCAAAGGTCTATTCACTTGGATTGATTATCAGACATTATTGGCCAAGTATCCCTTCATCGTTATGACTAGACCAGGATCACTCTCAAAAGAGGAAGCAGAACACATGTTTCTTCACCTTAAACACCACTTCACATTCATTGATTTTGATGAAGACATTTCCTCAACGAAAGTAAGACAAGATATTGTGAATGCAGCACCATTTCTTTCGCCTGAGGTATATGCATACATCATGGATCACAAGCTCTATAAGGAGAACTCTCATGTATAAACACGGATGGATCAAAGTTTCAGCAGCTACTCCAAAAATTAATGTCGGTGATCTCAAGCATAACAAGGCTGAGATTATTCGTATCTTAAATCAAACTGATGCATCCATCATTGTCTTTCCAGAATTGACAGTGACAGGGTACACATCTTCTGATCTTTTTTACCAAGAATCATACATTCAGGAAGCCAAAAAGACATTGAAAGAAATCATCGATGAAACGACATACCAAGGTGTCTATATTTTAGGTGCACCATTGGATTTGTATGGTATTTTGTATAACTGTGCTGTGGTCATCAAACAAAAACAAATTCTAGGGATTGTCCCCAAACATTATTTGCCCAATTATCACGAGTTTTATGAGAAGAGATGGTTTCATACAGGATTTAAGACACAAATGAAATCCATCAAACTTTATGGTAAAGATATTCCGTTTGGTTATCTGATTTTTGAAGATGCTTTACAAGGCATTCGTTTTGGTGTCGAAATTTGCCAAGATGTTTGGGCTGCATATAGTCCTTCTGATGACATGAGTCTTGCTGGAGCGAATTTATTTTTCAATTTATCTGCATCCACAGAACGCGTGGGTAAACCATCAGTCAGAAGACATTTAGTATTGGATCACTCTAGAAAACAGATGGCTGCCTATGTGTATACGTCCTCAGGACATTTTGAGTCTTCCAGTGAAGTCGTATACTCAGCACACAAATTGATAGCTTCTCAAGGTGTCATGGTTGCTGAATATGCAGATTTTGATATGCATTCCACCGTTTTGACTGCAGATATTGATATTTCAGCCATCAACTATCAAAAACGACAAGATTCGACATATCGCGATATGCATATGCTCATTCAAAATCATTATCAATTCATTCCAGTTGTTTTTGAAGAAAGCCCTACGTATCATTTCGAAAAACCGCTCAATCCAAAACCGTTCATACCAACGACAGATTTAGAAGAAGAAATCAAACTTGCCAATCACTTACAGACCTTTGGACTCATCAAGCGGATTGAATCATTACCTCAAACATCATCTAAGATCGTGATTGGTGTCTCTGGTGGACTGGATTCAGCTTTAGCACTTTTGGTCAGTCATCAAGCGATGAAGAAACTGAATCGAAGCCCTGAAGATGTGATTGCAGTCACAATGCCAGCAGATGCAACTTCGAAAGCTAGCAAATCTCAAGCGATAGAACTGATGGAAAAACTCGGCGTTACTCAATTTGAAATTCCCATTTCTGATGCTGTCGATTTACATTTGAAATCGATTAAGCATCAAGCGAAAGACATCACCTATGAAAATGCTCAAGCACGGATGAGAACGTTGATTTTGATGGATTTAGCCAATAAGTATGGTGGATTTGTTTTGGGCACAGGAGATTTATCTGAAATAGCGATGGGATGGATGACGTATAACGGTGATCAGATGAGCATGTATGGTGTCAATTCCGGATTACCCAAGACTTGGGTTCAACTCTTGATTGACTATCATGCAAAACATGATTATCAATATGTTTCTAAAATTCTGAACCACATTTTACAAGCACCCATTACACCAGAACTTTTGGAAAATCAGGATACAGAAGCTTCCATCGGGCGTTATGATGTCAATGATTTCATTTTGTATCATCATCTTGAACAAGGTGCTGATGAGGAAAAAATTGAATGGTTAATCCCATATGCTTTTTCCATGACAACAGATGAAGCGAAAGTTTATGTCAAACGATTCTTTGGTCGTTTTTACTCTCAACAATTTAAACGCCAGACCCTACCTGAGGGACCTAAAATTCTTGGCATCAGTCTCTCTCCAAGAGGACAGTACCGGATGCCAAGCGATGTGAAAAGAAAGTGAATGCATGCGTAAAAAAGTGATTATTGGTTTAAGTGGCGGCGTTGATAGTTCAGTCGCTGCATATCTCTTATTAAAGGACGGCTACGATGTCGAAGCCGTTTTTATGCGTAATTGGGATAGTGCAACCAATCGTGATGTGCTCGGTAATCCTACTGTCTTTGATGAAGTTTGTGAACAAGAAAAAGATTATATGGATGCACTCGAAGTTGCCAATAAATTAGGAATTATCTTGCATAAAGTTGATTTTATTGAAGATTATTGGGATAGAGTATTTGCATATTTTTTAGATGAATACAAGAAGAATCGTACGCCCAATCCGGATGTCTTATGCAATAATGAGATTAAATTCAAGGCGTTCATTGATTATGCCCAAAGATTTAAATATGACTATATTGCCATGGGTCATTATGCTCGAATTGATCATTCAAAGAAAGAACCCATTTTACTGCGTGCGAAAGATCAAAACAAAGATCAGACCTATTTTTTATCTCAATTGAGAACAGAACAACTTAAGAATGTCTTATTCCCAATTGGTGAGCTCGATAAACCGATGGTTCGAAAGATTGCACTCGAACAAGGTCTCATCACCGCTACAAAAAAAGATTCAACTGGCATTTGTTTCATCGGTGAACGACATTTCAGTCAATTTCTTGCCAATTATCTACCTGCTCAACCTGGAGATATGCGAAAATTAGATGGAACATTTGTGAAAAAACATTTTGGTCTCATGAATTATACCATCGGACAACGCAAAGGACTTGGTATTGGTGGATCTAAAGATGAACTTGGTGCATGGTTTGTTGTAGGAAAAGATTTAAAAACAAACACACTCTATGTTGAACCCAATGGTGAACATCCCCATCTCTATAGTGATCAGGCATTGATTACTGATGTCATTTGGCGTGGAGAAAAAGTATCCGGAAAAATGACTGCAAAATTTAGATATCGACAACCCGATCAAGATGTTGATGTCAAATGGATGGATGATCATACAATCATGGTTTACTATCCTCAAAAAATTAGATCAGTAACGCCAGGTCAAGTCTGTGCATTTTATCAAGGAGAAGTCTGCTTAGGTTCAGGTTTCATCCAAGAAGCGTATTTTGAAGGAAAAGTAAGACTCTACAGTTAAAGGAACTTGGGTTCCTTTTTTCTAAGACTCAAAAATGGTATAATTGTTAGTAATCAATGTAGGAGTATTCATGGAAACCATCAAGGGAAAAGTCAAAAATTATGTTTTCCACAATGAGGAAAGCAGTTACTCGATTGCACGAGTGATCACCGATTCCAATCAAACCGTCACCATTGTCGGATATTTTCCATTGGTCAGCGAAGATGTCGATTATGAGTTTTCTGGCAATTGGGTCAAACACCAGACATATGGTGAGCAACTGAAAGTGGAATCCTTCAAAAAATGTGAGTTACAAAGTGAGGCAGGCTTAATTAGTTATCTTTCCTCATCTTTTTTTCATGGTATAGGTACAAAAACTGCTGAAAAAATCGTTGACATGTTGGGTCCAGATGCCATCGCAAAGATACTTAAAGACAAAACGGTATTGAAGGTAGTTGGATTATCTGCCATTAGAATTGAAAAGTTTTATCAGCAATTGATGGAAAACCAGACACATGAACACATACTCGTTGCCTTATATGGCTATAATTTATCTGGAAAGTTAGCCATGAAGCTGCTTGACAAATATAAAATGCTCACGCTAGAAAAGCTTGAAGAAAATCCTTATCGATTGATCGATGACATCGAAGGGATTGGGTTCATCAAGGCAGATGAGATTGCAACCAAATTAGGGATTGAAAAAGATGATCCAAGACGCATTAAAGCATCCATCATATATGCGATGCAGTACATCGCCTATCAAAATGGCGATCTTTATCTCACAGAATCGCAAGTTCAAAAACTCACCGAAAATGTGCTCGGTGCACCAACAGACTTATCTTTATCAATTCAATCCTTGTTAGAAGAAAAAAGAATCATCATCGAAGAAGATCGTTTCTATCTTACATTATCGTATGTCACAGAAAATGAACTTGCTGAGACAATACTTAACCTGGCATCACATAAGCCTTTATCCATGGATTTAACGTATTTAGAGACTTTACTAGATGCTGTTGAAATCCAGAAAAACATTGAATATACCAAAGTTCAGAAACAAGCCATTCTCACATCTTTGACCAGTTCAGTGTCCATCATCACTGGGGGTCCTGGTACTGGGAAAACCACCATCATTGATGGATTGCTTGAAGTTTACAGAATATATCATAAGCTTGATTTAAAACATCCACTCATTCATGAAAAAATAGCACTCATGGCACCTACTGGACGTGCTGCCAAGCGCATGAAGGAATTACTGGGAATGGAAGCCAAAACCATTCACAGACAACTGGGATATAACTATGATGGCGAGTTCACATATGATGAAAGAAGACAGATGCCACATGACTTGATCATCATTGATGAAGCATCCATGATTGACATCTTTTTAGCAAAAAAACTTTGTTCAGCCATTAAAAAAGGTGCACAAGTCATCATTGTGGGTGACGTTGATCAATTGCCATCCGTTGGACCTGGTCAAGTATTGGCAGATTTGATTGAGTCTGGTGTCATTCCTGTTGTGCGCTTGAATGAAATTCATCGACAAGCAAAAGACTCCAAAATCATCACGCTCGCTCGCTCGGTCAACGAACAGAATTTATCTGTATCCGATTTAAGTAGCGATTCTGATGTATTTCTCTATAAAGCAGCTCCAGAACGTATCTTGGATGTGATCGTTAAACAAGTCAAAGGTGCACTGGACGAAGGTTACTCCATGATTGATGATATCCAGATTCTAGCACCCATGTATAAAGGTGAACTTGGGATCGATAATTTTAACCGTGTGCTTCAGGATGCCTTCAATTTGAATCGGGACATCAAAATGACTTATGGCGATAAAAACTATTACATTGGAGATAAAGTCATTCAACTCGTCAATGATCCAGAAAGACTCATCATGAATGGCGATATTGGTGTGGTGAAAACCATCAAGATGAATCATCAAAATGAACCTTATATGATTGTTTCATTCGATGATAATGATGTCATGTATGAGAAAGGCGACTTAGAAGAACTGAATCTTGCTTATTGTGTCAGCATCCACAAATCTCAAGGTAGTGAATATAAGATTGTCATGATTCCAATGGTTAGAGCATACATGCATATGCTCAAAAAAGAGCTCATTTACACAGCCATTACGAGAGCTAAACGCTATTTAATCATCTTAGGTGATATGAATCTCTTGATCTATGCAGCTAACCATTTATCTGAAAAAAGACAAACGACTTTGTCCAAACGCTTGAACAGTGATTTACCACTACATGATGAAAATGATGAACTCGAGACTTTATCACCTTATGATTTCATGTAGCAAAACGAATACGTTTTCATTGATCAAAAACCCTTGATAAAGCGATAAGATGCATAAAAAATGATACTTGTTGCATATGTTGCGTGTTATAATGATACGGTCAACACATCAACAAAGGGGGGACGTCATGCATTCCATCATCATCTCCATACTCGATTTTTTAAACGCGTCCATGCGTGAACCAGAACCTTATCAATCATTTTCTAAAGGTTGGTTTCACTATCTTTCACTCGTGTTATTCGTGCTTGCAACCATCATCTTAATCAACCATATGAGACGAATGAATCAACAACAAGTCAACCGTCTACTGATTATTTTTTCGATCGTCTTATTGATCTTTGAAGCCTATAAACAAATCATTTTCACGTATCAAGCACATGGTTCCTACCAATGGTATGCATTTCCATTTCAGTTTTGTTCAACACCTATGTATGTTGCACTCTTTGCAGGATTAACGAAAAAAGTGATGATTAGGGAAAGTCTCATCGCATTTCTTGGAACATTCGGATTGTTTGCTGGACTTGCAGTGATGCTTTATCCTGAAACGGTATTCATCACCACAGTCGGCATCAACATTCAAACCATGGTTCACCATGGTGGGATGGCTGCACTGGGTATAGCGTTATTGGTGACACAAGTCAAGCATCAATTTTCATCCATATTTAAAGCCATTTCAGTCTTTTCAGTGCTCGTCATGATTGCACTCATCATGAATACCATTCATAATACATGGATCAATGAAGGCACATTCAATATGTTTTTCATCAATCCACGTTTTGAAAATGGTATACCGATTTTATCGTTGTTTCAACCGCTAGTTTCACCCTTTATGTTTGATCTCATCTATATTGTCGGATTCTCACTTGTTGCAAGTCTCATGATGGGTATCACCATGGTCATCATGAAAATATTCCCACCAAAAATGAAAACTGTCCTTCAAAAAGCATAAAAAGGCCTTGCGGCCTTTTTTGTTTAGATTGTATTATTCGAGTGTCGATCCACTTGGAATGTCTTTAGAGACAAACTTATGAGTCTTAAATATTCTGCAGTTTCGACCGATATTGGTATTTGAAGGAATGGTTGCTCCCTTTTCGATCACAGTGATGCCTGTAGACAGTAAATCTGGTTTTGCCTTGTTCGGAGTAAAATCGTTGCCATATCCGATATAAGCATTGCGTCCAACAGTCACTTTTTTATCTAAGATACTCTTTTGAATCGTCACATCAGTGCTGATGATGACATTATTCAAGATGACTGAATCTTTAATGACTGATCCTTTGCCAACTCGGACCCCTGGAGATAATACTGAATTGATGACTGTACCTTCGATGACACAACCATTGGAAACTAATGAATTCTGAATTCTTGCATCACTACCAACCTTCACAGGTGGTAAATCTTCACTCTTTGTGTAAACTTTCCAGGTTGGATCATATAAATCAAGTTCAGTAAAATCATTGGTCATGGCTAAATTCGTATCCAAATAAGAATCATACGTACCAACATCCATCCAATAATCAGAAAATTGATAAGCATAAACTTCTTTTTCAGTGGTTTGAATCAAATGAGGAATGATGTGTTTACCGAAATCAAGATCATCTTGTTTGACATCCAGAAGTACTTTTTTCAATAAATCGAAATTGAAGAGGTAAATACCCATGGAAGCAAGATTTGATTTTGACTTTTTGGGTTTTTCTTCAAACTCGATGATTTCACCGTCGTTATTGATGGACATGATACCAAATCGAGAAACTTCAGAAAGTGGTACAGGCTGAGTTGCAATCGTGAGTGTTGCATTCTTTTCTTTATGGAGTTCAATCATCTTTCGGTAGTCCATCTTGTAAATATGGTCACCTGAAAGAATCAACACATATTTAGGATCTCTACGCTGAATGAATTCCAAGTTTTTAAGTACTGCATCAGCGGTACCTAAATACCAGTAATTGTGTGGTTGCAGCAGTGTCACACCGGAATCACGTCTGTCTAAATCCCAAGGTTTCCCTGATCCAATATGTTCATTTAATGAAAGTGGTAAATATTGTGTCAAGATTCCAATGTCATAAATACCAGACTGTGTACAGTTCGATAATGTGAAATCGATGATTCTAAATTTCCCTGCAAAAGGCATTGCAGGTTTGCTACGTCTTTGAGACAAGATATCCAATCGTGTACCTTTACCGCCGGCTAAGATGAGTGCTAAAGTTTCCATGGTTTATACTCCTAGTATGATTTGGTATAGTTTTTCGTATTCTAAAGCCATTTTTTCAAGGCTAAAATCTTGTTTCATCGCTGATTTCACCAGCTTGTTCCAAACTTTAGGTTGATTAATGTACAAATTGATGCCTTCAAATAGTTTTTCTTTGAATTCATATGCATCGTAATTCGCGAAACTGAATCCTGTACCTTCTTCTGTGTATTGATTGTAAGGCAACACAGTATCTTTTAAACCACCTGTTTCTCTGACGACTGGCAGTGACCCGTAACGCATGGCAATCATTTGACCTAATCCACAGGGTTCAAATCTAGAGGGCATGAGAAACAAATCTGAGGAAGCATAGAGCTTATGGGCGATTTCTTCGTTGAAACCGATATAGTTTCCAACTTTTTGAGGATATTTATAGGAAAGATAACGGAAGAAGTCTTGATATGAATCATTACCTGAACCCATCAGGATGAATCGAGCATCACTGTATTCGATGACTTCTTCAAGAGAGCGTGTCATCAAATTAATACCCTTTTGCGTCGCTAATCGACCGATATAGACCACAAGTGGAGCTTTTAAGTCAACACCGAGATCAAAATGGTGTAGAATGGCTTCCTTATTCTTTAATTTGCCCTTCACTGCATCTGTGAGTTCAAAGGGTTGTTGAATGAAATGATCAGTTTTCGGATTGAATACATCGGAGTCAATACCATTCAAAATCCCATGGAAATCATTTTTCCGTCGTTCAAGTGCACCATCAAGTGTAAATCCAAATTCATTGGTGAGCACTTCATTCCGATACGTTGGGCTAACAGTGTTGATTTTTGTTGCACGTTCAATACCAGCTTTTAAGAAATTGACACGATCAAAATGAATGTAAGTGTAATTAAAATTCGTATTGAAGAAGCGTGAGACATAACTATCAAAAGTGCCTTGATATTCTAGATTGTGGATGGTGAGCAATGTATGGATAGAGAAGTAGTGATCATTTAAATGACGATAATGTTCATCAAGCAAATAGGGAACCATCCCGGTTTGCCAGTCATTCAAATGAAGAATGTTTGGATAGAAATTGAAAATCTTAAGTCCTTCTAAGATCGCGTAGGAAAAGCAGGTGAATCGTTCTGCATCATCGTTATACCCGTAAAGTTGATCACGTTCGAAATAATGCATATTTTGTACGAAGATATAAGGGATACCTTGGTGAATCAATTCGAAGTAGTTGACAACTGTATCTAAACCGCCCATACGAATGGAAGTTGAACCAAGAAACCGCATATCTTTATGATGCTTTGCTATACCAGAATAGTAGGGGGTAATGATTCTGACGTCATGTCCAATTTGAATGAGTGACTTAGGCAAAAATAATGCCATGTCAGCAAGACCACCTGTTTTGCTGAAAGGAAATGCTTCAGAGCTGCAAAACAAGATTTTCATAGGATCCTCCTCCTGTAGCCACAATATCCGCTATCAATCTCATTATACATGATGAAAGCGGTTTTATCAATGACAGCATCCGTCAATATCATGTGAAAAAAAGTACAAAAAACTTAAACATTTGATTTCAATATGATATACTTGTTGTAAACAAGAGTAAGAAGGTGAACTTATGACCAAAGAAAAATCATGTGGTGCAGTCATCTTTAGAAAAGTCCAGGATAAATACCAATTTGTTTTAGTGCAACAAAAATACGGCCTTCATTTTGGATTTCCGAAAGGTCATGTGGAAGCAAACGAAAGCGAACATATGACTGCCATTCGTGAAGTCAAAGAAGAGACCGGTTTGGATGTGAAACTCTTCCCCAATTATAAGGAAAAGACAACCTACTCTCCAAAACAAGGTGTACTCAAAGATGTCATCTATTTCCTTGCTCGCGCTGAATCCGATGATTTATATCATCAAAAAGCTGAAATTGCAGTTGCAGAATGGGTAGATGCTTCAGAAGTGCTTTCTCGTCTGACATATAAATCAGATAAGAAAATTTTCATCAGTTTATCACGTAAAGCAAAAATCAACATTTGAGGATTCCATGGAAAAAGCATTGCTACAATATCTCTATCAAAAAGTGATTCCAATCTATCGACATTTTGATCAAGCACATCAAATGGATCATGTCGAAACCGTCATCTCCAATGCACTTGAGATTGCAACGGATTATGAAGTCAATCGTGATATGGTCTATGTGATTGCCTGTTTTCATGACATTGGAATGCAATTTGGCAGAGAGCATCATCATATCACGGGTGGACAATTCCTATTCGATGATCCTGTTTTACCATCCTATTTTACTGAATCAGAACGTATCATCATGAAAGAAGCTATAGAAGACCATAGAGCATCACGAAAAGATGAACCGAGAACTATATATGGCAAAATCATTGCAGAAGCAGATCGTGATATTTCTCCAGAAATCGTCATGAGAAGAACGGTTCAATTTGGTATCAAACACTATCCTGAATTGGATTTTGAAGCACATTTCGAACGCGCATACCAGCATATTTATGAAAAATATGGACCCAATGGTTATTTGAATCTATGGCTAAAAACAAAAAAGAATCAAGAAGGATTATCTCAAATTCATGAGATTCTCAAAAATAAAGAAAAGATGAAAGCATTGGTCTTTACACTCTACAATAATCATCAACATAATGTGTAAAAGGGTTTCTAGCCGAAACCCTTTTGTGTTATAATGAGGGTATCCAAACACGATTACTTTGAAGGAGAAAAACATGATTATCGGAACGGTCAGAGAAGTCAAGCATAATGAGTATCGCGTCGGCTTGACTCCAAGCAGTGTTAAAGAGTATGTGCATCACGGCCATCAGGTTTTAGTTGAAACCAATGCAGGATTAGGATCTGGATTTACAGATGAAGATTATGTGGTTGCAGGGGCAAGCATTCGTGAAACTGCAGCTTTAGTCTGGAAAGAATCAGACATGATTGTCAAGGTCAAAGAACCTTTAGAGTCAGAATTTCCTTATTTAAGAGAAGGTCTGCTTCTATATACGTATCTTCATTTGGCAGCCAATGAAGCGTTGACACATGCCTTGATTGAGTCGAAGACACAAGCAGTTGCCTATGAAACCATCGAACTTGAAGATGGATCTTTGCCATGTCTCAAACCCATGAGTGAAGTTGCTGGACGTCTTTCAGCCATTGAAGGTTCTAAATATTTAGAAAAGCCTTTTGGGGGCAGCGGTGTCTTAATTTCTGGTGTGCCTGGTGTCGATAGAGCCAATGTATCCATCATCGGTGCAGGTGTTGTCGGTGAAAATGCTTTGAAGATGCTCGTTGGTATGGGTGCAAACGTCACCATTCTTGATGTCAATTTGAAGAAATTAACTTACTTAGATGATATTTATGGCAATCGAATTACAACGCTTTATTCCAGTTCGGATAACATCGAACGTAGTGTGAAACAATCCGACTTAGTCATCAGTGCCGTGCTTCTGACTGGCGCTAAAGCACCAAAATTGATTAAACGTGCTTACTATAAAGATATGAGACCAGGATCTGTCATCGTCGATGTCGCGATTGACCAAGGTGGTTCTACTGAAGTTGCTAAAGCAACCTATCATGACAATCCAACCTATGTGGTTGATGGTGTCATTCATTATTCGGTTGCGAACATGCCAGGTGCAGTCCCAAGATCTTCAACGATTGCACTCAATAATGCAACTTTAAAGTATGGACTCATGATTGCTGATTATGGCTTAGATATTGCCATCAATCGATCCAATGCACTGAAATTAGGTGTGAATGTCTATCATGGTCAATGCACATGTAAGGGTGTATGCACAGCATTTGACTTACCATACCTTAAAATTTAAAAACAAATCGGGGGAGAGTTAACATTCTTCCCCTTTTTTTACGCACAAAATCAGAATTCTTTGGTATAATTTGAGTATCAAATGAATATGACCATATTCTTTTTTTATCGGTTTCAATCTATCCATCACACTGAAGGAGAGCAGTCATGATTCAAAACTATGAGTCTTTTGCAACATGGAGTTCGATTGTTTATTTTTTGATTCTTTGCGTATTATTGTTGGTTGGTAACATCTTAAGAAGAAAGATTCCCCTATTCAGAAAATCATTATTGCCTACAGCAGTCATTGCAGGGCTGCTTGGTTTAATCATTAAAGAAGCAATCATCAGACCTTTGACAGGATATTCCTGGTTCATGGAAGAAGCCGAGATCGGCAAATTCAACATGTTCTTAAACATGATTACCTATCATACATTAGCCATTGGGTTTATCGCAATGGGCTTGAAGGTTAATGAGAAGTTTCAAATCAAGACCAACCGTGCACACAGTTATTATAATGGTATGGTCATCGTCGGAGCTTATTTACTTCAAGGAATCATCGGTATTTCCATTACTGCGATCTTAGCATTTACAGTATTACCTATCTTCCAATCGGGTCCAGGTCTTGCATCTGGTATCTTATTACCTTTCGGATATGGACAAGGCCCAGGTCAAGCAAATAATTTCGGTATTGTCTATGAAAACTTTACAACCATCGAAGGTGTTCTCACGGGTCTTCCAGGGGCACAATCTTATGGATTAGCGATGGCATCGATGGGATTCATATGGGCAACCATTGGTGGTGTCATCTACCTGAATAAAGTCTATAATCAAAAAGTCACTGGTGAAGAAAAAATCAGTACCTTGACTTCCGTTCAAGAAGTTGAAGCACCAGATGAAATACCCGTTGCTGAATCGATGGATAAACTCACCGTACAGATTGCACTCATCATGACCGTTTATGGAGTAACCTTGCTTGCGATGATTGGTTTCTCATCCCTTGCTTCACTCAATGCAGGGATTTACAGACTTGTCAATTCATTGATTTGGGGATTTAACTTTATCTTCGGTATTGTCTTTGCACTCCTAGCTAAGAAACTATTCATCTATTTAAGAAAAACGGGTCTCATGACCAGACAGTACCCAAATAACTACATGTTGAACCGTATTGCAGGCGTTGTCTTTGATTTCATGGTTATTGCATCCATCACATCCATCAATGTGGTTGATATTTGGAACAATAACATTTGGATTGCCTTCCTCATCATCTCTACAGTGGGTGGTTTGATTACTATGGTTTATGTTAGAGTCATGGCTAAACGTGTTTACCATCAATATGAACTCGAAGGATTCTCTGTCATGTATGGTATGTTAACAGGTACAGCTTCTACGGGTATTGCACTCTTAAGAGAAGTTGACCCCTATTACAAAACACCAGCTGCTACAGACATTGTCACAGGAACAACCACAGCCATACTTTTTGGATTCCCAATCTTGCTGCTTGCAGGATTTGCACCAAACGGTATTGCTCAAGCATTCATTACACTGGGTATACTGATCGTGTTATTTCTCGGATTTATGTATTTCCTTTTGAAAAAACATCCCAAAAGATCATAATATAAAAAATGCATTTCCTAATTTTTAGGAAGTGCATTTTCATTTTTACAGTTGTTTTGGGTTGATTCCTTTATAACTATGTTATAATAGAAGTGTAGAAATTCTCATGAATAGAAATGAACGCAACAACACTTGTGATGCACCGACAAATGGCAGTTTGTCATGCATACCATATCCCCGTTTGATGAGGTCTTTTGACCTGCATGTGTTTGCTCCAGATGGAGATTGTAAGGTTTGATGTCTTTTCGTTTCATCGTATTTCACTTAAAGGACATGAGTGTCCTGATCCTGAATTTTCAAAGGGGAAAACAATGAACGTTTTATTTTGTCTCACTCCAAAGGAAAAGGTAGCCTATATTTTCAGTGACTACACCATCCGACAGGCATTAGAAAAAATGCAGATTTACCGGTACAACTCCATTCCAATACTCAACCGAAATGGAGATTATGTAGGGACATTATCCGAAGGTGACCTCTTATGGTACATCAAGGACCGTCAGCTTAGTTTTGATAAGACAGAGAACATTCCGGTCTCTCATGTTCCCAGAAACAAAGATAACATTTCTGTACCCATTCACACCAACATGGAAGACATCATTGATGTAGCAACCAAGCAGAATTTTGTTCCAGTACTGGATGATTTCGGAGCATTCATCGGTATCATCACACGCAAAGAGATTTTCAATTACATCATTAAACAAATGAAAACGCAACCGTGATTGCGTTTTTTATATTAAAAAAGGTGCAATCTGCACCTTAAATGTGAAAACGTCTTTTGAATTCTTCTCGACTGGACTTTGAAGGTAATATGAAAATACCAATGAGAGTGAATGCTGAATATGCAAAACAAATCAAACTTGGCCATTGAAGTGTCGTGACTCTAAACAAATTTAAGAGTCCAGGAATTAAACCGATGATGGTAATGACCAATAAACTTGAAAAATAATCAAACCATTTTTTCTTGTTTGCAAGAATCAGAATGGTGATAATCAATATATTGGATAAAACTACAAATGGAAAGACAATATCGATTGCCCATGCATAGTCTCTAATCGATAGTCCAATCAAAATGACGGATAACACGGTTAAAATGATGGATTTTGTGAGTTTCGATGTCCAGATGGTCGGCACTGTCAAGGTGATGAACATCGCAATGGCATAAAGGTTTGTGATGGATACGATTAATGACCATTCAAGCGGTAATCCATCAGCAAAATCTAGATAAAGCGATACAATCACTGAAACGATATTCAGAAAATAGAAGATTCTAATGAACAGCCTTGATGCAGGCTTTTTTTGCATCTCCGAGAATTTATAAGTGAGAACTTCACTACCTTCGGATTCTAATTCTCCATTACACAGAATGCAGTGATCAATTGGGGTGTCATAATGTACATGGCAGGTTTTACAGTATTTCATCGTAACCCTCCTTGTAGTTGGTATCGAGCACTAAATCTAGTCCATCTTTGACAAACATCGAAATGACATGATTGATGATGGATATATCTTTCAACGGTGTACTCAAAATGACGTTCGTTTGGTGTTCTAATGATATCAATGTCATTGCCAAGCCGTAACCAGCATTGACAAAGTCAATATCAGTGACCAAACCCTTAAATCCAGATGGAACATCAACCAGACCTAAATTAGAAATTGAAGTTGAAGAAATACTTTCTCCTAAAATCTTATAACCAATCTTGAATGCGATGGTTTTTAAGAAAAGCGGCATGACTCGTAAAAAGACATTTTTCTCGAAACCAACCAGTGAACTAATTCTTGATTGTAACTTATCTTTATCAAGTTGGTCCTTATACTGAGCTTTGGTAAGTTCGAGCATGTTTTCGAATGTCCAGTCGGTTCTTTCACTATCGTAGGTTGCTTTGATGTAAAGCGAAAAATTTCTGAGAGTTACAGAGTCAAAATAAGGTCTTAAGTTAACAGGAACAAAGATCTTAAGTGGCTTTTTCTTACCGACAAAATCGACAGTTTCTTTGAATATGCTGTAGGCCAATACAGCTGTCATGTATTGAGTAATGGTACATTGATATTTGGTTTTGACCAATTGAATGAGATCTTTGGATTGGACTTTTGCTTTCACAAAAAGAACCCAATGATGATTGAAGCGTTCACCTTCAAGATGATAAGCTTTTTCCTCTTTCAAATTCCGACGTTTATCTTTGTCATAATTAGTAACAAAGTTGTCTTCGCTTTCCTTTTTAGACATTGGTTTTTCAGAAAGTATTTTTCCTTCATGGTCAATTTTAATACCACGCAATTTGAAGTAGTGATATACGATTGACTTTAAAAAATGAAGTGCTCCAGAACCATCGGTGATGGCATGAAATGTTTCAAGTGTGATTTTATTATCCAAATAGTAAACTTTGAATAAGAAACCACGATTATGATCAGGTTTAAAATACTTACAGAGTTGTGCTGGCTCAGGTTCTACAACGACTTTACGTTCATTGAAGGCAAAGTAATTCCAAAAAAGTCCATTTTTAAGTTGGACTGCAAAGGGTTCAAATCTAGGTAAAATTTTGTTAACGGCATCTTCGAGAATGATGGGATCGATGGTTTCATTGAGATAAAATGATAATCTGAACACATTGCTGCGATCATCCTTCGAAACCGCTGGAAAAATCTTCCCTGCATTGTCAAGTTTGTACCAGTATTTTTTCTTTTTCAAATGACCACACCTTATGACACGGATGAGTTATTATGGTGTCAATTTTTATTATACACTTATTTTATAAGAAACCCAATCAATATATCAATCTTCACACATTGAAATGTATTAAATATTTCGAATTCGAAACATATTGCTTGCATTATTTTTGAGTATTGCTTAAACTAATAATGTATTCAATCTACAGGAGAAAACCAATGAAACCATTATATGGCATACACCACGTGACTGCAATCACAAGCAATGCAGAAAAAATATACGACTTTTTCACACACATTTTAGGATTAAGACTTGTCAAGAAAACAATCAACCAAGATGACATCAGCACGTATCATTTATTTTTTGCTGACGATGTCGGAAGCGCAGGTACTGATATGACATTCTTTGATTTTAAAGGAAGTAGTCAAGCCCAAAAGGGAACCGATGAAATTGCAAAGACAGGCTTTCGTGTACCTTCAAATCAAGCAATTACTTACTTTAAAAAACGTTTTGAAAAGTATCAAGTCAAACATGATGAACCAAAGACTTTATTTGGAATCCTAACAATGTCTTTTGAGGATTTTGATGGTCAAGAATATGTGCTTTATTCCGATGAATTTGATCATGGTGTCAAAGCTGGCATTCCGTGGTTTAAAGGACCGATACCCAACGAATATGCAATCGTAGGTTTGGGTCCGATTTGGTTTCGTGTCAGCAATCCAGATTTTATGGAAAGAGTGCTCTCACAAAAACTAACCTTTAGCAAAACAGATACGGAAGGATTACTTTCAAGATATCAGACAGGGATAGGCGGCAATGGCGCAAGCATCATTGTTGAAACTAGAAAAGATTTAGCCAGAGGCATTCAAGGATTTGGTGGAATCCACCATGTTGCATTCGCAGTCGATGACAAATATGATCTTGATGAGTGGATTCAATCTCTGAATCAACAGGGCATCAGGCATTCAGGACATGTAGACCGTTTCTATTTTAAAAGCTTATATACAAGAATTTATCCATCGATGTTGTTTGAATTTGCGACAATGGGACCAGGATTTATAGATGACGAAGAGCCTTATGAAACATTAGGCGAATTGCTTGCATTACCTCCAAGATTCAGAAGTAAACGCAACGAAATTGAGAAATTGGTCCGTCATATTGATACAAAACGTAGTGATAAGGTATACAATAAAGAATATATGTGACATAGCGAGGTCATGACATGAATGAAGAAAAAGACATCCTCAAATTGACGACCGTTTTGTTTAGAACCATGAATAATGTTGAAACAGTCATCAAAAAAGATATCAAAGGATATCAACTGAATGCAACTGAATTTGGGACATTAGAACTTCTGTATCATCGAGGGAGTCAACCCATACAATCCATCTGCAATCGATTACTGATGGCAAATTCAAGTATGACTTATACCATCGATAAACTTGAAGATCGTGGATTGATTACACGTGTGGTTGATGAACAAGATCGGAGAAATACATTGATTGACCTTTCTAACGAAGGGAAGACGTTTTTTGATTCCATTTTTCCAAATCATATTGAGACACTTCAAGCGATGTATCAAAAGTTAACCAATGATGAAATCAAAACTCTAATCGAAAGTTTAAAGAAAATAGGATATGAGGCGATGCGTATCCATGAGGTCAAAAAATGAAGCATATCTTTCAAAAAGGAACCAACAATCAAACATTGTTATTACTGCATGGCACTGGTGGCAATGAATATGATTTACTACCATTAGCTAAAATGATTGATCCTGAAGCTAATGTGCTTAGCCTTAGAGGCAATGTGCTTGAGTATGGCATGCCACGATTCTTCAAACGTCTTGCGATGGGTGTTTTTGATTTAGATAGTTTGATTGAAGAGACTCATGTTGTTTACGAATTCATGAAACAGTCGAGCATCGATTACGGGTTTGACATATCAAAAGTAACCGCTGTTGGATATTCCAATGGTGCAAATATGGCAGCAAGTATTTTATTGCATTTCGATCATCCTTTTCAGAAAGCCATCTTATTCCATCCGATGGTCCCTATTCGGAATTTACCTAAGACTGACTTATCCAAAACTCAGATATTCATTGGTGCAGGCAAAACAGATCATTTGATGAAACCCGAAGAAGTTGAAGAACTAGAAGCACTATTTAGATATCATCACGCTTCAGTGACTGTATTTTGGACCGAACACGGACATCAATTGAATAAGGAAGAAATTGATGCAGCAATCACATGGTATCATCAAACTTAAGTCAGCGGTTGCTGACTTTTTTGATGTTTTATGTTAGCATAGACTTGAGGTGAGTATCATGTTTGAAATAACAAATGAAGACATCCAATTGGTCATTGAAAAACACGTCTTAACACAAAGTCCATTATCATTCAAAAGCATTCCTGTCAAAGAAAAACGGAAATTCATCATGGTATCGATGATCGTTCATGCTTTTCAACCGGGTCAAAACTATACAGAAAAAGAAGTGAATGATATTTTAAAACCGATGGTCGATGACTATGTTTTAATCAGAAGATATTTGATTGATTACAAGTTTATGAGTCGTACCAATGATGGAAGATCTTATTGGCTTTCAACGGATTTAAAAGATCATGAACGATTCATGTTGGGTTCAGATGATGAAAACTGATTGGAAGAAACTAAAGAGTTACCAAGCAAAACCTTCACCTTTAATCATTGAAATTCCTCCCATGAACTATCTTTCAGTCCAAGGAAAAGGGAATCCGAATACAAGTGATTTTCAACCATGCATTGAAAAACTCTATGGGTTAGCATATCCGATTAAAATCAGAAACAAAAAACTATTTCCGGACAATGATTTCACAGTATTTCCACTGGAAGGTATCTGGGATATGGATGATGAGGGTCGAAAATTAGGATATTTAGACAAAAACCATCTCATTTTCGAATTATTGATTGGACAACCTGATTGCATCACGATGTCTTATTTCTTAGAAATCCAAAAAGAAGTTGTGTCCAAGAAAAAAGATGTGAGTTATGAAAAAGTGCAGTGGAAAAGCATGGAAAAAGGTTTATATTGTCAAATGTTGCACATTGGATCCTATGATCTTGAACCAGAAACATTTCGGATCATGGAAACTTACGTCGAAGAAAACGGATATCAGCGTATATCCAAAATTCATCAGGAAATATATCTATCCGATGCAAGAAAAACTAAAACTGAACAATTGAGAACCATTCTTAGATTTGCCATAGAAAAAAAGGAATAGCGATATTCCTTTTTTATTGTATGGATTCTAAAATGATGAGCTCAAGGGCTTTTCTAATCGTATCGAGTTCCAATGCAAACACATGAGGTTTATCCTTGACTTGAGCTGTCGTATAAGGCACATGAATGAATCCAGCAATTGCTTGAAGTGACGTATTCATTGATAGTTCATGAAGAATAGAATACATCAAATGATTACATACATATGTGCCAGCTGAATTGGAAATGTTGGATGGAAATCCGTGATCTTGTAAAGATTTCACGATTCTTTTGATGGGCAGTGTAGAGAAATAAGCAGGCTGTCCAAATATGGATATCTCGTGATCAATTGGCTTTATACCGCGGTTATCAGGTATTGAAGCATCATCAATATTGATGGCTACACGTTCCACAGAAATCTCTTTTCGTCCACCTGCTTGTCCAACCATAATGATGACATCAGGACGAAAGATATGCATTGCATCAATCACTTGATTTGCTGATACATAGAATTCTGTTTTTACTTCCATCATCATCAATTCACACGGAAGTGATGTTTGATCAATCAATTGAATGGCTTCATATGATGGATTGATGTGTTCTCCACCAAATGGAGCAAAGCCTGTAATGAGTACTTTTTTCATAGGATCACCACATTGATTTTACCATGAAAAAACGAAATGCTCACGATTTTGGGCGTTTTGGTTTCATGAGTTTCTCTATCCATGTACTTTTCATGATGATAGAATCTAGAGCAACCAATGTCGTTGGTAAGAACAGAAAAACAAGTAAAGAGGATATCAAAGCTCCGCGACCCAGTAGCATACCAATCTCAGTGACGGATTGAATATCAGAGAATAATCCTTCTGCAAAACCTGCAACCGTTAAGATGACTCCAGATATCAAAATCGAAATTGAGGATTTAGAAAAAGCTTCTGTCATGGCTTCTTTCGGATTCATCGATTTCCGATGTTCTGTATACCTGCTGGTTAATAAAACCGCATAGTCAATGGTTGCACCTAACTGTAAACTCATGACAACTAAATATCCAATATAAAACACAGAAATATCCATCCAGTATAGATAAGAGACGTTAAGCCAGACTGCAGTTTGAATGACTCCGATTAAGATGATTGGTAAACTAATCGATTTAAACATCAAACCGATGATCAATCCAACAGCTAGAATCGACAACAATGTAATCACCAGTTCTTGATCCATAATCGAAGACTGGATGTCATAGATTGCTGAATAGGTCCCTACATAATAATAGGTATCATAATGTGAACTTAAGATTGTATCTAAATCTGCAATGAAAGGAAACATGCTGGACTGCTCATCCAATATCGTGGTTTGGATGATGATTCTGGAATGCGTTGGACCAACATATGATTGAAGCAAATCACTCGGTAACATCGATCTAGGAATCATGGGATCAACAGTCGTCACAAGTGCATTGACTGAAATAATATTTGGGTTTAAAAGTAAGTCTGTAACCAAACTGATTTCTTGATCAACAGTTTCATTAGGTACAAGAAGAATCATTTGTTGATAAGATCCGAATTGTTCACTGATGATCAACTGGTCTTGTTGAGTAGGATCAGATTCAGAAGATAATGAAGTTGTTCCAAAAAGGTAAGTTGCTTTCGACTGAAAGAATAATCCAGTTCCAATCAATGCGATTAACACAATGATGAAACCATAACGGAAACGGTGTTGAAACAAAAAGAGTTTTCTAAAGTTAGGTAACAACATTCTGTGTTTTGATTGATCGATGATTGGAGAAAACCATACCAGCAAAATTGGCAAGACAATGAGTGTTGACAAATAACTGAATAGAATACCTTTTGATAAGACCAGTCCTATGTCAAGACCGATTGAATAATCCATCAGAAATAATGCAGTAAAACCTGCAATGGTTGTGAGTGCAGAAGTCGTAATGGATTTAAATGCATGGATGACAGATCGTTTTGCAGCGATGATTGGATCATATGTCATGCGTTCTTCATAGAAACGATGGATTAAAAATAGAGCATAATCAATGGATAATGCCAATTGCAGAGCAAGTGCCATGGATTTAGTGATGAATGAAACATGCTCGAAGATCCCATTGGTGAATACATTGAATAAGACAGCAATGCCCAGTGCAATCAAAATGAGTACTGGTTCAATCCATGCATGTGAAGCTAAAAGCAAAATAATGAGTATGATTGGGATGATGAGAACGAGTATCTTGAATATTTCACCTTCAGCTACTTCTTTAGCCCGAATGTTTTCAATCGGTTCTCCCCTAAATCTAATAATTTCTTCATCGAAGAGTAGTCGAATATCTTCGATGGCTGGTTCTAGTTCAATGTCATATGAATCCGTTGTAAAAACAATGGTTAGGAGTGCATTTTGATCATTGTAAAATTGACTTAGTGTATCCACCGGTATCCATTCAAGGGGTATTGTTTGGATATCGACATAATCATCTAGCCAAATCACAGAATCTACTAGTTCCATGTTTTGAATCAATGATTTATACATGATCACATCGTCAACAGAAATGTCTTCAATCATCAATTGAATGGATGAAGAAACATCGAAATTATCATTGAGCACTTGAATCCCTTCAGATGTCATAGAATCTTCAGGCAAGTATAAAGTCATGTCATAGTTCGTTTTTGAGTCAGGAATCCATATCAATGATGCGATCAGTGTGAGAAATACGATGATGATGATAACGAATCTTTTCATTTTCTTAACCTCCAAATACATATTTTAAACGAATATTTGAAATTTCTATTTTAATTATAATGTCTTTATGATATAAATAAGATATGAAATAGAATTTGAAAAACCATTTCAAATGGGATTGGAGAAATGATGAGAAGTAATGAGATTAAGCGAAAAATCATTGAGAATACAAAAATGTTGATTCAAACGAAATCTTCTGTGACCATTAAAGATATTGCAGACGCAAGTTATGTCAATATTGCAGCAGTCAATTATCACTTTGGAAGTAAAGAACAATTACTCAACATCGTCATCACAGAAGTCTTAATGGATTTAAAACAGCACATTACGCATACAGTCTTAGAAAAAATCAAGCAAGAACCCATTGAAGAAACGCTGGAATCACTGATGACCTATATCTACACATTCTCATTAGAAAACATGGGGATTTTAAACTATCTCTTCTTGACTAAAGAAATACAAAATGAATCATCAAGCTTACTGATTGAAACGTTTTTCACAGACAATGAGTTTACGAGATTGGTATACGAAAGTCTCGCAGAAAACATGAATATTCAAAATCCGAAAGAATCATACGCTAAATATATGATATTATTCTCATCCTTCTCAATTCCGCTTTTCATCCAAATTGCACAAATGCGCTCGAGTGATAAAATGCATATAGACACATTCAAAGATCCAGAATTTAGACAGTACTTCATATCAAGCATTCTCAAAATGGTGAAGACACAATGAAAATTATCGAACTTTCTCCAAGTGAATATCGCGGTTATGAACTAGAGTACAGTTATGTTACGAAAGCATACTATGATGTTGTTATCAAAAAAAGACGAGGAATTACCATCAATATCAAGCGAAAAAAAATGATTAGAAAAACCGAGAAGTCATCAAAAACTAAATTATTCGAACCTTATCTTGAGCAACCTAAAGCATATGCGATTTTCGATCGAAAGAAAATGATTGGTGTTATTGAAGGCAGTTTAGAAACATGGAGTAATCGTTATCGAATTTGGAACTTTTTAGTTGATAAGAAATACCGAGGTGAAGGATATGGGAGAGCATTATTCGAACATATGATGAAGATTGCTGAACTAGAAAAAGCTAGAGCAGTCATCTTAGAAGTTCAATCATGTAATGACCCAGCCATCAGCTTTTATATGAAACAAGGCTTCCATTTTGTAGGACTGAACACCATGGAATATACAAATCACGACATTGAACAAAAAGAAGTAAGACTTGAAATGGCAAAAAGAATCTTGATGTAAAGTAAAAAGATACACAGTGTTTTGACTGTGTATCTTTTAAATTATTGACCCAAAATAGTAAAGATTAAAATATCTTAATTATAGCATTATAAAGCGATTTATAACTGTTTTATAATGAACTAAAAATCACTGTAGTGTTCACTTGACTCTGAGTACGACACATTTGAGATAAAGCGATTCATCCGATCCTAAAAGTGCTGGATGATCTTTACCTTGAATGCGAAATTCAACCATTTGAGTGACTCTTTTTGCATTATTTGAAGCATCCATCAACATTTCCAAAAACAGTGAAGGATTCATATAGTGTGAACAGGAACAACTCATCAAATAACCATCTGGCTCAATGAGTTTCAATGCTTGCAGATTGATATCCTTATACCCTTGATATGCCTTTTTGAGGTCCTCATTTTTCTTCGCAAAAGCAGGTGGATCTAGAATAATCATATCAAATTTGGTTTGACTTTGTTGGTATTCTCTGAGAGCATCAAATACGTCTGCTTTGATTGCTTTAACTTGCTTAAGCTGATTGAGTTCAGCATTATGATTGATTTGATGAACTGCAGTTTCTGAAATATCAAGACAAGTGACTTCAGAAGCACCATGATATGCAGCATGAAGTCCGAAACCACCGATGTGAGAAAAACAGTCCAGCACACGTTTATTTTTCACATATGCTTTAACTGCATCGTGATTATCCTGCTGATCCAAAAATGAACCTGTTTTTTGACCATTGATGATGTCAACTTCCATGGTCAATTTGTTCTCTTTGATGCGAATTTTTTCAGGAACTTGACCGTAAATGACATCTTTGAACAGTTCAAGACCTTCTTTTTTTCTTACGGGAACATCACTACGTTCGTAAATACCCTTTGGATTGAAAATCTCAACCAGGATGTCAATCAGCATTGTTTTACGTAAATCGATTCCAAGCGACAATATTTGAACTGAAAGATACTCACCATACTTATCAACAATAAATCCTGGAATACCATCCGATTCTCCAAAAACAACACGATAAGAATTATGATAACCCAAATCAATTCTTGATTGATTCGATTGTTCGATCAAACGTTTAAAGAAGTCTCGATCAATAACTTCCTCTTCAGACTTAGACAGTATTCTAACTAAAATCTTAGACGAAGTATTCAAAAATCCCTTACCTAGAAAAATATTTTTATGACTGTAGACAAATGCAATTTCACCACTTTGAATCTTGCCTTCAAGACGATCAACTTCATTGCTAAAAACCCAAGGATGACCTTGGATAATTCTCAATTCTTCTTTAGGTTTGAGGTATATTTTACATGGATTCATGATGTATCACTCCCATCGATATTATAGCATGAATGCATAGTTATCAAATCCGGAAATAAACAAAAGAGAACGCATCAATTGATCGTTCCCTTTTTTTCCTCTAGTTCGTTTTTGTAATAGTTTAAGACAAAGTCTTTGAAGTGAATACTGAAATCAGAATTGATCAAATGAGTAAATTTTTCGATCTTCTTTTCAGTGCCTTCAAAGTGAAGTACATTGAAGCATTTGATGAGCATAGTTTGATAGTTTTCCATATCACCAAGACGATAT
>Ga0116204_1000350_pt1 | contig 25722 bp, 24 predicted proteins | sample LakKivwa52mmetaG_FD_94481 | JGI IMG/M metagenome (GOLD analysis project Ga0116204, IMG submission 94481) | Anoxic lake water microbial communities from Lake Kivu, Rwanda to study Microbial Dark Matter (Phase II) - Lake Kivu water 52m metaG | ecosystem: Environmental > Aquatic > Freshwater > Lake... | reverse complement strand
TTTTTAGTGATTAAAAACGGAAGAAAGAGGAGGGCAAGAAACTTAAAAAGGAAGGCACAGCCTAAAGCCAAGAAAGTAAGTGCACCATAAATAGATTGATTTGTGCTTTTACAAAAAAAGATAAAAACCAAAGTAAGCACAAGAAACTGCATAACATCAAGATGACCAGAACCTGAGAAAAAAAGAATAATTAAAGGGTTCCATGCATAAAGCGCCAAGTACTTGCCAGGAACCTTCCAGCGGGTCAATAAAACAGGCAAGATAAACATGATTAAAAGATCACAGAGCAAAAAAAATATTTTATAGGTCAGCAGTGAATAATGAAGTGATGATAAAGCTCTAAAAACGAGCTGGGTAAGAGGTGGATATATAGCAGATACATCCTTGTGATTAATGCCCTGATAAATAACATCCCGAGAAAATTGCTCATTTAAACTTTGAGGCTTTACAAGATAGGGGTTTAAACCTTGGGATTGAATTTTACCTTCAAAGGCATAGCGAAAAACATCGTCTGATAGCGGGTAATTAAAAAATAAAAGACGCAGGATTAGTCCAGAAAATAGAATGAGGCTGATTTTACCAACATTCTGGTTATGATAAACATATTTATACAAAAGAAATAGGGATAAAATGTAGAAAGACACAGATACATGTGGATTATAGGCGTAGGAAGGTAAAAGAGAATGAATGGCTATACACAGCCAAAGAAGTAAAACACTAAAAGTATTTTTTTTATTAATGCACAAATGCATAAGACTATGCACGAACTTAAGACTTGTCATTTATTAATCTTCCAATTGAGTATTCTAGATAGGGGTACTCGGTGGAGGGGGGAGCATGAATAAGACCTGGACTTTAGGATACTCATAAAATCCGATGTATTTTTGGCTACTGTAGATGAATTGAAACACTGGAAAAATATAATGTTTTCCTACTGAGCCTGGGGCACCTCACCCGGAATTCCACTTTTGTTTCAGTGCTCTAGTCCATGTGCTTTTCAAACTCCTTAGAAGTAATGACCCAAATATGGTGCGTGTATCTTTAGTTTTCATTTGAAAATTAATTTGTAATAAAATCAAAAATTATACGACTCAACTTATAAACAGGCCAATAATGAATGAAAAATTAAAAATAATCTCTGTTATTATGAGCCTTGCGCTCTTTTGTGAAATTGCACAGGCCTTTGAATTTAAAGGGATTCAATCGGGGTTCGGTTGGCGTTTCAGCGAAAAGAAACAAAATTCATCGGTCACTAAGGTTAATACTTACCACGAGACTCAATTTGTGGTACCTTCCTTTGCCTTGGAAGCTCAAGCTGGGAAATACTGGTTAACTTTGGGTACCTATCTCCAGCAAACTCAATTATCTAAAAATAGGGATCCGGAGAATTCCAGTTTAGATCTAGGGGATTTAAAATTATCTATAAGCCGTAAGCTTGGCAAAGTACATGGTCGATTAGCTGTTCAAATTCCTCTCTATCAACCTGGCATCCCGGATATAGATCCCTATCTGGGAAGCGGGAGTCTCATTACCCACCTTGGCCTATACATACCCTTGATATTGCCCAAAAATTCTAAGTTAAAAATTGGAGCAGATCTTGGGGGCAGCGCAGTGCTTACCGAAGGTTTTGATTATGGTTTTGTTTCAGTACCCACTGTTGCCTTATTAGGCTCATGGGTCTTACAATCATCCCTAAAAATTTCATACCAACTCACACCCCTTGCCTTGGTATATACGAACCCACATTTTCAACACGAATCATGGTCATGGCAGGCAGGAATCAGTAGTGCTGATGAAATAAAGTCTTCCATCCATATATCAGCAGGATCAAAATTGAAAATTACAAGACTCCAATCTCTGCAATTGGAAACGGGAACACAAATTTGGTCAAAAATCGATTTATCCATTGGCGACCTTGAATACACAAAACGCACACGAGTCTATTACGGAAACCTCTCCTGGCGGAAAGAATTTTAAACATCTCCCCTACTAACCAAAACGAAAGGAATGGGAATGAATCAAGGAAAAAAACTGGCTCTGCTTGCCTTGGCAGGCCTAATCACAGGGATGAGTACTGGTTGCAAAGAAGAAAGCAATCCTGCCTCCAGTACTAATCAAACCTCAGGTTATAATACAAGCAAATATGGAACTGATGCTGAAGGGCTAAAAAGGTTTATTGAAGCCTGCCAAACAAAAGGATATAAGGTTGAGGAACACGAATGTAATGGGCACAATTCTTGTAAAGGAGAAAGCTTTTTTGTAGGGAAGGGTGTGTTAGCACACAGCTGTACTGGAAAAGCTGAGTGCGCAGGTGCATCGTGCGTTGAACCTAAACCCTTATAATACTAACGAGAAGGGTGGTCAGTCAGATAGCTGAACACCCCTTCTCTTAATAATCGGGAATTTATGTATAACACACTCAAGACAAAGGCACATAGAAAAAATGTGGTCGATTCACCATGGGTATAAAAACCAGTCCCGGCACTGAAATAGGAATTGGTTTCCGCGTCCCCAATTATGATGAAATCTTTTCATCTAAGCCAAGCCTTGATTTTTTTGAAATCATCTCGGAAAATTTTTTTAATCCTGGAAGTCAACCACAAAAAAATCTATGTCGTTTACTTAATGATTATCCAGTTGTCCTGCACGGTGTTTCCCTTTCCCTGGCATCTACAGAACCCCCTGATTTCGAATATCTTAAAAAACTAAAGGAACTGTGCAAACTTACCAAAACTCCCTATTTTACAGACCACCTCTGTTGGACACGGGCCCATCAAAAGCATTATTACGACCTCCTCCCTCTCCCCTATACTGAGAAAAACGCCAATTTTATTGCAGAAAAAATCAAGATTGTACAAGATTTCATTAACCTTCCTTTTGGACTAGAAAATCTGTCAAGTTATTTATCATTCACCACTTCCGAAATGACTGAATGGGAATTTTTAAACCTTATTGTTGAAAAATCTGGATGCCATTACATGTTAGATATTAATAATATCTATGTATCTGCCATTAACCAAAATTTTGATCCTGTAACCTATCTCCATTCCATAAAGTGGAAAAAAATCTTGCAGTGCCATATTGCCGGACATACAAAAAATATGGATGGCAGTCTCCACGATACTCATGATCACCCTGTTTGCCCAGAAGTATGGGAACTTTACGAGCTAGCCTGGAAACTCTCTGGGGGATTTAGAACACTTTTAGAGTGGGATGAAAAGATACCACCATTAGATATACTGGTACTAGAATTACTGAAAGCCAGAAATTACCAAAATGGCACAAATCAGCAAAAAAAGGAACTCTCTACCGAAACTCAATCCCATTCAATGGTTTCCTTAGATAGTTCAATTAAAATAAATTCTCATATATTTAAATCAAACGGCACTGGTGTACACAACACTCTTTATCCAGATTCACTGACCGAACTACAAGGGCAATTAGGTACTTGTATCACCTCACCACCTGATTTTTCAGATACTACAATCCAATTTCCAGAACATAACTATTCCGCTTTACTTCTTGGACAGCTTTCCCCACACTTAGATACTCATATACATTCAGGATTATCCACCTACAACAAACAATACTGGTTTAGACTTTTCCATGTATTACAAAATGAATTCCCTCTCACTTGCCGATTACTTGGCTCCTGGTTTTTCAACCAATGTATAGTTCATTACATCTCCACTTTTCCTTTAAATAGTTATGATCTCAATAATTTAGGTTACTTATTTCCGCAATGGATTAAAGAGTATTACCCCAATTGGGAACTACAATATCCCATGGGTTCAGGTACCCTTCCCAAAAAGTGGCCAACTCTACAATTATTTAATGCAGCGCGTTTTGAAAGAGACTTTACAGAATCCCTCACAGCAGATCAAAGACTCGTCACCTCAAACACAACCTTTGCATCTGTAAATCAAGAAGAGTTGCTCTTCGCCAAAATTCGAATCCATCCCCTGGTTAAAATTTATGAACATGACCTTGACTATGTACCCGTTTTTCATCAGCTCCGGATTCATCCCGAGGACGACTTTTCTTTTAGCACTGGGCCCTTTTATTGGGTTATGTTTCCAGATCAAGGGGGTATATGTACACAAAATATTCCGGCACTGGCATATAAAATATTGATTGAACTCAAAAACTGGACAAGCCTTATCGAAGTCTGCGAAAATCTTTCTACACTTTTAAACCCAGAAGAACTGACCGAGATGCAGGAAAACCTAACACAATGGTTTCGTATGTGGTCAAGCTTAAATTGGCTGGAATTTGATATTTGAATTAAATTTCAAACAAAGTATATACGAGCCAGTGCGATTATTAAAAAGAACAAAAATCCGCCTAATAGAGATTTTATTTCACTGCGGAGGGTTCAAATTCTTTGCACACAAATGGGCGTAGAGCCAAAATTTAAAACAGGAGCTGCAATAAAAAGAGGAGTAATATAAAGCCAGCAGTAAGGGCAACCCAAAGAGGAATTCCGCGGGAAGCTTTGATGGGTGATTTTTTTTGATGGGAAAATGAGGTGTTTGATCCAAATTCCCGCTCAACAGAGTCGGCATAATCATCATCGTCATTCCAATCAATAGCTCCTTGGTTAGGTTCATTTGACCACCCAGTTGAAGCATCGGACCCACAATGACGGCAGAATGTTGCGTTCTCGTTAATCTCTAGATGGCAATGTGGACAAGGAACCATGGGCCTAAAATACCTATATTGAGTTAAACAGAGAAATTCTATAAGCAATTACAGGGCAAAGGTTTTTTTTGCCCTGGCAGGAAATTTTAAAAACAGTCATACATTCACCCTCCCTAGGTAAAAGTGGAATTTTATAGTACTTCCTTAAATTAATTTAAGTTTTATAAACAAATTTTCACACCACTCCGGGTCAAACATCTTTCCGACCTGATACCCGCGGACCCATTCACCGTTTACCAAAAGAAAAGGAACGCCTTCCTTTCCGGTGGCTGTAATTAATTCGTGGGAATATTGTTTGCTCTCACGAATATCCCGCGTTATGTATTTAATATTTTTAGAATCCATCCATTGCTTGAGAGCTTGACAATCGGAGCAGAGGCGTGCTGAGTAAACAATAAGGTTTGAAGACATGTATAGAGTCCTGAGTTAATTTGCATTAAGGGAAACAGCAAATATATTATTTTAATTTTGCAGTTGCTTAAGAATTTGAATTTGTATTTTTATTCAACCAAGCCAAGCTCTTTTCTTTTAAAATCAAACTTTGTGCTATTTTGTGTCCAATAGGGTTCTCGCCGCGATGCCAACAATTTACCACTCGATCCATCACGCTCAGTAAACTGCACAATTCGATGAGGATATTTTTCTTCTACCCAAACAGTTGTTTTTCCTGGTTGGCCGTTTAACTGCCAAACATACTTTTTAACAAATATTTTCCCCAGCACAGTATTTAATTGGGATACACCTTCGTTACTTATGACCCCCTTATGGACTTGTGGCGCACCATGAGCCTTCCGTTCCATCCAGCGACTAGGAAGTATCGACAATTCGAGTGAATTACCGGGCAATAAATACACCGAATTGAGTTCTCGAATCCGCATCCAGAGATTTTCTTCGGTTTCAATATTTTGCGAGGGAAGTGTGTATTTTTTCTCGGCATCAGTTTCAAAATAACTATATATATGTCCAGTAAAGGCAGAATCTTTATTAATCAGACGGTCAAAAACTTGTCCACACCATTCCTGCGCAGTAAACGAAATCTTTACTGTTTCATTATTCTTAAGGAGCCCCTTATTTTCAACCGCTGAAAAAAGTGAGGTCATCACACTGTACTCGTATATTCCCGTGGAGAATTTACGGAGATCATTGAGTTTAAGCACACGTATCATCTCGGATTCCGCGAGCTTTTTATCGGGTTTTATTAGCGTATTCAGGCGCAGGGGCTCTGTCACCCAGACCATGACACGCTTCCCGTTACGAATTTGCCCATACCGTGACTCTAACAGAGTGTAAGTGGAAATTTCAGCATTACCATCGTACCAAAGTTTTTTAAAATTCGATTCTTTAGAATTTTGCCCCTGTGTTATTGCAATTTTCGGAGGGATTTGATTTTGCTTAGACAAGTCAGCAGGTGCAAAATTTTGCATGAGTAGAACCACCAATAGCCCTGGCATCAAGAAAGCTTGCGAAAACCTGATAGAAGAGCGAATAAACCCTATTCTCGAAATCTTGAGTAATGCATGTATATACATATAACTTGCCTTTCTAAAATTATTATTAATAGGAATAAGTGGATATTTGTATTGAAACTTGTTGTTTAATTGCTCTGTCTTCTACTTTCCGCGAGCCCAACCCTGAGCAGGTTGGTTTTGTATATCTTTATAAAGTTTATTATCCGGGTCTGCCTTTGGCAAGGAGCCAAAGGAAAGAACATCCATAGGACAACTTAACACACAAGCACTGCAGCGGACACATTCTACATCATTGAGAGGAATACCTTTATTTGCATAATTCATAACATCAATACCCATGTGACAAACCTGGGTACAGACATTACAAGATATACATTTCTTTTTTTCGGAGAAGATCCGGTATACTGAAAAACGCGCGTAGATGTGCATCAATGCGGCAAGAGGACACAAATACCTGCACCAAATACGGCCTGACAGAAAAAAGTACACCCCTATTCCTAAAACACCTGCAAAAATAATATCAACCAGCAGTGCATAAAGTTGTGAGGCAAATACTGAAAGAGTCGAACCTTTGGCACCCGCCAGCCATGCCAGCAAGGTGACTAGAAGTGAGAAAATAAGCACAATTTGTCCCAGGTTTTCCCATTTTTTGGCGTTTGGACCGTGGGGGGCGAGAGTTCGATATTCATCTCCTAAAGTTTCTGCCAAGGCTCCGCAAGAGCAAATCCAGCCGCAGTAAGCCCCTTTGCCCCATTTGTAAACGATGTAGGGAATAATTACAAAAGTTTGCAAGAGGCCAACTGTGAGCCAAAAAGTTGTAGGCACTCCAGTCGCGAGGTTATGAATAAATAGCGGCCATGCCAAAATCAACCCATAAGACCGCCAATATGATTCCCCGGGAAATACATGTATGAGTATCCAGTCACTAAGCAACCCGGCCTGACCTAATAGGGGAAATAAAAACATCGGCAAAATAAAGAGAGGAATGACCTGTATAGCCATAAGGGTCCAGGTTTGCCGTTTGATATATCCGGTTGGTTTTACATGTATACGCCTTAAACCAAATATCACTATAGTGAGGCTGTAAAGAGTTGTATACCAGTCACCCATATCCGGGAAAATAGGCCGTATGTTAAAATATTTATAAGATATATACAGTGCGGAGATTCCCCATCCTAAAGATGCATAGTACGAGTATTTAAAAATATTCCATGGGGAGTTGAGATACTCACTTTTATTTTTATAATAATAATACGATAAGATTACTGTACATAATGCCAAGCCCCATAAACTGCCATAGGCCAGCAAACCAGAAAGCATTTTATACCAAGGCATTTTAATTAAAACAGAGGGGAGATTCAAAAAATTTTCAAGGCTGGCGATGGGTGTGAGGGGGGCTTTTTTCCCAAAATATAAAATTGCAGAAAAGAGGATAAGTGCTACAATTTGCAGCTTATCCACATGAGTTTTATCTCCTGTTATCCTGATTTTAGATCTTTTTAAAAACTCAATGGGAATTTCGGTTCCAATCAGTACAAATACAGCTTGGTTTTTAAGAACTATTTGGGAAGTACCTGTTTGGAGTTGGACAGACTGTTCGTCAATAGATAAAACTGTTGATTCGAGAAAGAGATTTATTTTTCCTTCTTTAACCAAATTGTTTAAGGTAATCAAATTATTTTCTTTAGGCCGACTGAAGGACTTTTTACGGTACGATAGAGATACGCGATTTCCGGTTTGAGCTAACGCAATAGCTGCTTCGAGGGCGCTATCTCCCCCTCCTACAACCAGTATATCCTTATTTTGATAATCGGCAGGGTCAATAAGCCTTGAAAATACATGGGGAAGATTTTCTCCTGTTACCCCCAAACTTCTTGTATTGCCGGACTTTCCTAATGCTACTATTACCCGCAAAGCCCGGTAAGATTGATTTTCTGTATGCACCTCAAAACCCTGCTCATGTTCGCTGATACGGTGTACGGGGCAATTTTCAACAAGAGGCAGTTTATGACCTCTAAGCGGTGTGCTGAGTTGCACCAGTAAAGTTTCCTTAGTACCGTTACCAAATTGTAGCAATGATTGTGAAGGTATAATTTCGGGTGAAACATATATAGGTTTTCCTGCGGGAAAATTATTGATTGTATTGTATAGGCGATTTGCTTCAAGTAATAACACCTTTAACCCTTTTTGCATCGCGTGTAAACAGGCGGAAACCCCAGCTGGACCCGCACCAATAATAATCAGGTCGTAATACCCTTTCGCAAGAGAACTTTCCACAGGAATTTTCGAGGAATTTTTGTTGATAAGTTGGGCGGAACCTGAAACAGCCTTTTGTTTTTGAAACTCTGAATCTTTGAGAATGTTTTCAATAACTTCATAACCCGAATGTGCCGCAAATTTAATTAAGGGAATGCCGGTTAAGTCTCCAATACAGTATAATCCGGGGACTGAAGTTTCATATTTGTTTTTGAGTTCGGGAAAACGATCGGGCTTGCCCGTAGGATTATTTTTTTGAAGCCATTGAAAGTATTTATTAATCATGATGTATACTCCTAAATATTTTCTCTATGTAGTCAAAAGATCAAATACAAATTATACTCAAAAAAGATTTTTTATTTTACAAGTACATCTAACCCTATGATTCTTAAGTTGTTTTGAGTTGTTTTAAAAAAAATGCTGCATACCTGCTGAAAACCCCCGTTGTCGTCCTCCTAATTCTAAACCATAATCTGCGCGCAGGGACAATCTATATATTTTCGGGCTCATAAACCTCACTCCCCCACCACCAAGCATAGACCAATTATTAAAATCAGTTCCCCCCATATCAAGAAAGGGGACAAATTGCAACCGTAAATATTTTCTCTGTATACATGTCCATCGAAATTCTAAATTCTGCACCCAAACTGTTTTTGAGTTGTAAAAATTTTCGGGAAGTCCTCGCAAAAACTCTAATCCACCCAGGCTATACTGGTGAAACCAAGAGTCTGTTGTTACCAGTGCACTGTAATGACGCAGTGCTAGATTAAGTCGTGGGTGTGCCAGCCAAAAACCCAATACTTCTAAATGTGACTGTAAAAACCAGGTTTGCTGTGCTGGCGTTTCAAAACCCACCTTCAATTTGGGCTCTATCTTGAAGCCTTGAACAGTTTCCAGGTTATAATTGAGTTGTCCCCAACGCAAACTTGCTGTTGCCATAAAGCTTTTAGAACCTAATGGGGAACGAGTGTATACACTTTGCCCATCTAGCAAGGGTAATAATTGAGAATTAAGGGTATCCTGTAAGCCTTCAATAGCTCCGTGAATGACTAGATGGGAATTGAGTTCTGGCTCTATAAATACATGGGCCCGCATACGCCTCCACCCCACCCATCCAAGTGAGGAATCACCTAAATAACTTTCCATAAGTTTATGTGTATACCAAAAATCACCACCGAACAAAAGCCGTTTATTCAAAAAACGGGGTTCACGCCACCAGGCCACACCTGAATGAGTTCCTCCATAAAAGATGTATTGTGCACCCAGCTCTAGATAACGACCAGCAATATTCGGATCATAAATTCCGGCGGTAAGGGTGTTTACCCCTCCCCCTCTCCCTGCTTTTATAATGGGTATAGTGGTCCACTTTTCAGTAAGGTTTAGCTGGGGGGCGCCGTTGTTCCATGCTCCCTCAACTAGTGAAAAAAGGCCCATGTTTCGTAATCTGCGGAGACCTTCTTCAAAGACAAGTGAATCACGAGGACTGGATGAAAAATTTTCTTGGGAAAATTCTCTTAAGACGACTTCAGGCTTAGTTTTTTTTAAACCAGTAACCTGGATTTGCCCAGCAAAAGCTTGTACCAGCAGGATTAAATAAATCAATGTATAGATTTTCATATCCGCATCTTTTTGGTAAATTTTAAATTCTTGGACATCATTAACTGGTGGATGTAGAGTTGGGAAGGATTTGTAAAAGACTTTCTTTAAGAACTAGTTGCGGCGCTGTAAGCGGGGGTTGAAGTTGATTTAAAAGGTTTTGAACATCTTCAATAGTATCCAGATCACTCAAAACTGGAAGTGAAGATATATCGATCCGTAACTTGGGGCTGTATTTTTGCGCCAGAGCAACAAAATTCTGGAGTGTGTTTTCTGTGCTGTAAACAGTGTCTCGCCAAACCGGGCTATCCAGTTTTATTTGGGTGGCTAGAAGATAAAAGCCACCATCGGCACTAGGACCTAAGACTAAGTCGGCTGCAGATTGTGTGGAAACGCCCCCGACACTTTGAGCACTATTGTGAGGCTGGCGGTTTAATAATGTAAAGGCCTTATTGATTATTGAGCTATCAAGTTGAGGACTATCCGCTCCTATAAGACATATATACTCGTGTTTCCTGAATAATTGATTAGCAATACTTTCCATGCGGGCACCCAAACCCTCGCCCTCCTGAAGAAGCCGGAAAAGGGAATTCCCAAATTTGAAATTTTCTTTTTTTATCGCATCCTTTTCTGCAAGGGCCCAGTAAGGAACGCAGGAAGGCTGCTCACCCCAGCCCTTCAATAATTCTTCGATACATACCAGACAGTGTTGATATATCTTTTCTGCCATGTTTTTCCCTAAAGTAGCCGCCAAACGCGTTTTTACAGGGCTAAGACCCGGAGTTTTTACCATTGCTGCAAGGCCAAAGGTCATAAGGTAAAATTTCGGAGGAATGAGCAGGATTTTTCGGGAAAAATACTGTGATACCTTATTTTTTGGTGCTGAATTTTAATTTGTGGATTATGCAAATGGTTCCTCGGGAAAATAGAGGACACGCCTCTGAGTATGAGTCGTAAAATAATTCAGTTTATTACAAATTAATTCAAATCATTGGCCTGCGCGTGTCAAACTGTGATTATACCAGTTTTGGGTTTTATTACAAACGGTACAAACACTGAGCATAACTGGAACTTCTACGAGAACACCGACTACCGTGGCCAGAGCCGCACCAGATTCCGGGCCATAAAGAGCAATAGAAGTAGCTACCGCAAGTTCAAAAAAATTACTTGCTCCGATGAGCGCACCGGGGGCAGCAATGTTGTGGGGCACTTTGAGCCATTTCATCAGTAGATAGGTAAGGCTGGAATTAAAATATACTTGAATGGTAAGCGGAACAGAAATCAAGAGCACATGCAGCCAATTGGAAGTCATATTGTTTGCCTGAAAAGCAAATATAAGCACAAGGGTTGCCAAGAGGGAAAGAGTGGTTACCGGACTCCAGATTGTAAGGTATTTTTGTTCAAACCAATCCACACCTTTTAATTTTAGCAGAACCCAGCGGCTCAGGACACCCGCCATAAGGGGAATGACAACAAAGGCCAGCACACTGTACAAGAGGACTGCAAAAGGAACAGTAAGTGAACTTGCACCACCCACCAACAGGGTAATCAAGGGGACAAAAAGAACCAGCATAACCAGGTCATTCACGGCCACCTGCACTAATGTATAGGCGGAATTACCCCGGACAAGATAACTCCAGACAAAAACCATGGCAGTACAGGGAGCCGCTGCCAGTATGATGGAACCTGCCAGATACTGATCTGCAAGAGGGGGCGGCAGAAAAACAGAAAAGATGTACTTGAAAAACAGGATACCCAAGGCAGCCATACTGAAGGGCTTGATGAGCCAATTAATAAAAAGGGTAACAAATAAACCCTTGGGCTGACGACCTGCATTTTTTACGCTACTAAAATCAATTTTGAGCATCATGGGGTAAATCATCAACCAGATCAACACCATAATGAGTAAATTGATCTGGGAGCCCTTGCCAAACTCAAGCACCCTGACACTCTGGACCCATTCAGGAAATACCAAACCCAAAATCACACCCACGCCCATACATAGAGCAACCCAAAGAGTGAGGTAGCGTTCAAAAAATGACATTTAGATTCTCCGGTCTGTTGTGAGATTTCATAAAATAGGTACACAACTGGCTAATGCTTTTTTGCAGGCAGTAATTTGGATACTCAAAATATAATCAGCTAATTTTTTACCCTCGGGGAGGGCATCAATAATTGATCTGTAAAGTGGATTGTCCCATTTGACCATGCCCTCTATATATCCACTTTTTTCTTTCACTTCTATATTTTCAAGACCTGCTGAAGCTGCCCAGCGGATATTATCCTCAATAAGTTCAGCACCTGCTACACATCCTACCAAAGCCTGTGCCATTGACATGACCTGGGGAGGCAAGGGAACACGCAAGGCCATATCCGAAACGGCCATGCGCCCGCCTACCTTGAGAATGCGGTAAATTTTTTCATAGATATGATTTTTGCATTTAAAATTTGTTTTTCTGGGGCAAACTATCGGGCAAGGATTCCACCCATAAACGGATTTGGTCACGAACCCTCCTGTATATATATAATTGCTCTTCTTCAGTTGCGCCACCCGCTGCAAGTTCCCGGGCCAGTTTGGGTGGGTCATCAAATCCTACATGAACTTTCTGAACACTACCAGGAAAATTGGGGCAAGTTTCATCAGCGTGCCCGCAGACGGTAACTATATAATCAAAGGGAATACTCAAAAGTGAATTGACATTTTTTGAATGATGTGAAGATATATCTACTCCGGCTTCGGCCATGACACTGATTGCATAAGGATTCATGCCGTGCGTTTCGATTCCGGCAGACCAGACTTCAATTTGATCGCTTTTGAGGGTGCGTGCCCAGCCTTCCGCCATTTGACTGCGGCAAGAGTTTCCGGTACACAACATGAGGATTTTGATTTTGGTTGACATGCTAACCTAGCTTTCGTTGTGAGGGGGAGTATGGGGATTGAATTGTGAGAAGGGCCCTTAGGTTTAAGATTAGATGTATCTGCTAATGCACCGCCCGAAGTATCAGAATTTGCGTGATTGAAGCGATTTACGGAAAAATTACTTTGGGGTATCCTAAGCAAAGTCGCTAGCCCCTGAAGAAAACTGGAACACTCCTTTTGACAGAGGTGATAATACATCCAGGTGCCAGCGCGCCGGGCACAGATGAGACCCAGTTTTTTGAGCGGCGCAAGTTTACGGGAAATATTAAATTCGGGCTCTTTTAACAGTTCAGCCATTTCACAAACGCAATGTTCTTGTCCATCTGCAAGTAAGGCCAATAAAGCCAAGCGCACCGGATCACCCAGGGGTTTTAAATCCTGTGACAACTTGTGAACCTCTTTATTCAAAATTATTGAGGTATCACTACTAGAGACGGGTCTGGCTGTTTTTTTTACCATTTCTCGATGACTCACCCGAATGACTCAAAAATACGGATGAGGTAAGGCTCCCTGAGTAAGACGGCATTTTAAATTTTGGAGTGTTTTTAACTTAGAGTTTAATATACTAATATCTGCACTTTTTTGCATATATTGTTTTTAACTAACCGCATTTATCCGTGAAACGAACACCAAAAAGGGTGTAAGAACCTTTAAATATACAGGAATTTGGCTTAAATACAGCCTTTAAATTAAATGACCCTCCCCAGGCAATTAATATTTGTCTTGTTTTTGTGATAAACGAAGATTCAAACAGTGTAAGTTTATTTCAGAAAAGTTTAAATTCAATTCAAAATACCAACTCCATATACTTAAAAAGTGTAAATTGTGTCAGTACAGGCTATCCAAAACTAATTTTAAATTTTAATCAAACGAATAGTTCTAGCCAAAAAGAAAAAAAGCAGGTACTTGCCCTTACAGCACTGGGTATAAATTTACCTTTCTTTATGGGACTACGCCATAGTTTGTGGAAAGAAGTTTAATTTTCCACAGTAAAATAGGATAGCGATTCTGTAGTTGTTAAAGTTTCTAAAGCCCCTTGCACTTGCCTTTATCATTTGAATTTTCGAGTTAATACTTTCTGATGCAGAATTTGTGATTCTGTGCTTAAAATATGTCATTATCTCGTTGATGTGCCGCTTGATTGTTTTCGCGGCACTAATGATAGGTTTAAGCTTGCTATGGGTTGCCAAGAAATACCATCGCTTAAAATACTTGGCTGCTGATTCTGTATATGTATAGTTCCAGAATTCCCGAAACATCTCCTTTATCGCAAAAGCTTTACCTACTTTTAAGTTGATATGCTTGAGTTCGTTGTATAACTCTTTTTGCTTTTCATTCCAATTTTGTGGATTACTTAACCATAGATACTTCGTGCCTGTTAAAATTGTATTTCCTGCCTGGAGAGACTGCTTTTGCTCACTCCTGCGCACCTTATCCACTCCCTTACCTAGATAGCTCGATACATGAAATTTATCATGCACTATATCTGCCCATGGTATGTTTTCCTTAGCACTCGTTATAAAGGCATCCCACATATCCATGGCAATTGCTTGTACTGTAAATCTTTGTACTTCTGGTATAGAATCCATTAGTTTATTGGCTGATTCTAGGGTGCGGTCTTCTACAACATCAATTACTCGGCCTTCCGAAAGATCATTTAACACAGACACATAGCTGTGTCCTTTGCGAAAGTTCTTCTCATCTATTCCAAGGTAAGGGACATTTCCTAAGTCACGATTTTCCATGCCTCGCTCAACGGCTCGCTTTTGAATCTGATGTAACTGCTTCCAAGAAAGTCCGAGCAACCTGCCAGCATCTGCAATATTCTTTGTACATATCAATACTTCAATTGCGAATTCTTCGAATAGAAAGGTGAATCGGCTGCTAGGATGACTCCATGGAACTAAAACAGTTTTCACACCATGCTCTGGGCAATCACTTCTGGGTATTTGGCATTTGAGAATAGTCTTAAATTGCATGGTAGCAAGATGCTGCCAAGACCTTTCCTCACGCAAATCTTTTACGGGAACTAAAGAGTTACACTCTGGACAATGAACTTTTTGTGCAGCAGGCCATTCAACCCGCAGGGTGATCGCTTTTTTTTAGCATCCATGTCAACTGAAGAAACACGCCAAGGGCTTGAAAGGCCTAAAAGTTGGCTATAATGCGAATGAATATCACCTGACAATTTCAAAATCAAACCTCACTATTAAAGGGTGGTCGTTACACCTCAAAAATTAGCTTTTCCACAACCTTGGGCGAAGAGCCTTTTAAGGTAGACCAAGGTTTCCTTTGGGTAAGCGTTGATAAAATAGCGAATAGAATCTTCGGCGGAAAATCGCTTGGTCATTTGATAGATCGCACTCAGTGATATATCGATACATTCGCGCGTACATCCATACTTAGCGATAAAATCTGTATAGGGCGCATAAATAAAGTCGCCAAAATCGTTGTCGCTCAGATTTGGATTATTGGGTGGAGGAAGAGCCTCGTTGAGAATGGAAACAGCTTTTTTAAAATCCGCAGGCAAAAAATTACGCAGACATTCGGCAATCCAAGAAATACGCGCCTTGAGTTCGCGATCCAAAAAGCCTGTAATAACATCCTTAACAAACATTGATTTTTCAAATTTGGGATATACATCCATTATTTCGCGAGCGATTTTTTCAACCTTCATGCGATTAAAAAGCTGGTCTTTAAGCAGAATTTTTTCCATGGTAGTAAGGCCTTGTGTTTTTTGCAAAGATATCAAATGTTCTAGTTGGTTTCCCAAATGCCTATTTTTGAACATGTCCTTTGGGTGGTCGCGCAATATTTGAAGATTTTCCAAACAGCACTGGTGTTGTAATCGGGCAATGTGTGCTTTAAGGGTAAAATGCGCATTTATTAAGTAGATTTATTTCTTTTTTTCAAGATTCGAGATGACATGAATATCTTTTCAGAACTTCCGCTTAGTCCGGCGACTATCGAAAATTTGAATGTGCTTGGCTATATAACCATGACACAAATTCAGAAAGATAGTCTTCCCGATGTACTCTCGGGATCGGATGTAAGAGCGCAGGCTAAAACCGGCAGCGGCAAAACTGCCGCTTTTGGGATAGGCTTATTACATCAACTCAACCCCAATAAAAATCGAGTTCAAGCACTTATCCTTTGCCCTACTCGAGAATTATCCGAGCAAGTGGCGCAAGAAATTCGCCGGCTTGCGCGGTTTACAAGTCATATAAAAGTGCTCGTGCTATGTGGCGGCACACCTATAAAGTCACAAGCCATGTCGCTAGAGCATAATGCGCATATCGTAGTGGGAACTCCTGGTCGCATAGGCGATCATCTTCGCAGGAAAAATTTAGACATCTCTGCATTAAAAACTTTAGTATTTGACGAAGCAGATCGCATGCTCGACATGGGTTTTGAAGATGAAATCAACGAAATTATGATGTATATGCCAAATCGCAGACAAACCTTGCTGTTTTCGGCAACTTTTAGTGATGGTATTAAACGGCTCAGTAAAAAATATCAAAATTCCGCCAAAGAAATTACCGTCGAAACACATCACGCCGCCAACATTATCTCACAAAAATTTATTGGAGTCGACAAAACGGAAAAACTTGCTACCATCGCTTCTATTTTATGGACCTATCGTCCCGAGTCCACACTTATTTTTTGCAACACCAAGCAACAATGCCGCGATTTACTCGATTATTTATTAGAGCATAAATTTTATGCGCTTGTCATCAATGGAGATTTAGAACAAAAAGAACGCACCGAAATGCTAACTCAATTTGCCAACAAAAGTGCTTCGGTACTCATAGCAACCGATGTAGCCGCGCGTGGACTGGATATCAAAGAATTAAACGCTGTCATCAACTTTGACTTTCCGCATGATCCGGAAAGTTATGTACATCGTATTGGCCGTACAGGCCGCGCTGGCAAAGAGGGACTTGCAATAACACTTATTGCAGAAAGGGAACGGCCTTTTCTTGACGAACTCAATACTTTTCAAAAAACCAATTTTAGTATAGAGAAATCCAGCATACTTTCCACCAAAAAAGGCAAAGACCTGGTTCCCCCCATGCATACTATTTCTATTAATGGAGGAAGAAAAAGCAAACTGCGACCCACCGACATTCTAGGAGCACTCACTAAAGACGGAGGAATGGATGGCAAGCTTATTGGAAAAATTGATATATTCGATTTATTTACCTATGTGGCCATCAGCCGTTCTCACGCCAAAGAAGCACTCCAAATATTAAACCGAATTAAAGTAAAGGGTTATCGATACATAGCAAGGCTACATGAATAAACATCGAGTAAAAGTAAAATTAATTGGCTGGCTTCCCTCGCTCACTATTATGGGAATTTTCTTTTTGGTATCGCACCAGCCAGGCGACCGCATACCAATGCCTGGTTTTTGGAACGCCGATAAACTTTTGCACTTTTTAGCCTATGCCGTACTTGGCGGCTGTCTTGCTCTTGTGCCGTTGTTTGCCAATATTTTCTCACTCATAATAAATAATCCATCCGACAAAAACCTAACGACTAAAAATGCATCTATGGATGTTCATCAAACTGAGGAGTATTTTTATCCTAGTAATCATTCATTTTGGAACAAGCATCGTTACATCATCGGCATACTCTATGGAGCACTCGACGAATTTCATCAAAGCTTTATACCCATGCGGCAAATGAGTCTAGGCGATTTTATCGCCGATGCCGCTGGAGTGTTGGCTGGGTATTTTGGGGTTAGGTGGTTGATAAAAAAGTTTAATTTACAGGCCTTTTAGTTAATTTCTTTTATGCAGAAATCACTTATGGTCTGCTGAATGTTAGACTGAACGCAGACTTTAATCAATACTCAACTGAGACCTTATGCCATCATCCGCTTCTCCATAAGTTGTACTGCGGTTGGGGCCAAATTTTAGGCGAAAATTCTTCACAAGATCTTGCGGTGAAGTGAATGTATTAGGGTCAGCCGACCATACAATGGCATTAGCTAATTCAAACGACAGCGTCCAAACCTTAGATGTATCCGCTAACATACCATAATCTACAGTTACTTCAGTTGGAAAATTAGCCGTTACAGGTACATAATCCTGGTTACCGTCACCATGAACCACCTCCGTGACCGTATTGTCACGGAAAATTCCTGTGGCAACTGAGTCCCTATTAAAACTGGTTCCTTCGCTATTTGCCCATCGGAATTTGTCTTCACTTGGTAGCCGAATCAGTTTATCGCCCAAATACATGGTACCACTGACATCTTCAGCAGTATAGGCTGATGTATAGACCGTGCGAATCACATACGACAGTGCCGAATCGCCCTCTCCCACCTCTATACTGGCATCTACATAATTAAAATTGAGTTCGGCGCGAATAATTTCTTTACGAGCTGGCATATCGCCACTGGATTCGGGAATTTTTAGTTTACCAACAATAATTTCGGGATCGGATAAGTCAAATTTTATAGTAGAGCAAGAGCCCGAACTAGGGCCATCTGGAAAACTTTCGGATGGTGCCAACCAAGTCATGGGGAACATTCCAGGCCCTAAATCACCTAAGCTTAAAAAGGCAAAACATAAATCGCCACTTAAATTGTTAGGAGACGATCGATACTGACCATTTATTGTCTGACTTTCAATATTTACCTCAGTTTTCGATAAAGCCAAATTTCCAGAAATGTACTCGGCTTTTTTTGCTGCGGCAGAAGATTTTTGCTCCAATTTTGCTTTATTGGAAATTACCCTTCCTCCATTTCGGCTATCTCCATCCAGCATGCCACAACCCAAAAGCATGCCAAGACATAGGCAAGTGAATGCTGATTTCATAATCTGCGTGTTATTTTTCATTGGAAACTCCCAGTACAGAGTTCTGATTCTATACCTATTGAATAGGAGATTTCAACATGTTTAGGCTTACATTTTCTTAAAAACCACTACATTCGCGCAAGGAAGTTCGCATTCCCAATGAAAAATATCCGCTAGCACCTTAAAAGTTTTTTCGCGATAAAAAACCACATGTGTGGGATCGTGGTGGTAATGCCAATTTGCAAAATTTGCATCGTCGGGTGCAAAAAGAGTCATCATTGCCAACCAGCCGCCTGGCTTTAGCATTTTAGTTAATGTTTCAAACTCTTGATGCGGATAGTGAAAGTGTTCCGCCACCTCTGTACATGTGATAAAGTTGTATCGCTTTTGCAATACCTCGCGATTGTCAAAAAAAAGTGGGTCGTAAATGGCCATAGCGTGGCCAGCTTCTGTCATCATGGCGGCTAGTGCTGGCCCCGGGCCACAACCGTAGTCTAAACCCGATTGACTTGCAGGCAAACGCGCAAGCAAGGGCACAGCTAAGCGCGATAAAAACTTTCTGTACGCGGGGTCATGTACATCGTTTTGATGAAGTCGGTATTCGGCAAGTTCCATTTCTCGGCTGGGCAGTTGAGTTGGACTTAGAAATATGGCTTCACATTTTTGACATTGGTAATAATCACTTTTGCCAATACACATAAATGGCCGACTGTGCTCATTTTGACAAACAGGGCAATTGAGATTTGAGTTAGGCATAATCATTTAAAATAAAACTTAAAACTCATATTCCTTGACGCCTGTCATACTTTTATTAATTTAACCATATGGTTAAATACGAAGCCCAGCTCAACAATGTTTTTACAGCATTGGCCCATCCTGCGAGGCGCACCATGCTTTCTAGGTTAGGCAAAGGCCAAGCCACAGTGGGAGAACTTGCAGAACCTCTCAAAATCTCTATGCCGGCAGTCACCAAACATTTACGGATATTACAGCGGGCAAAACTCATCAGTCGCACAAAAAATGCTCAGTGGAGACCTTGTAAGTTGGAATTTGACCCTCTAATTAGCGCCTCAACATGGATTGAAGAACAACGCAAGGTCTGGGAATCTCGTTTAGATCGACTCGAAAGCTATTTGTCCACTTTAGAAAAAGGAGAATGAAATGAACTCTCATCACATAGCGACATCTCTTCCCTACCCAAGAATTTCGCGACAATGTTATTAAAAACTATGGTGCCATCGAAGGCGGCAAACAACATTTGGCAAAAATGGAAGCATATATCCTTCAGTACCTAGTTAAATAATATAAACTAGCGGATACTAGAAAATGAGAAACAGATGGGAGTTGACTCACATTCTGTTTCGATGACGAAGAATTGGTGGAGGCGAGGGGAATCGAACCCCTGTCCGAAAAAGTAAACCCGACCGCTCCTACATGCTTTCTGTCCGTTTTAATCTCGATTTGTATAGCGCCCTGAACATCGGCTCTATACAAATCCAGCCTGTGAGTCTCGATGGGTGTAACCAGACTGTACACCCACCCAACCCGATGAGCTTCGACTCGCCCCCTACCGGGTATCGGAGGTTTGTCGCGGTAGCCTAGTTTTTAATTAGGCAGCCATTGCATAAGAGTAGTCTTCTGCATTTGTTTTTTTTCCGGTTTATTTAAGAGGCCAACCGGGACCTCTGCATGCAACTATCGACCTTGCAAATCCGTCGAAACCAGGGCGCCCCCAAAAGCTTAGAAGGTTTTACTACTCACCTTTAGCCTTTAAAAAAATAACCCAAATATCAGAAATACAATTTAGTTCTTTTACTTTACTTTGACCAAAATGTAGTTTATCACCATATGTTTAGCTCACAACCCGATATTGCCAATCCTTGGAAATTTTTCCTCGAGGCACGAGAAAGTGCCCGCGCTCAAAATGACCCCCTTACCGATCTTGCTTATTTTGCTACGGTCAACGCCTACGGACAGCCGTCTTTGCGCAGCTTGGTTTTACGACATGCCGACGATGAAGGCATACGGGTCTTTTTAAACACCCTAAGTCCTAAATGGGAAGATCTTCAAGAAAATCCCGAATACGAGATCCTTTGCTATTGGCCTACACTAAAACAACAGTTTAGAGTGCGGGGTTCCTGGCTTTTACTTCCCAAAGAAGAAATTCTTCAAGGATGGCAAAAACAACCGCACGAAAGCAAAATTCTTGATTGGTACTACCAAACTCACGAACAACAATCCAGCCCCATCACCTTTGAAGACTTCACCAAGGGAATGAATGAGGTTTCAAGTCTATACCCAGATGAAGTTCCCATGGCTCCCACAGCATCAGGACTACTCCTTATTCCCGACTCTATCGAATGGCTAAAAATTGAAGGTGAGAGCCGTTGCCACTTGCGTATGAAATTTGAACGCCAGGCGGATGATGGCTGGGAATCGCAACTCTTGGTACCCTAGTGGCAAAAGAACTTGTTTTTCTAGAATTAATGCGCTTGGTTCTATCCATTCAAACGGGAATCATGACCCTGGGAATCTTTGAAGTTTTTGCGCGCCGCCCCGATATACATAAACGAATAATGCTTGGTATTAATGTTTCAGCACTTTTGCTTTTTATCTTTTTTTTCGGCAGTGAGTGGTTTGGTTGGCAGTATAACCGATACATTTCACAACATGTACATATCATTTTAAAATTGGGTGCGCTGCTTGTCTCACTCTCACTTATGGCCACCTCGTTTTTAGGGTGGTTGGGTATATTAAAGCTTCACCGCAGGTCACTATTTGTTACCTTGCCTCTTTGGGTTAGCCTTCTTGTTTCTACCTGGTTTTTTTACTGAAATAAATCAAAAAAACTATAAAGTTTCCAAAATTATTGGGCAAAGAATAGCGCTAAAGCACTTTTCTTATTTTACAATTTCAACAGCAGAGATAATTTTTTGGCCAGGTTTTTGAGTGCGGTAACAAGCACTCCCCCACTGTGGAGACAGGGTCTTATCCAGGATCATTAGCGCATCCATTTGACCACTAAAGGAATGGTCATTACCTATAAAGGCCCCTAGGAGGGCATTGGTCCTTAATAATCCTCCTAGATTAAAGGTTTCCTCAATTGGGATTCCCTTTACAGTTGCAGAATTTACCAGTGTATGCTGATCATCTAAGGTCATTGTTAAACCGTTGGAATTAGCAATAACTGTGAGGTGATGCCATGATGTGTCGAGATCAATTGTTTTTTCCACCATTCTGCCCGCAGAAACACATTGTACTGTAGACAAGCTAGCAAAACAGCCCAGGGATGCGGTATTATCAGCAGAACCTGATACAAAAAGCGACATGAGATCGGAACTATTAGCCTTTAACTTAAACCATAAACTTGCTGAAATTCCCTTTTGAAGATCGCGACTTTGCTTGATATTTTTACCATACTTATCCCAGAACGAAAACACCCCAGTACCTTCCAATTTTATTGACTGGCCCAAAAAATTGGGCTTTGACAGTTCAACACCCATAGCTTCAGGTGTGTAGGAAAGATGAATTTTTCTTGGGCTGAAATCGTAAATACGGTTGAAATCATGGGTCCCCAAATAACCAAAATGATAGGACGCCCAATAGCCCCTGCTTGAATCAAAAACAAGTTCTTCAGATGGGTTTTGCGAGATAGGATCGGCATAGCGGTAAGCCATAAGTAAACCGTAATTGTTATTAGAAAAAAGTGTATCTAAAAGCACCCAGTACTGGGCTGTTTTGGTTTCGCTATAATAACCCTCAAAAATAGAAGGGTAAATTTTACCAGTAGGAGACGCAAAAACTAGGCTTTTTGCGGAGGGAGCTGCGCTGAGTGAGGGAATTTGGACGGGTATAGAAAAGCCAGGTTGATTTTCTTTGATTTCATTTCCTGAGATTTGTGTTCGCAAATTGATTTCCCAGGTTTGTTGGGGAGCTACCGGCAGGGGATTGACATTTCCATCCCTGACTAAAACAGTTAAAAAACCCCATTTACTCCCATCTTCTGAAACATAGAATCCGGTATCAATACCCACCTTACGCGGGATTAGGATACCCTTATTGTGCTTGACTATACTATCACTACTGATAAATTTGAGTTGATAATTACCCAGATAACCCTCAGATGTAGCGAGCTTACGGGGATTATTAAGACTAAGTACAAGAGGTGGTAAAAAAATTTGTCCTTTAGGTTGGTATGTAAAATCCAAGCTCAGAGTATCGCTTGGCTCGTATTTGGGTTTAAGAAATTTTTGAGCTGTAACAAACAGACTACTACTTTTTGAAAGATCAGCCGGGAAAATAAGAATGCTGTCTTTGTATTCCGGGCTACTCAGGGAAACTGAAGAAGTTAAACTATATAACAAGGTACTGGGGTCTTTATGTATATAGGCTAACCAGGTAGGCCTTTCAATAATGCCCGATGCTAGATTGCTTATGGGCTTTGCTATTTTAAGACGGAGAACTCCCGATTGAATATCAGATGGTTCGTTATTCGTTCCAAAGGCCCGAACGCTCCAGAAAGTTGTAGAATCAAGTGTATAAGAAGTACATTCTGGACTGGAAGTAGTAACCTGGGTGCCAAAAGCACAACGCAATGTTACCAGACTATCAGGATGACGGAAAGTAAATTTGGGTCCCTTACCCTGAGTGAATAGGGTAGATGTATCTAGTGGGGACCCATCAGCCTGCACTATTACAGGATTAGCCAATTTAACTCTAAAACTTTGGGTATTAAGAGCACTGGGTAATTTAAAACTGTCTCCTGTGGCGAGGGCACGCAAAGTGGTGTTGGTTTTTAGAATAATGGGTTCTTTGTAAATTTGAGCCGTGGCACTACTGGCGGGATCTGTAAAATCGTTTGTATACTTGATAACGGGGCATTTAGCCTTGAGTGCAATTCTTTGGATGGTTGTTCCTGCAAGACTTGAGTCGAGAAACTCGGGCTGAGCGCATGGCACATTGGGATCAAATACATAGGTACGGGAGCTCAAGCCAGAGGAAAGGAATCTTGGGCGAATAGCCAAGGCTTTTACAGTTACCTTAGAACTGACATGAAAACTTTCTTTGTAAATTTGAGTGGAAGATTTATTTGTCTGCGTGTCAGGGACTGAACCGTCAGTCGTGTAAAAAATTGAAGCTCCAACAGTACCCGTGCTCAATGTGACCAAGCTTTTCCCCGAATCGGCATTTTCTTCGCTAAAATCAATGAGTACTGAATCGCATTTAAGAATGTAATTAACAGTAACCAGTTCAGATGGTTTTTTGCTACTGCTAAAGGAACGGAAAATGAAACTTTGGCTACTATCGATTTTGATTGAATCAACTAGAGGTTTGATCCTTTGAGAAAGGGTATCGGGTAGCTTAGAAGTATCGGTTGTATAGAAGGTTTTTACATTCGAATCACCCTGGAATACCAGTTTAAGCGAAAAAGTGTTGTTTTTTATTCCTGAGGGCTGGTTAGTAATTGGTTTTATTGTTTTATCGGCCAAATCAAACTTGTAACTGAGAACCTGCAGTACAGAAGGATTAAATCCCGGCCTATGGGCCCGCACGCGCACCACCGAACTTGTATCAGTTACGAAGATCCCCTCTTTTACCAGAAATTTTTCGTTGGTATCGAGATCAGCTGTTTTTAAATTGGCATATATTTTTGCTTCAGGTGTGGCGGTTTTTAAACTGACCCATAAAGGTTGAGTAGTGTAATATTTGGAAGTATCGGTAAATTTGAGTGGTGCAACATCGAAATAGTAGTCTTCGGAGGTAAATTCACTGGGCATATAAACACTATTTTCGTAGTAAGCACGAGTTTTAAGCACGGTTGCGCTTTGGAGAACTAGAGGCTTAGTATACACTGGGGAAGATTGGGAAGGAAGAGTACCATCGAGGGTATAATGGATGCTCACCTTACTTTTAGGATGGAATAAGGTTACATGCACGGTATCCGTGTAATGACCTCCAGAAGGCAGGTAAACAGGAGTAACTAGCGGTTCATCAATTTTTACTTTGAAATTGAATTTTTCTACTGGACTCACCCTTTTACCACTATCGAGTGCAACCACAAAGAGAGGCAATGTATAGGTGAGATTGAGGGAATCAGTATAGAGATAGGATTTTGCACTTGTATCGGATGGAATTGAGTCGGAAAAGGAATAATAAATTTTACCCTTGCCTTGATTACTTTTTAGAGTGATTATTATTTCTCGTGTATAGACAACGGTATCAGAAAGGCTAGCCTGAATTTTATTAGAATCGAGTTTAATCTGCTCTGCAATTAAATTTTTGCGGTTTTCTTGGGCGGTTTTACCACATTGATTAAGGCTAAAAGTACAACCGGGAGCATATTTGGCTATACTGTCTGGAATGCCGTCAGAGTTACCATCATCGGTAAAGAAGGGATCGTCGGGAAGGGGCGCAATAGTATCGACACACTGGACCAGCAGTAGAAGAATTCCCACAAATAACACCAAGATGCGCATAAATCTTCAGTCTCCAACCTCGAAATTTATAAGATAGAAATATTTTTGAATTAGTTTTTTAACTTTGAAGTTTTTCTATCTCTGCGACGATTTTGGGAAAAGATATATTTTTGAACTTCCCACCAGGTTTTCTGACAGCTTTTAAATCTACTCATAAAAATCAGGGCTAATCAATTAACCCTATACATACAGCTTTGTTTACCAACAAGAAAACATTAGGGCTTTTTGATATCAGCGTGCAGACTTTGCCCTTGCTAAGGCAAAATTTGCGCAGTACCCCTTAGCTAAACGCTTTGAAGTTCAATGGGGATTTTTGCCCAATGGGTAAACAATTGGGCAAAAAAATAAAAAAGGAGGCCCTCACTAAAAAAAATAGACAAGACTTACTGAAGCCAGAGCAACACCAGAAATGACGGCAAAGGTGGTTAGGTTTTTTTTCTGGTCATTAGCAATTTTGAGATGAGTATCACGATCTGTAGTAGTTTTGGCATTATCTGCAC
>Ga0116204_1000349_pt1 | contig 25762 bp, 19 predicted proteins | sample LakKivwa52mmetaG_FD_94481 | JGI IMG/M metagenome (GOLD analysis project Ga0116204, IMG submission 94481) | Anoxic lake water microbial communities from Lake Kivu, Rwanda to study Microbial Dark Matter (Phase II) - Lake Kivu water 52m metaG | ecosystem: Environmental > Aquatic > Freshwater > Lake... | reverse complement strand
TTCTTCGAGAAGGGGAGTTCATGCGCGCGGATTGCCCCGAACTCCCCGACAACCGGTCCCGGGGAATTTTCGGAGGAAAACACCCTCCGAACCAGGTACCTTCTTCTTGACAGGGACTTTGATTCCTCGGACTCGGAGAATGGGGAGGGCTGGAGAATCCCCCCGAACTCCCCTCCCGAAATCCAAGGGAAAACCCCGGAGAAATATCCTCCGGAATACTCATCAATAATGTCAATTTCGCTTTTCTCCATTATTCCGAGGGGATTTTCCCTCCCCCAAAGCGAAGCCTCAAAGCCGTCTCCCGAGAGCGTCCCCGAAAGTAGAGGTGAAGGGAGAAGTTCCCCGTGCCTGGCCGATTCATATCCGAAGAAAGATTCAAAGTGTTCCCTGTCCCCGGAAAAAGCCCCGTAGGAGAGAGAAACAAAGGAAACTGCCGAAATAACCAAAAGAGCGATGGCAATTTTTCCTTGGAGGGACGAGCGAATACCCGGGAAATCAGCAACATTTCCCGAGAAAGAAGAGAGAATTGCGAGGAAGAAGAAGGAAACGAAATGGCCAAAGAGCAGGACCACGACTGCCTTTGGCGGGAAAACGCTTGCAGGTATTGATGTGACAATTACCGCAAAAGCGGCGAGAAGCGCAGTCGAGAGAAAGAGCCGCCTTTTCCCGCCGTCCTTTTCAACGCAGGCACCCGCGAGAGAGAGGAAAACCAGGATTGGCGCCAAATGAACAACCTCGTATGCGAATCGCCAATAATCAAGCTCCCTTCCAAGGCTGTTCGATATTCCGCCAATTACCGAAGGCACGTCCGAGACCGCTGCCGCAAGGTGAATCTGCAGGCTCCCGAACAGGATTGCCGGGGTTGAAAAGAGGGCAAGAGGGACAATTTCCCCGAATTTCCCCGAGAGAGCGAGGTATGCCAAAGAGACAAAGCCGACGCACAAGAATATCCCCTGGTGAAAGAAAAAAACCGCCCCCAGGAGGAGAGGGGATTTCCAGGAGAGCCACCTGCCGGAAAGGAGGAGAGAGAAAAATCCCAGTGCAACGGCTGTCCCGATATAGACCTGAATGTTTCCGTGAGTGAAATAGTGGTTCCCCCCGAGGAAAATCCAGGAAAGGGCGGACAATGCGCCCGCCCGCCCCTTTCCGGAGAATTCAAAAAGTGAGAAGGGGAGCGCGAGGAAAGCAAGGAACGCCCAGACTCTCCAGGAAAAAGGGGCGTTCCCGAGGGAAAATGAGAGCGCTGCCGGAAGATAGCTCGCCCCCGGGCCTACTCCCGCGCTCGGAACATATCCCGCGAAGGGTTCGGGGAAGCTCAAAAGAACCCCTTCGGAAAGTGCCGTCCGGGCAGTCTCGTATCGGTAAAAATTCAGGGGCCACTCGGAGAAGACGGGCGGGGCTGAGAGGAAATTTCCGGAGAAAAGTCCGCAAGCAATGCAAAAGGAGAGGGCGGCCGAAAAAATCCACACCCGCCTCCAAGAGTCGCGTTTCGCGAGAATCCCGAAAAGGGAGGAGAGAATGAAGAGGGCGAGAGGGAGAGAGAACCTCCCGGGAACGAGGCTTTTTAGGGAAAGAAAAGAGAGGATTCCCGCAAGGAGGAGCAAGCCCGAGAATTTCGGGTCGCCCCCCTCAGGACTAGTACGCATAACGCGCGCCAAAAGTCGAAAGCCCGTCCTTTGACGAGTCGCCCTCGTATTTGACAAAATCTATTACGTTCGTGTGGACTGAATAATCAATGTTCATCCTGTATGAGGGGTCCGCAATATGGAGCTGAAAGAGGTCCTTTTTCCCCCAGGTCCTATTCACGAGCCTTATTTTGTCAAAGCCTGAGGAGAGAAGGCTTCCGAAAAGGGAAAGCTTTCTCCTTGTCACAAGGCCCGGAAGGGCGACTGCCAGGCGCGCGACAGTCAAGGCAGGGTTCCCCTTTACAAGCGAGCCCTTCAGCGCCCTTGTCGCCTCCTTCATTTCCGAAAACGAGAAATAGGACGAATAGTTTCCGCGCTTGTCAACATGCAGGATATTCGTATATCCCCGCCCCCATCCGAACTTGTAGGCGGCCTTTTCGCCGAAAAGCTCAAGAGAAATGTCGAAAATTGCCTTCCTCATTTCCATGAAAGCGACAAAATCCTCTTTCCTGACTTTTCCGCCCGTCTGGGCCTCGAGAAGATTCAGTATGTCTGACGGAGTTATTGCCCTTTTCGGGGAAATCGCAACCCTCCCTATCGGGGCAAGAGGCCTGAATATTAGCTGGGGCATTGCATCCCTGTTCTTAATTGAAAAATCGAGTATTGCCCCCAACTCGCCTTCGTTATATCCGGAAGCGACTGTCGGGGAAAGGACAATTGTTATCCCGGCGCTCTTCAGGTTCCGGATTGCCTTCAATTTCTCGGAGAGGAGGCGTTCGCCCTTTGTTTCCTCATAAACCCAGTCGTTGAAGCTCTCAAAGGAAAGCTGGACGCAATCAAGGCCCGCCTCCTTTAGCTCCCGCACGAATTTTTTGTCGTTTGCCAGCCGCTTTCCGTTCGAATAGACGTTCGTATAGTTGCCGTGCCTTTTCGCCACCCGGACAATTTCGGGCAGGTCGTCTCGGACAGTCGGCTCCCCGCCCGAGATTAGTATCTCCTTTCCCTTGAGACCGCCCTTTACGAGGAGAGTCTCAAACATCCGGGGTGTGAATTCCACCCGCTTTAGGCCAATAGAATCCCTGCCCATCTGCCAGTCCATCAGGCAGACTTGGCACCTGGCATTGCACTTGGGTGTTAGGAAAATCTTGAAGAGCTGGGTCCTGAGATCCTTCATTTTGGAAAGGGAGAGCGACATCGGGTCAACGTGCGGGAGGAAGAGGCCGGACGTTTCCTTGAAGAAATCCGCATCGTTCTCCCTGAGAATGACGTTTCCCTTCCTATCACAGCAGGGGTTTTTCCTCATATAAACCCGCCCGCCAGTTTCGAAAACCTCGGCCCCGACAGTCTTGCTGCAGGATGTGCACATGCTTTTCGTTTTGTAGAGGAGCGCCTCGCTTGCCGGACGGGTTTTGGCGGAATCGAACAGTTCTACAACTTTCTTGTTAAGATAAGCCATTCTCCAGGGAAACTGGGGCGCGTTTAAATTATTTTCCCGAAAAAGGGCGGAATTAGCCGGATTCCTCCGGAAGGAACTGAACATCCCTTGGAAGGAATGGCTTGAAACTCCCCTGCCGGGTCTCGCGTTTCTCGATTTTCGAGAAAAGTCCAGGGAGCTCCTCTTCCCCAATCCCCAAAACCGGTTCGGAGAGCCTGCCCGTTTCCCAGTCTATCTCCCGCAACACAAGGAAAGTTTCCCCGGATTTGACTGAAACCCCCCTTTCCTCCAAAAAGTACTTTCCATCAGTCGCACAGGCCAAAATCGAGCTGTTCAAGGAATGCCTTACTGACGGGTCCAATTCGGAGAAAAAAGTCTTTTCCCATTGACTGTCCTCAAAATCCACAAAGGGAGCCTCCATTACCGCGAGCCCATCCCCCGAAAGGAAAGTCTCCTCAACTGGCCTTGAACCCGCGACAGAATACTCGACAGTTGCCCAGAGGTCCTTTAGCTCCACCGGGAGGGGATAAGTTGTCTTGCCAATTCCAGGATGCCCGACAATCAGGGGTATTCTGAACGCCCTGAACTCGTATTCATGCCCGAACGTCCCCTCCTCTCCGAGCGCCTCCCCATGATAGCTCGTGAAAACAACCAACGTGTTATTGGAGAGGCCCGAATTTTCAATGAAAGAGAGTATCCGCCCTATTTCTCGGTCAAGATGGAGGAGCTTGTCGTCATATCTCGCCGCAAGATATTCAATGTCATGGGAATTGACCGGGAACGACAAATTCATTTCGTCGAAATATGCAACGCCCCTCTCGAGCCTGAAGAGCCCTTCGAGGGACTTGTTTGAAAGGACTCCGGAATAGGGCAATTCCCCGAACATTTTCTCAACATAACTGAACTCATAGGGCTTGTGAAGGAACCCCGTCTCAAAAAATGCGAGGAAGGGCGCATTTTCTTCCTTTAGCTTTCCGAGGGAGAGGATGAACGAATCGACCTGGGCGGGAAGGACGTCCTTTTCCCTCGAAAGATACTTGAAATACTCCTCTGTCCGGGCGCCCCGGACAAACCCATTCTCGTCCGTAACCGAGGAAGGGAGAACGCCGTTAGTCGAAATAAAAGTCGAATATCCAATGCTCGAAAAACGCTCGAAAATGGTTGTTTCAACTGGGGGAACCTCGCTTTCAAACCCAAAGACAACAAACGAGCCGTGCTCCGAGAGCCTTTTTCCGGAGAGAACCGATACCGAAGAGTCAAATGTGCTTATTGCCGGGGAGAACGCCTTTGTGAATACAATTGACTTGTCCGCGAACAAGTCGAGATTGGGGGTAGTGTTCCTCTCGCTCCCCCCAAAGCCCGCCCTTGTCGGAGAAAAGACATCGGCAGTTATTATTATCACGTTGCATCCGGGGCAGCGGAAGCGCTCCTGCAGACTCCCGAGACCCGCCGCCCTTTCAGAAGGGGGGATTGACGAAAAAACCAGCGCGAGGATTACCAGAACGGAAAATGCAATTGCAAAAGTTTTCCTGGCAGTCATTCCTCACCGTTCCCCCCGCGAAGGCACCGGACAACTGTCCCGAAATCGGCATCGGTCCTAAAGCCCGTTTCGGAAAAGTGCGTCCTTTCCGCTAGCTTCCCCTCTCCCCTGAGCCTAGAGAGGAAGCGCTCGAGCTTTTCGGGGCCAAATCCCCCGTAGCTAGAAAGGGCGTGGTGGTCGTAGTGGAATGCCGGAAGCTGAGCTTCCTTTGCTATTTTGGAAAGAAGGATTCCCGCCCCCAAAAAGCCCCTCTTCTCCGCCTGCGAAAGAGCCTCCTCACAGACGGCCGAATCAAAAAGAGGGCCGACATAGAGGGGGCCTATTTCCTTCATCCCGCCAGTTCCGCAAAAAGGGCACTTTTCAGGGGGGCCCCCCGCAGTCTCAGACCTGAAAGTGCATTCAGGGCACCAGGAGAGAAAGCCAACCTGCGAGAGCGAATTGTCCGTCCTTGAGGCACCCCTCTTTTTCTCGAAATAAACGCGGTAGTAGTGGTTCGAGGAATGGCAGACAAGGGGTCTCAGGGCGCACTCGTATTTCGCGGCCATCCTCACGGCGAACCCCGCAAGGACGCGGATTCCGACCTCGTGATAGAACTCTGTCTTGACAGTTCTTGAGAGATATTTCCTAAAGGAGACTCTCGGATAGACTCCGCATAGGGCGGCAGGGTCAGTCGCAGTTATTGCCAGGAACTTGCCCGCCGACTGCGCCGCGAGGTCAAGGAAAGGGACTGGAGAGCCGAAAGGGTCGATGTCAACCGCATCCCAGCACCTCTTCGAGAGGAGGGCGTTTGCATTCTCCCTCACCACCTCAATTGAAGACCCTTCAACTGCCCGTTCCCCGACAAGGAGGTCGTTTAGATGCGCATTCCCCCTTATCGAGTCGCATGCCCGCTCGTTTCTGTCCGCGCAGGTTACTGCTATCTCCGGGACTTCTTTTGCAATTCTTATCCCCCTCGCCCCCGTTCCCGAGAGGGGGTCGCAAAAAGTCCGAGGGCGCATGGCGGAGTAGACGCATATTGAAAAGTCCCTTGAGAGGGATTGGACTGGATTGTAGAAGACGTCTCCATCCTGAGGGGACGGGACATTCGGGACGAGGAGGCGCGTTACGCCCTCGACAATTTCCTTTTCTCCAAACCCCCCTTCTCTTTCAGCCAATAATCCGTCCGACCCCCTTTGGGACAAGCCCCTTCCACGCGAGTCCTTTTTTCATCCTTTTTCGTATCCTCGTTCCGGAATAAATCCTCCTTTTGAAGAACTTGTTCCTTAATGCCAAAAGTCCGGCCCCCCTAAAAAGCCTTCTGACAAGGAGGTTTCCGGACACTGCAAAGTCAAAGTTGCCCGATTTCTCCAGGAGGAGAACGAGCCATTTGCGGTCGTCCTTCACGTCCGGGACGGGGAAAATCGAGAAATTGCAGAGGCCAGAAGACCCAAGCGACCGTATCATCTCAGTCCTCCTCGAGTATGTATACGGGTTGTCGGCAGTCCCGGCCCTGTTGCTCGAGCCTATTGCCACCTTGAGGAAATTCCTGCCCCCTTCTGAGAGGCCTTTCAGGAGGAATTCGTGTCCCCTGTGGAAAGGCTGGAAACGGCCTATTACGAGAATTGTTCTCCCTGAAGAGCCCAGTTCACGGGTTTTTCCCACAAGAGGACCCCTCTCTTGGGAGTTATTAAAAACTGGCATTCGGCGGTGGGAATGAGGCAAGGCTAAGAAGAACGTGGCAAAGAGAATAGCAATTGTCCGCCTTGAGAAATGCAAGGCGCCAAAGGACTGCCCGTATCTCTGCATAAGGGCCTGCCCCCCCGTCCGCGCAGGGAAGAGCACAATTGTTGAGAACAAGGAGACTGGGAAAATAATAATTGAGGAGGAGACCTGCATTGGGTGCGGGCTCTGCGTCAAAAAGTGCCCGTTTGACGCAATAACAATAATCAACCTTCCCGAAGCGCTCTCTGAACCCCTCCACCGGTTCGGGAGAAACAGCTTTGCCCTCTACGGGAAAACCCTGCCCTATCCGGAAAAAGGCAAGGTGACCGGGTTCCTCGGGCCCAACGGATGCGGGAAGACAACAGTTGTCTCAATACTTGCAGGGGGGCTTGTCCCCAACTTTGGGGAAGAAAGCGGAGAAGAAGAAGGATTTGACCGCGCAATAAAGCGGTTCTCTGGGCAGGAGATACAAAAGCACTTCAAGTCCCTCAAAGCCGGAGGCGCGAAAATATCCGTCAAGCCCCAGCAAATAGCAATTCCCTCGGGCGCTAGGGAGATGACTGTCGGAGAGGCGACCTCCAAAATCGACAGGGCCGTTTTCAACGAGTTCAACCTCGGACCAATTTCCTCAAGGAAGCTCTCAGAACTCTCTGGGGGCGAGCTCCAAAGAATTGCTATTGCGCTCGCATATTCGAAAAGCGACTCCGACCTCTATTTCTTCGACGAGCCCTCCTCCTTCCTTGACATAAAAGAGAGGATACGTTCAGCCAAAAGGCTGCGGGCCCTTGCGGAATCGGGAGAAGGGAAAAAGGCGGTCTTCCTAGTGGAGCACGACCTGACCTTCCTTGACAGCGCCTCCGACAACGTCATACTGTTCTACGGGGAGCCTTCAATATACGGCGTAGTCTCAATCCCGAAAACCCAGCGGGTCGGGATAAACACATATCTCTCCGGATTCTCAAGGGACGAGAACATTCGCTTCCGGGCGGGGGAAATAAAGTTTTCAGAGAGGGCGCCAATAGAGGAGCTGTCGAGCAAAAGGGGGGCTGTCCAGGAATTCTCGAAACTGGAGAAAAGGCTGGCCGGTTTTTCCCTCTCAGTAGAGGGCGGCAAAATAAAGAAGGGAGAGGTCGTTGGCGTTGTCGGGGAGAACGGGACCGGAAAGACAACTTTTGTCAGGATTCTTGCGGGGGAGATTGCCCCGGACTCGGGGGAGCTCATGAAAAAGTCCGCAAAGCTCTCCTACAAGCCCCAGCAGATAACCGTACAGGGGATTTCCGAAGAAACTGTCCACGGATACCTACTTCCCTCAATTTCAGAGGCGGATGACCTCAATTTCGAAAGCGAGGTTGCAGAGCCCCTCAACCTGAGAATACTCCTCCAGAAGAAAATGGGGGAGTTATCAGGAGGGGAGCTCCAGAGAGTGTTTGTTGCCGGAGCAATGATGAAGAAAGCCGAAATCTATCTACTGGATGAGCCTTCAGCATTCCTCGACGTTGAGCAGAGGCTCGAGATTGCGAAATTCATAAAGAGGATAAACGAAAAGAGAGGGGCGGGCGTCCTTGTTGTGGACCATGACATACTATTCATTGACTATCTCTCAGACAGCCTGGTTGTTTTCCAAGGGGAGCCGGCAGTCTCGACAACCGCAGTCGGCCCCCTCCCAATGAGGGACGGGATGAATCTCTTCCTCTCAGACCTCTCAGTCACCTTCAGAAGGGACCCTGACTCGAAGAGGCCGAGGGCGAACAAGCCAGAGAGCAGGCTTGACCGGGAGCAAAAGGGGGCGGGGGAGTATTATTACACTCCCCTGTAGCCCACGCAATTCCCGGAATATCGGGGCCGTCCGAAAATAAACGTTTTAAACGAGCCGATGAATATTCCTCGAAATGAGGACTGCTAGATTAGTTTTGCCGTTAATTGTCCTTGCAGCGGCAATAATTCTTTCCGGATGCGCCGTTTCCCTTGGGGACCGAACGGGCTTTCTGGAAGCTGAGGAGAGGCTTTTTTCCGGAGGGATTGGGAACGAGACCGGGGCGCACGAGGAGATAATTGCAAACGCCCACATTCTTCCGAACGGGACTATGCTTTACTATCAGAAGACGTCCTCATTGACTCCTCGCACCGCAGCTTTCCACATAATCAAACTGATAGAGCCCCTCTATTCCTGCGTATGGCTTGATGAAACAGAGGCGGTGTGCCCCCACAATTTCAAGGATTTTTCCGATTTCGAGAGGAAGAAATTCGCGGCTTCGATAGTCCGCAAGCCCGAGCAGGTCGAAAGCTTTGCCGGGACGCCCTTCCTTTCCGTCGGATGGAGAAAGGGGAAAATATCAGAGTTCTCCTTTTCGTCCAATCCCGACAGGGCAACTCTAATGAAAATAGGGGCAAAGCCGAGAACGGTATTCGATTACAACGAGTCCTGGAAAGAAATCAATGCGTCGGTGGATTTTGGCGCAGATGAAGACGGCTTTTGCGCATATCTCGGAATAATCCCGAGAAGAAGGACCGCTTACACAATTTCATCGGATTTCTATCTCTCAAACTTTTCCCTCTCTAGCACTGAGGGGATATCGGTCTTTGGGGAGGAAAAGGCGCTGCGCGTTTTATCCGATGCGGGCGACCCGGCGGGCGAGCTTTCGGTTGTTGAGGCATGCTTTTCCAGGAAACCGAAACCCGAGGAGGACTGAAATTCCCTGAGGCGAAACTCCTCTGCAAAAGGGCAGAGAATCCTCCTCGTAAACCCCCCTGCCGGAAAAGTGTTCATACGGGAGGGCAGGTGCATGAACCGGCAGTCAACTTGGGACTCTGTCTGGCCCCCCCTTACATTGATGTACATTTCCGCAGCCCTCAAGGAGGCCGGCTTCAGGACACTGATACTTGACGCAAACGTGCTCCCGGAAGACGAGCTTGAGAGGAGCGCGAGAAAATTCTCTCCCGGTCTCTCAATTGTCAACACAGCAACCCCGACTTTCGGGGCGGACCTCGAATTCTCGGGGAAGCTGAAAAAAATGGGGTCCCTAGTCGCCCTTGTAGGAGTCCATCCGACAGCCCTCCACAAGGAGGTTTCGGAGGACTCGAGAGTAGACTTTATTGTCAGGGGGGAGCCGGAGGAGACCTCGCGGGAGCTCGCGCTCGCGCTCTTTTCGGGAAAGGGCCTCTCAAAAGTCAAGGGGCTCTCGTGGAAAAAGGAATCGGGAAAGGCCGTCCATAACAAGGAGAGGCCCTTCATTAATAATCTCGACTCCCTGCCCTGGCCTGACAGGGAAGGGGTTGACAATTCTCGCTATAAAATGCCCTTTTCAGGGGAACCCTTTGCAATAATCAACCCTTCCCGGGGATGCCCATATAGCTGCACGTTTTGCACCGCCTCCGTTTTCTACGGAAAGTCCTTCCGCAAGCGCTCGCCCGGTTCGGTATGCAACGAAATATCAGAGTGCGTCTCGAAATACGGGATACGGACCTTCCTTTTCTGGTCGGACGAATTCACGCTAGACAGAAAATTCGTCCTCGCCTTGTGCGGGGAAATACGGAAGAGGGGGCTTGGGATAAAATGGTTCGCGAACAGCAGGATTGACACGTGCGATCCCGAGCTTTTCCGGGAAATGAGACGGGCGGGATGCTTCCTCGTCTCCTTCGGGATAGAGTCTTCCGACCAGAGAATACTCGACCTTGCCAGGAAAGGGACATCTGTTTCCCGAGCCAAAAGCGCGGTTCTTGCCGCAAAGGGGGCGGGGATAGAGACAATTGGCCATTTCATTTTCGGACTTGTCGGGGAGACTGAGAAGAGCGCGAGGGGGACAATACGGTTCTCAAAAGAGCTCGGGCTGGATTACGCCCAGTTCTACATTGCAACGCCTTATCCGGGAACCCCTTTCCACGAATACTGCTCGGAAAAAGGCCTGATTACTGAACGGAACTATTCCAAAATGGAAATAAGCAACGCGGCAATAAGGCAGGGGAACCTCTCTGCGCAAGATCTTCTGAGAATAAGGAGGACTGCATACAGGGAATTCTATTCAAGGCCCCTGTTCGCCCTGAAAAAGGGAATTGAAGTGCTTTCAAAGGGAGGGCTCCTCGGAGCGCGCTCCGCATTCAGGTATCTTTCCGACTGGGGCGAACTGGGGAAATGATTTGGATGGGGCGGGTTTACCGCTTTTCAGACATTCTCCCGATTCTCGCCCTCTCCCTTCTGCCCTTTGCCTATTCCCCGGAAAGGGAAATCGGAACGCTCGCAATAGACATACTGATATCCTTTTTCGCCCTCTCTTTCGCCTTTTCAATAAACGACCTGTTCGACAGCAGGATAACCGGGGAACGTAACGAGATCGGGAGGTTTTCCGGAATATACGGGAGACTCCCCGGAATCTCCCTTTCGGCGCTTCCGGCATTCCTCTCAATATTATTGGCGGCGCTTTTCGGAATTCCCCCTCTTGCAATGGGGGCTCTCCTGGCATTCCTCCTAGTTTTCTTCCTATATTCCGCCGAATTCCCGAGAGCGAGGGATTATCCCGGGCTGGATTTCGTTTTCAACATTCTCGGATATTTCCTGATTCTCGCGAAATCCCATCTGATGCATTTCAAAGCGCTTTCGGACGGCCTGCCTGGGCTCCTCGCCTCTTCAGTTTTCCTAATCTCATTTTGCGCAGTTGCCGAGGCAATCCATGAGCTCGCGCATGAGCGAGAAGACAGGGCTTCCGGCAGAAAAACCCTTTTCGCCCTCCTGGGACGCAAGGGGGCTGTTTTACTCGGGATTGTTCTCGTCCCCCTGCCCGTTCTTTTCCTCCCGGTTTACGGGTTTTGGCATACCGGGACGTGCGTTCTTTTCTCGGCGCTCCGCCTCTCAAGAGTAATCTCCTGCAGGGGAGCGAGCAGGGATTATTCCTCCCTGAGAAAAAGGCTCTTTGGGCGGGAAGAGCTGCTTATCCATCTCGCCCTTTTCCTTATCGGAGGATAAATATTCCCCCGCCGGGAAGAGTTATTAAACAAGGAAAGCACCCCTCCATCGGGAAAAGAGAATGCTTGCAAAAATTTCCAGGATTTTTCTCGGGGGAATTTGCCTCGCTCTCGGAAGGAGCGCCCCCCTGTTCGTCAGCCATTATGTCAATTTCAGGTGCAACCTGTCCTGCAGTTACTGCGGGACATGGAAGGAACGCCCAAGGGAGCTCTCGACCCGGCGGATAAAGGAGATGATGTCAGAGTTCTCGCGGGCCGGGACAATTTCCTGGAACATCTCGGGGGGAGAGCCCCTCCTGAGAAAAGACATTGGCGAACTAGTATCCCATGCAAAGTCCAAGGGGATGGCCGTCTCAGTCAACACGAACGGAACGCTTCTTGGAGAAAGGGCGGAGGAGCTAATAGGAATTGACCTGATATCCGTCTCCCTCGACGGGGGGGAGAAACTCCATGACGGAATAAGGGGCAAGGGCGTTTTCAAAAAGGCGGTTGCCGGAATAAAAAAGGCGAAATCCCTCGGGATAAAGACCTCAATAATGGCGGTCCTCTCGCCAATGACTCTGGACGACAACTGCCAGGAAGTCAGGAGGATAATTTCCCTCGCCAAATTGCTCAGAGTCCAGGTGGCGTTCCAGCCAATGCACTCTGATCGCTACAACAAGATGTCAGAGGAATTGGATTATTCGCCCATTGCGTTCGCCCACAAGAACTACCTGAATGCAATAGGGATAATAGAGGGGGAGAAGAAGAGAGACCCCTGGCTAATAAGAATGTCTCCAGACTATATAGAGAAACTGAAGAGCGCGAGACCCCATCCCTGCCTTGCCGGAAAGAATTTCTGCATAATAATGCCTGACGGGCGGATTGCGCCCTGCTTTGTCAAGGAATTGAAGAGCTCCCTTCCCCACGCAAGCGTCCGAAGTTTCAAGAATCTCCGCAAATACCCGAACTGCTTTTGCCATTTCAACTGCTATTCGGAATGGAACTTTGCGCTCTCCCTCCGGCCGAAAAGCATCCCGTACTATTTCTCAAACTATCTCCTCGGGGCGGGCTCGCGGGGAAAGCGGGGAGGCTAGGCATTGGAAGCAAAACTCGGGCGCCTTTTGCTTTTCGTGCTGGCAGTCTCAATTATTGCGAGAGTGTTTTTCTTCCTTTCCCCAACATACTATGCTGAGGAGAACATCGGGATTGCGAGCTCAATTGCAATTAGGGAGGAAGGTCTCCGCCCGTATGCCGATTTCATCAATTCCCACCCCCCTTTCCATCTCTATCTCTTGTCAACATTCTCGGAAATCTCCGGGTTCACTGACCCGATATTTTCGGCGAAACTCCTCTCCCTTCTTCTCTCCTTGGGAATAATTGCTCTGATATATCTAGCAGGCGGCCTTGTTCCCGCCTCCATATTTTCAGCATCGCTGCCCTTTTTCCACTGGTATTCGCTCTCAATCCCCCTTCTCCCCACCGCCTTTTTCCTCCTGGCCTTCCACGTTATCCAAAAAAAGCAGGGAAAGCATGAGCTCTCCTCCCTCAAGGCAGTTGTGGCTGTCGGGGCAATATTCTCAGAGCTCTCCGCAATTCCGGCATTAATCCTCCTGGCACTTCTCTTCGAAAAGCCTGGGGCCGGGGGCAATGGGAAGCTTGTCTCAAAAGCGCTTTTCAGCACGGCATTATTGGGGTTTGCATTCTTCATTCTTGCCGGAAAGCCCTTCTTTGAAGACGTAATCCTCGACCAGCTGGCCGGGAGGGCGCCAATAATTCTCCTCGACTCTGCCGGCTCATTTGCAAGGAATTCCGGGGAAATCCTGCGTTCAATTGTTTTCGCATCGTTCCCCCTTGTGGCTCTCGCCTTGATTTCCCGCGACAGGAAAGGTCTCCTGTTCTTCGCCCTCTCCCTGGCGCTCTTTGCAATATTCCTCCCGAACCTCTCAAACAACACCCTCCAGTTCCTTGTCCCTTTCCTCGCACTCTTCGCCGGAAAGGCAATTGAGGCCCGCCCCGGAGCGCTCGCAATAATTCCGGCAATCCTCGCCTTTTCCGCAATCCTCGTGTTTTCCGGAGAAGGGAGAATAGACCAGACGCCGGGGCTCGAGAGAATGTCTGAGCTGCTCCTGAAAGAGACAAGGGGAATTTCCAACCCGACAATATGGGGGAGCCCGGAGGCTTCCCTCCTCTCAGTCAGAACAGGAATACGGGTTGCGGGGAATTTTTTCGAATCAACCCCGACAATGCTGGGCCTTTGGGCCTCCCGAAATTCCACAGAGCCTCCCCGCCCGACAATTCTTGTCGTGTCCGAATATTACGGGGCAATTGATTTTTACGGGGATAAATCCGAATATGAGGAAATCGGCTCATACAGAGAACCAGTTGTCGGAATAATAAATGTTTATAAAAGAAAAGCATAAAAAAAGCAGGACACCCGAAAGTGGCAATGAAAAGGGGGCTTTTGGCTAGAGGGGGTTTTTCCCTCGTTTTCTTCTCCCTCTTCTCAGTCCTCGCAACTTCCCTCGCCCTTTTCGCAGTTCCAAGCCAGAAAGTAATTCTCGGAGGCGCGCTTCTCCTATTTGCCGGGATATCCGTTGGCGCATATTACCGGGTTCCGAGGAAGAAGAGGAAACAGGTCACAACTTTCATTTCGAAGAATGCGGACATTATTGCCGTAATTGGCGCAATACTCGCTGTCGGAATATATTTCATTGTCTTCAAGTTCCCCTTTGCCGCAGGGACAATAAACAACACTCCGGCGGTTGTTGTCTCAATCGATGCCGGCGACCCCTATACGAACCTCCAAGGGGGGCACACAATCGGGATTTCCTCAGTTCCGAACTCAAACACAGGGAGCGCAATAACCTGCTATGCCGCGAACACGAGCGCATTCACAACAACCCAGCAGTGCACCGCTTGCGCCTCCTCCTGTACGGGAGGCCCCTATTCCTGCTCAATTTCAAGCTTCACTCTTGCCGGTTGCGGGTCAACGCAGACAGTATATGTGAGGTGCTCTGACGCCCAAATTCCCGGTACATACACAACAATGCAGTCAGACACTATTGTCTGCGACAACACAGCTCCCGTTGCCGGCACAATCTCCTCCCCCGCAACAGGAACATATGACGCTGACGGGACATATAACATAGTCTGGGCGGGAGGCTCAGACGCCCAATCCGGAGTAGCGAACAACACCCTTCACAGAAGGACAGGAACCCTTTCTGGAACGGCGTGCTCTAGCTATGGCGCATATTCCTCAGTTTCCTCAACTCCCGGGACAACTGCCCAAAGCGGGCTTGGGACGGGGTGCTATGAATACAAGGTGATTACTTGCAACAATGTCTGACTCGCTGAAAAAGAAACTGGGCTTTTTCTTCCTCGCCCTCATTCTTTTGGCTCTATTTGTTTTCGCCCAGGAGGCGGTTATCGGATATTCCCCTACTTGCTCAATTGGTGGGACAGTGGACTCCGGCACAAGATATTGCGACGGGTGGAGCGGATGTTCGCCCACATCCCCTGTCGGCGCAGCATGCACCTGCTGGTTCAGCGGCGACTCTTGCGGATGCGGATGCCAATCTGGCTACTCCCTTCCCTGCGGAGGCTTGTGCATGAGCGGCAGATGCAATTCGTGCGCCACAACAACAATATCCACCTCAACAACCTCCACCTCAACAACCTCCACCTCAACAACAGTCACAACAACAACAATTGCCGCGACATGCTCAGAATCCTCAACAGTTGTAGTCAAAGTCGACACCTCCGCCCCGACAGGTTCCAGCATTTCCTCTCCCGCATATTCCGGAACAAGCACACAAATCACCCTCACTAACGGAACTGACGCGCATTCGGGCCTTGCCTCAACTCAACTCGGGTATGAGACGGCAACACTTTCGAACAATGCCTGCGGAAGCTTTTCCGGGGCAACTGTTCTTGCGAACAACCCCTCCTCCCCGCAAACCCACGGAGAGCTTTCAGACGGGACTTGCTACAGGTATAATTTCACGAACACGAACGGGGCGGGAGGAACTTCCGTTGTCAGTTCAACCACCAAAGTCGACCGAACCCCCCCGAACTCGACAATATCTTACCCTGTTTCCGGAACGCATCTCAAAGGCTCAATAACAGTTTCCGGGACTGCCCAGGATTTGCCCCTCTATTCAGGTCTCGGGAACGTCACTTTCTGGAACGGAACACATTGGACATCGGTCACTGGAACCACTTCCTGGACAAGGGGAATTGATACTGCGACAATAGCCGACGGATTCTACTATCTTGTAAGCAGGGCATATGACAATTCCGGGAACGCGCAAACTGCCCCGAACGAGGGAATGCTTAACCTTGATTTCGAGACGGGAACCGCTCCCTCTCCCCCGACATATTGGTTAACTCCTACCGGAAACTGGAACCTTACCACTGGAGACAGGATTGGCGGGCCCTCGACCAAGTCAATTAACGGCTCGACAACGGTCGGCAGTAGCTGGATATGCACAGATGTCAACGATTACGGGACATCGGTTGCGGGATACACTTTCAACCTGACCGGATATCTAAAGCCAGTCGGGATGTCTTCCACCGCAGGTATTGTGGTGATTTTCTATAACAGCACCCCAACGGAAATTGGAAGGCAGGGCTCGCAAACTGTTACCGGAACCTCCAACTGGACATTCGTATATGCTGCAATGACTGCTCCGGCCGGAACCACAAGGGTCCTTGTCTGCGTTGAGCGCCCCGCAGGAACTGGGTATGTCCTTGCGGACAACCTGGCAATAACCAGGAGCGACAGGAAGAACACAGTCACAGTCACCTTCGACAACTCTGCCCCTTCCGCCGGAACTGTTGCAGTCCCCGCCCACAACACATCTAACTGGATAATTGCGACAATTACGAACGGAACTGACTCTGTCTCGGGAGTTTCGAACACAACGCTCTGGGTCAACGAGACAACATATTCCTCCGGAGCCTGCGGGGCGTCTGGAACTGTCTCAATTAACGCGACAAACCCAGCCGGCGCCTACAACCATACCGGCCTAACAACCGGATGCTACGGCTATATTCTGACAACAACTGACCGCTCGGGAAATTCCGCAAATTCCACGCAAGTATATGCGAGAATTGATAGGTCCGCCCCCTCCGCCGCAACTGTCCCTTCCTGCCCCTCCTATGACGGGGACGGGAACTTTTCAGTAACATGGGGGACTGGGACAGACTCTGATTCCGGGGTTTCCCAAAACCGCCTGTGGGTCAGGAATTATACTAGCCTCTCTGGCGATTCCTGCGGTTCCGCCCAATCCTGGGAATCCGTCTCGACAACAACTGGGGCCACTGCAATAAACTTCAGGACCTTTGGATGTTACGAATACCTTATCCAGACAACGAATAACGCCGGAGGGGATGCGAACTCGACAACCTGCATAACGAAGGTTGACACGAGCGCTCCAACGCAGGGGACTCTTGGACTCTCCGCATATTCCAGCGCAACCGCGTATAGCATTACAATAACCAACGGAACTGACGGGAACACGAGCATTGCGAACACGACCCTTGAGCGGGCTGAAGGGACCCTTTCAGGGGATGCCTGCTCCTCATATGGCGCGTGGTCAAGCCTCGGGACAAGCTTGGCGAGCCCCTATTCAGAATCGGGAAGGACGACTGCCAAGTGCTACAAATACAGGCTTAACACAACGAACGCCGCATCCCTTGTGAATTCCTCTTCAGAGTACGAAATAAAGGTTGACACGACTGCTCCGACAGGATTGTCTCTGACCGGGGACCCTGGATACACCTTAGGCAACAGAATAAGGCTTTATGTCAACAACGGAACTGATGCCGAAACTCCAATAACAACCGTTCGCCTATGGTACAAATCCTCCGCCCTTTCCGCAGGGGCGTGCGGGGCTTTCGGAAGCACATATTCCCTCACAACAGTTCCTTTCCTGAACGAAACAAGCTATATTTTGACCGGGGCAAGCAACATCTGCTATAACATGTCCCTCCAATCAATAAACGCGGCCGGCCTTGAGACGAATTTCACAATGTCAAGCGCAGTCAAGGTCGACAACACGCCTCCCAAAACCTCAATAACCTCCCCCACCGAAGGCTCAACAATTAATTCAGAATATTTCTCAATTACCGGGACCGCATCAGATGCGGGTTCCGGAATCTCAAAAGTCTGGGTATCTTACAATGGCGGAGCATCCTGGGCAATTGCAACAGGAACGACTGCCTGGACATACACAAGCCCTGAAGGAGTTGTTCCCAAAGGGTCTGCGACAATTGTCGCACTTGCGGAAGACGGTGCAGGCAACAACTACACCGAGCAGATATCGGGATCTGGCGAGAGCTTTGCGAGCGGGATTCCTGACGACGGCCTGCCGGATTCCATAACGAACTGGACCTCAGAATATGCCACCTCACTTTATCTGGCGGAGGATCCCTCACACGGGGCGTATGCAATCAAGTATTATTCGAATTCCTCCTCAACGAACCCGTATGTCTATCACGGATACCCGACGTTCGCATCTTCCATAGCGAACAAGACTTTCTACTTCTCTGCGGACCTGAAAGCCACAAGCGCAGTATCCGCGCCAATAAGGATGATTTGCTGGAACGGGACTTCTAACATCGACTTTTCCGCCGCCCTTACCGCCGGACTAACCACTAGCTATCAGAGGTTCAGCGGGACGAAGACTCAGGGGGCGTTGTGCACGGACCGGCCCCAAGTAACGATATACTCAACAACAGCAGCCAACATAACAGTTGACAACATAATACTCGCCCAGGCAGTGAATGTCACCGGGCAAGGGACCTCTCCGACATCCTCCCCATCCAACGTCACTTTCAACGGGGACGGCTCGAACGTCTCAAGCTCCCTTCCATTCCCGTTCAACCTGACTGTTTCAGACCTTGACGGAGGGGTTGACCTTGACTGCGACGGGACAATAACCAAGTGCAACGTCACCTGCTGGTCGAATTCCCTCTCAAGCGAGGGGGCTGCCCTCAACTGGGACAAGCTGACAACAGCTCTTCGAAACTACACCCTTCCGAGCGGGAACTATCTCAACCTCTCCGCAAGCGTCCAGCCCTATGTATATTCAAAGCCGGGAGACTGGACCTGCAAGGCGTATTTCACTGACAAGGCGTCCAAGGTAGGAACTGTGAATAAAACCGTCAATTTCAGCATCTCCCCGGGAGAACCGATAACATATGGAGGATGCGGATTTGCAGGAGCTCCGGGAGCGACGAATGTTCCAGGAAACTGCCTAGGAAGCACTTCATATGTTAACATGACAATAGCGTCCCCGATTGACCAGGTTTTGTGGATAAAAGCGTCAAGAGCGAACTGGACAACTCTTCCCGAGCCCGGAAGCACTTTTGGAATAGGGAATATGACATTCGGCATCTCGGCCTGCCCGCACCAGCTAAAGGTCAACGGAACCTGGCAGAAGCTCTCAGAAACCCCGACAACAAGGGGAACATATCCGAACCCGAACAACTTTACAATGCACCTCTGCCTCTCCCTTCCGGACGGAATTCCTGCCGGGACATATTACACGAACTTTACAGTAATGGCAAGGCTCCCGACAGACCCTGCTCCGGAATAAAACGAGAAGAAGAAAAATGGAAACGAAAACGAAAAACGCGCTATTGACCTTTGCCATTTTCCTGCTTTTACTCGCAACTCCCGCGTTTTCCGGGTCAAGCATATCCCCTTTCAGGGCGGACTATAACGTCACTGTTGGCAAGCCCTTTGACATTGAGTTCATAATTGCGAACACCGGGGAGGAGGCGAATTTCGCCCTAACGCTTACCGGAACCGCAAAAGAGTACGGAGTCCTCCTCGACGGAACCGCGGTCAGGATACCTGAAAAGAGCTCGAAGAGAATGAAGCTCCGGGTAATCCTTCCGACAGAGGGCAACGCAACCGAATATTATGCGGAAATTATTGCAAAGAGAGAGGGCGCTTTCTCGGGAGTGGGCTCGACTGGCGGAGTTGGGATTGAGACAAGCATTAGCGCAATATACAAGCTCCATCCAGTCGCCCAGGTGGGCCGGCCGAACATTCTCACCCAACCGGTTACTTATTTCGGAGGATTGGTTGTAATTGTCCTTGTGGGGGTAGTATTTGTCCTTCTCCGGGTTTTCCGCTAAAATCCGTTTCGCCCAATTCGACCGGATAAATCCGCCAGAAACTCCCAAAAGACAAATTTTTTATAGTGCTGATAGCTAGTACGATTGGAAAATGGCTAAATATCAGTCCAAAATCAGTTTTGTGCTTGTTTTCGCGCTATTAATAATCGGAATCGGCTTTTCAAACGTTGGCGCAAACGTAAGCGTCACTAACGAAGCCCCCTACCAGCCGACAACCGCCGCCGCCTCGACAATCTATGTCCATGCCCTGACAGTTCCTAGCTATGCATTCACAAGGGGGGTAGATCTCAACGGGGACACTGTCAAGACAATCTTTGACATTGGAACAAGCGCATATGGGGGGACGGAGTGCGCGAACGCCGCGACTGAGAACAGCTATGCAACGCAAGGGTCGGCAACGAACCTGAACTTGATGGCAACAACGCCCGCATTCTGCTCATACACTTATAGCGCATCGGCCGGCTCCAACGTAACAAAGAACTATTACTATACCTTGAAATCAATTGACCTGCCTGGAACGCAGAACAACACATTTCCCCTGAATTTCACGGTAACTCTCTACAACGCGCAGCCAAGCGCGCCATCAGCCCTGAACGTCTCCGAAGCGTCCCCTGCCCCTGTCGCCCCCCCAACAGTCTCCTTCACTGGAGGGACTGACCCTGACGGAGACTCTGTAACCTACCACGCAATTGTCGGGACAACATCAGGCGCTTCGAACGTTCTGTCGTTGACAACTGTTTCCGCAGCCGGATTTTCAATCCCGAACGCCCTTCTCTACGGGCCCGGAACCAACAGGAACACGACAACCCGCTCTGAGACCAGGTATTTCGTCCGGATTTACACGAGCGACGGGACATATGCGAACGGGGCAGGGAACTCGAACTCTTCGAACTATGACGTTGCATTCAACATAACGAACAACAGGCCCAACATAACAATGACTGCGAACAACGCATCAAGCACGCCCACTGCCGCGGCACTGGGAGCAAAAGTGAAATTCAACGTCACTTTTACAGATGCGAACGCTGTCGACACCGGGACATTCACTCTCAGGGTGTGCTCCTCGAACTCCGCAACCCCCACCGGTTGCTCGGGATACCAGTTCTGCACCTCGACTAGGACCGGAGCCGGGACAGTTGACTGCAACTACACTACCCAGGCGTCTGACGGGAACTCTAACACCACATATGCTTTCATATGGGACCCGAGAGGCCTTCCGGTCGACACATCGAACACCACTGCCTCGACATTCTACGTCGACCAGGGGATAACGTTTTCAGGAATGAGCTTTGGGAGGAACGGCGGATACGAAACATTCGTCAACGGGGACACAATAAACTGCACGGGAACAGTCTCCTCAGGGGACGGAATAGTTACTGATGTCAGGGCAGTAGTTTACGGGCCCCTGGGCTCGGCATCCGACCCGAATTATATCAGCGCGAACCTTTCCTCTGGCTGTTCTGGAGCCGCATGGTCCGGGGCCGGAAAGAGCTGCAGCGCAACTTTTGTCCTTGCGACAAGCGGAACTGACCAGTTCTCAGACACATGCCAGCACAGGATGGGAACCTGGACTTGCTTTTTGAACGCAACGAACGCTTTCGGAGTTAACAAGACCGGGAACCCCTCAGTTACCGGGACAAACACCCTTGTCAACTCCGCGCCCTCGATTTCGGGCGGACTTTCCGCCTGGACCGGGGACACGACAATCTCCCTAATTTCAACATCGGGGATATGGACTAGGACTCCGAAAGGAATGAACGCAACATATTCCGACCTGAACGGCTATAACGATGTCAATGCGACGACTTGCGCTTCTAACGCATGCAGGATTTATTGCAGGAACCCATCAGGAGTTGACAACGCAACCGCCCTCGACTCGTTCTGGAATTTCTCAATAAAGAACTTTAGTACCGGTGACGGGGACAACTTTGTCGGGGGGAGCGGATGCCAGTACGGAGGGACTGGAACCGGGACAATCGGCCTGCTTCCGACCTTTGAATCGGCTTCAAACAACGGGAGTTGGGCGTGCTATCTAAGGGTTGCCGACAACGGAGGCCTGTATGATTGGACGAGCTCAGGCACGACATTCACAGTCAATGAGCACGTTGCGTTCAATGTCGATGACTCTGGGGACACCGGGCCCTCCCTTTCAACGCTTTCATATGTCTTTTCAGGCGCTCCGGGAGCCAGATATACCGCGACAATTCCCGACACTAACGGGCAATATGCGGTATACCACTACATTTCCAACTCAATAGGGAATGTGAGGTATTCGGGACCCTCATTCACAAGGGGGACTGACGGGGCAGTAACAATAGAAATAGCGAATCTCACTGTCGGGGCATCTTCTGCAACAACAATTGACTGCTCTAGCGGGTCGTATAACGCGACATGCAGGCAGATGAACGCCAATTACCGGCTAATCTGGGGGCTTAACAACACTTACCAGAATCCGGTAACAAGCTACCCAATTGGCGAGAAGAGGTATACTGACGCGGCGCTGATGATTCCTGTCGGGACGCCGACTGGGAGCTATAACACGACATTCTCGTTCGACTATTGCCTGACGGGAAATCCGCTATGTGTTGACGAATAATAAAAGAATATAAATGAGGGAAACTGAAATGGAAAAGAAAATGACACGGACAGGCGCATATGCAGCTGTTGCCCTTTTGTTCACAATAGCACTCGTGTTCTCCGCAGGATTCTCGGGAATGGGCCTCACTCCCGCATCCGGAACATACAACTTTACAAAGCAAGGGGGGACAATACAGTTCGTTGTCTCGAACCTGAACGACTATGAAACGGAGTTCTCAATAAAGCCCTATGGCGGGGCATCGGACGGGAACAGGTATATTGGCAAAATAACTCCCGGAGAAAAGGTAACGGTCAAGCCAAAGGATTTCAAGGTCTTTTATCTTCATGTAACGCCTGACGAGACTGTGGAATACGGGCGCAGGTATATTATTGGAATACAGGTGAAGAACACAGGAGCTCTCGGGCCTGGCGGTGCCGGAGAGGGAATTGGCGTCTCTGGCCTTGAGAGCGCGTCCGCCGGTTTCTACGTCCATTTCGAGAACAAGGGGACAACGGTGAACTACGGCGGGTTCGAAGAGGAATCGACAAGGCGCCTCCAGGAGAGAATGAACCAAAAGCCGAATTATCTCCCTCTAGTCCTTTCAATAATCCTAGTAGCCCTGCTCTTGGGTCTGCTCGTCTTCTTCCTCGTGAAGAGGAAAAAGGACGGCGATGACGGAGGAGAGGAAATTGTATATTCCGGGGGAAAGGGACCGAATTAGGAATCTCTCCCTCCGGGCGGACTCCCGGGGCGCGGCAATTCTTTTCTGTGCCCTCGGGGCGTTTCTTTCTCTCTCCCTTTTCCTCATATTCCCTGGTTTCTCAGAAAATTCAACTGACTCGGGTTCTGGGAACAAGACAGGCGTCCTGAACGTACCCCCGAAAATAATAGAGATCTTCTCGACGGCATCCTCGGCAGGCAAGGAGACCCTTTTCACAATAACCGCGTTCGACGGGAACAGCGGATATGACATTTGCACCCGGGGCGCGCTCTGCAACGCGAGCTGCTCATTTGCCGAGCTCTTCTCGTCCGAGAACCAGGGAAGGGCAATTCTCGAATGCGACGAATCTTCCTGCAAAGTGTTCGGCCAGTTCGTTGCAACTGACAGCACCCCTGCTTGGGACCCGAAAACATCCCAGCTTGTCGCAAAAGTCCCGTTTTCCCGGAACGCAAAAGTGGGGAGATGGAGCTGCGAAATAGCGATTTCTGATGATTCCGGGGAATCCGACACGAAGAGCTATTCAATATACCTGCGACCGGAAACCGACTCTTCCCGGTTCTTCTACTCCTATCAGAGGATTTTCTTCTCAATAATAGTGCCCCTGATAGCAATCCTCGCAATAGCGCACCAACTCTTCCGGATTGCGTCAAGGAGGCTCTCATTTGTCGACTGGGAATGGGAGATTCGGAGCTATATTGAGGCAAAGGCGCACATTGCATTCATTGAAAGGGAGCTTGAAAGGGAGCTTGAGCGGAGGAAGGCCGAGAGGATATACGGGCTACTTTCGGGCGCAAAGGCGGTTTTCTCAAGAGGAGACTATTCCGGGACTATATGGCTCTCCAGGTCAATTGAGGGGGAACTCGGGCACGACTCGGCGAGAATACACATACCAAAGCGCCTCCTCTCCCTCCCTGAGAAGCTAAAGGTTTTCTCAAACGCCCTATTCAGGCGAAATTAATGGTAAAAAAGGGCGCCCACAGAAAACTTTTATAATAGGGGCGGCTGATAGGAAACCCAATGGCTGGCAAAGTGGCATATTCGAAAATCCTGACAATTGCTATTATTTTCCTCGCGGTTCTAATCCTGCCCGCATTCTCTTCAGCGGGAATCTCAATAACACCCTCTTCCGGAGAGTACTCCATAAGAAAGTCCGGAGGCAGGATGGATTTCCTTGTTACAAACTATGCGGATTATGCGGAGACATTCACCTTCACCCTTTCGGGAGAGGGCGCGGCATACTCCTCTGCGACCCCGACATTCGAGACAATAGGCCCGGGAGAGACTAAAAAATTCACAGTAACAATAAGCCCCTCGAACTCGGAATACAACCGAAGATATCCGCTTGTCGCGTCAGCCGAATCCGGATCGAGCAGGGCTTCAGGAGCAGTGTCAATTGTTTTCAAGGACGAAGTCGGGGAGAGCAGATACACTCTCTCGGAAATTCCTTCAAACTCCCTCAAAGGAGAAACCAGCCTGATAAACCGCCTCTTCACGTTCTTTGCGGCGGCGCTCCTCGTGGGAATAGGGATTTACCTGATAAAATCAAGAGGGCCCTGGAAGGACTAGTCAAAAAAGAAATTCCTTTGCAAAACAGGGAGTTTTTTCACACGCCAATTGAGACGCTCGCAGTGTTCCTTATTCCGGGGCCAAGACCGACCAAGAGCATTGCGACATAGAGGATTTTCTTCTCATTTTCCGAAAAACCCTTGTAGCTCTCCGAGAACAACACCAAGGCAGAAATTCCCGCAATCTTCACAATGAAAAAGAGGGCGGGCCCCCCAATTGACATCAGAAACCGCGCGAAAACGTGCTCCTCGAAATATCCGAAATAGCTCACCGCGACAAAAGTCGATGAAGCGTCGAAAACGTGCGCCAAGAGTATTGCCTTGGCCTCCGGGGAAAGCTTCCTCTTCAGGAGGGGCAGGAGGACTTTTAGGAGCACTAACGAAGATAGCACGGCAAGACCGAGAACGAGAGAGAGCCCCAAGAAATTGGAGATTTTCAAGAGTGCGAAAATCCCCACCGGGGCGAAAAGGAGCCACCCGAGAATTCTCGCCTTCCCGGAGAACAACCCCCCTGCCAGGAAGAAGAGGGCAAAGGAAAGAATCCATATTCCGGGAGTAATGAAAATTAGCCGTATTGGCCAGGAGCAGGGAAGAAAGCAGCCATCCTCAAGGCTTCTCGAAACCGCTCCCAGAAGGACGAACGGGAGGATGTCTTTGAAAATTTCGGAAACCTTTGTTTTCCTGAAATAGCCAGTTTTCATTGCGAGGAAAGAAAACGCCGCCAGGAGGACTGCAACGAGAATTGTCGTAGGTATTGTGTATCCTGTGCCTTCCCTCATCGGGGCAACAAAAGAATCTTCCAGGAAACTCCCCATTTTCAGGAAAAACACCCTCCTTGCCTATCAGTGCATTTTCCTTCTCTCAAGCTCCCAGACAACTGAAACTTGCTGGGCCATCAGGTCAATTTTGTCGGAGAGGACCTTCAATTTTTCCTCAATTCTTGCGAGCCTGTCTTCTGACGGGTTTATTTGCTGGGGAGAGAATTGCGGGCCACCCGGCAGATTGTTCCCCGGAAAACCTGGCTGGGCGAAAATGGGCCTCTCAATCTGACCTGAAGGATCCTGGGTTCTCGCAAAAGGGGAAGGAGAAGTTGAGCCGAAATTGTCCTTTGAGGAGAATTGGGGGGACATTGGGTTCCCCTGGCCAAAGCCAGGACCTCCCATTCCCGCGTCCGGTCGGCCCATCGGGTTCCCCATTGGGTTCCCTTGAACAAAGCCCGGACCTCCCATTGGAGGAGGTTCAGGCCCCATCTGCGGTGCCTCCTGATTCATTGGCTGGACTGGCTGCTTTGGCTGGACAAATTTTGCAAGAAGGTCCTCAAGAGTCATTTCAAAAGCCCAACAATTTCCCCAATTATATCCTTTTGCCAAAAAAGGGTTTTAGGACTTGGTTGTCACAATGAAAAAGAAAAACGTGGCGACAATAATGAACGCAAACGTTCCGGCGGACACTCCGAAAAGCGAAATCATTTCAGGAAATTTTACTGAAAATTTAATATAAAAGCTTTTCTA
>Ga0116204_1000348_pt1 | contig 25815 bp, 25 predicted proteins | sample LakKivwa52mmetaG_FD_94481 | JGI IMG/M metagenome (GOLD analysis project Ga0116204, IMG submission 94481) | Anoxic lake water microbial communities from Lake Kivu, Rwanda to study Microbial Dark Matter (Phase II) - Lake Kivu water 52m metaG | ecosystem: Environmental > Aquatic > Freshwater > Lake... | reverse complement strand
GATTCGATACTAATATGAACCAGCTCTCTGCCAAACTGCCATTCGGGAAACCCCATATCAAATTTTTTCCTCAAAGAATGTAGCTCGATCGCAAGATACTTTTCGCTTTAAGCCCATGCATGGTACTATTAACTTATTTGCAACAAACTCGAACAAACTCATCGAACAAACTCAAAAATACCTCCTGTGTTTTCAATCTTTTCTCTTAATTGCATCTCTAATGATTCTCTAATGATTCCCTAATGAATCCCTAATCGGATTAGGGAATGATTAGGGAAAGACAAGTGGGTTATTAATAATTATAGGAAGGGGGTAACATTTGTGTAGCGGAGCTTTCCAAAGCTCCGTAAAAGTAGCACCAAAATAAAAGCCGAGTGATCTGGAGTTCATGCCACAAACGAGACTATCTCATTGACACGTATGCTATTGTGGCATGGACTTCAGCATCACGGCAAGGGGTAAACTATATTCGTGTTTATTGAACTTGACTGAAAAGATAATTTTCGCTACCGAGCATGAAAAGCGATGCTGAACATGACTGAAAAGATAATTTTCGCTACCGAGCATGAAAAGCGATGCTGAAGTCCAATTCGCACAGGGTTTTGTGGCTCAGTTTAAACTGCGTTTGCGAATTGAACTCCAAATCGTTTTCATGTAAAGATGCTCACCAAAGCATCAGTCTGCAAAGACTAATCCATCAAGAGCATCTTACGGGTACTTTTGTAATCTTTGGAACTGAGGCGATAGATATAGATACCGTGAGGCATCCTTTTTCCAGAGCGGTCTCTGCCATCCCAAGTGCGTCTGTATTCCCCTTTGGGATAAGTTCCAGAGGCAAGAGTCTTGATGAGCTGTCCTCTAGTATTGAATACGTCAAGCTGCACTTGGCTATCCTCTTTGATACTAAAAATGATCTGTGTGCTGTTTCTGAAGGGATTGGGATTGTTTTGCATGAGGCGATCGAAGAAGACCACATCTACATTTTCGTCTGTCCCTACTGTTTCGCCGGTGGTAAATCTGCGGATGGGCGAAAAGTATCCATAACCTGCTGGATTTTGTGCCCTTACGCGCCAGTAATATATGGTATTGGCATTGAGCATGGGGACTTGGAAACTGGTTCCAATAATGTTTTCATACTCTAACAAGCCATTGGCAAAGTAATTATCCAAGGCTATTTGGATGCTGTAGCTATGAGCATAATTGGCGGCACTCCACTGTAGAGTAAGGTTTCGCGGTTGATTTGTAGCGTTTTGAGTGGGGGCAACAAGAGAGACGGAGGCAGGTAAAACGCTAATTTCTCCAGTGGTAAATACTTGCGTGGGGCAAAACTCGCTATAGCCCACGTCGGAAATGGTTGCCACTCTCCAATAGTATGTGGTAAAGGGCTGAAGATATGGAACTTGGAAGCTATTTGTAGGGTGGCTGATTACATTGAATACATAGCTTTCAAATTCGCTATCTTCACTGAGCTGGAACTGATAGGAGTTTGCACCAAAGACGTTGTCCCAAGTGATAAGAGGATCGGTGGGAACAGCGGTCGCATTGTTTTCTGGATAAACTGGAAGCGGCGCATTGACTTGGGAAATGATATTGAAGGGGATAATACAGGTATCGGTATGACCACCGGTAAGCATCGTGATACGGATATTGGCTTGGTGGGTATCAACGATGGGGATGTTTGACCAGATAAAGCTACCGTCGTTGGGAGTTGAGGCTGCTATGGTAGTCCAATTTGTGCCATTATCAAAGGTGTATTCGATGGAAACATTACCAGTGGTGGTTTTTGCTTTCCACTTGATTTCTTTGTTTGAGCCGGAAAACCAGGTCTCGCCACCGATGGGTTGAGTAAGCTGAACGTTCGAGATTTTTACGCTAAAGGTGATGGTTTCACCGGCGACACTGATATCATACAAAAATAGTCCACCGGGCATATTGGTGCCGGTAAAGCCACTGGGGAGAGTCGTTTCGGTGATTTTGGTGCGTCCTACTTGGGCACTATAGTGGGCTTGGGAAAGTGAGCCATTGGTAGTAGTATTGGCTCCTCCGGGGCGATAGAGATAGAGCTCGTCCGGAGGTCCATCGGCATTTCCGCCTTGACGTGTATCGAGACGATAGACCAGCAATCCTGTTCCCGGAAGATTGTCATCATAAAATCCGCTGCCTCGGCGATATTCCAAGACATAGGATTCGACATTGCGCCAGGAAGGAATGCGATAGATATTATTTGTGGAGGAAGTGGCAACCGGTGAAAGGGTATAGGTTCCAGAAGTAGTGATCGTCGGAACGGTATCGACCCACTCACCATAGCGATGCTTCATCCAGACACTCATGTGTTGGGGTGGATTTGAATTTCCTGCCATCAAATCCCATTGACCAATGGGCGTAATGGTATTGTCTGAATATCGATAAAGATCGGGAGCACCCAAAGAGTGGAACATTTCATGTGCCAAAACGCTGGCACCGGAGGATGCTAAAAAGCTCTCTAGCTGGAGGTTAAAATCCCATACGCGGGCACCGTGGATAAAAGCGTTTGCATAATACATTACCCATCTGTGGGGCCACAAAAGTTCTGCCCAACCATCGGGCTGACCCTGGATATTAAAACATACGTTATCCACATAGCCGTCACCATCGCCATCCACAACCAAAGAGGTGGGGATCATTGATTCTACGTAGGCAACGGCATTGGCAAGCATGGTTTGTTCTCTAAGTGCACGCTCTTCATCATCGTTTACATCATAACCTATGGGGTTACTGAGGGATTGGGGGCGGTAATAATTACGCGGTTGTGGATCGATATAGCTTACTACCGTGTTACCTGAGGGTGGTGGATAGAAAAACGAATCGACGGTGAGCTGCTGATAGGAAGCCTCCCAGAAATAGTTCTTTTGCGAATTGGCAGTAGTTCCCGTAGCATTGAACATGTTTTCGTAGTAATCTATCCCTTGCATAAAAGGCGGGTCATCGGAAAAACGGATAAAGATAACGAGGTTATTGAACTGTCCGGTATGCGGACTGCGTCCATTGGAATAATCCCGCAGGGATTTTTGGCGTTCATACTTGGCAGCAATTTCGCTTTGGGAGAGGTTTAACCGGGGCTCCAAAGCAGTGGATTTGGGATTGGCAAGACCAACGCGTAGCGTACCGGCAACGATACTGTCCCCAGACCTTTGGGCATAGACATACCATTGGCTATTTTCCTCTCTTACAATCGTATAGCCATCCTTGTCATGTAGCCAGTTGTGAAATTCATCACCACTGGCAAAGATATCGATTGTGCTGCCATCCGGTTGCTGAAAGGAAACCGGCATATCATAAAGGAGCGCTCCAAAAAGCTGTCCGCTTAGGAGCAGACACATAAGTATTAAGAGATTTTTCATCTATTCCTCTTTCCTGCATTTGCAGGTACATTCATTATTGTCTATCATGGGTTCGATCAGCAGTTCCGTCTTGAAAAAGAAGCTCTGGGTACTGATCTTGAAACCACCAAACTTCTGCATCAGATGCGGATCAGCATAGATTTTCACGCCCTCACAATCGTAAGCATGATCGGCAAGGGCTGGAAAATCAAAAAAGAGCCTAAACTCTGCTCCCCTACAACTTTGTGAGGCAAGCAACAAGCGGGGCTTTCTCCCCTTTCCACTATAGAGCAAGGCTTTCTTTGCCAGAAACTTCCTCGCGGGATCGCTTAGTTCTATATGCATTTTTTGTTCCTTTTCATGAAGTCTGGACGAGTTTTTTAGGCATATCACGCATCCGCTTTGATCATAATACATATTCTATTCCAAAACGCTGACTAATGCTGGCTTTTTTTTGTGCTTGCCTATTTCTCCCCCCTCAGATTTGTTGCGATAATCCAAATTTATGAGCTTGGAGATGTGATATGCTAGTAGTAATACTTGGTTTGCAAGCCCTGGGGATCATTGTTTTGATCCTCGTCTGGCAGAAAGTGGGAAATTCAAAATCCTCCGTTTATGAGGATTTGACAAAAGAAATGCAACAGCTAAGGCTTTTAGTCGAGAGCGGAGACCGTAGCTTGAAAGACGATCTCCAACGTACGCGAAACGATCTTTTGACTATCAGCAATCAGAGTAGGGACGAACTCCGCGCACAGATAGCGGATTTTACAACGGATCAAAGTAAAGCTGGCGTAGTCCTCCGCGAAGAGATAATGCGCTATCTGGAAAGCATTTCCAATACTATATCGCAGAGGCTTTTGGAAAATCGGGACGAGCTACGTATGCAGATCAGTGATTTTACTGCGGAACAAGGCAAGGCTACAGCTATGCTCCGCGAAGAGATAATGCGCTATCTGGAAAGCATTTCCAATACCATATCGCAGAGGCTTTTGGAAAATCGGGATGAACAGCGGCTCTCACTTTCCCAGCTTGCCGATACTCAATCCAAAGAGGCACTTAGCGGCAGGGAAGAACTTATCAAGTCCTTTAGTAGTTTTAGCCAAAACCTATCCATGCGCATGCAAGAACAGCAAAAGGATCAGCTCAACCAATATGAAGCTTTAAAATCGGCAATTGAGGCAAAGCTAAACTTGATCCAAGACAATAATGAGAAAAAATTGGAACAGATGCGCCAAACTGTTGACGAAAAGCTACACGATACCCTCGAAAAGAGACTGGGTGAATCCTTTAAACAGGTAAGCGAAAGACTGGAACAAGTACACAAGGGCTTGGGCGAAATGCAAAATCTCGCCACTGGCGTTGGAGACCTCAAGAAGGTGCTCTCAAACGTAAAAACCCGAGGTGTAATGGGAGAAATTCAGCTCCAAAACCTTTTGGAACAGCTGCTTACGCCAGAGCAATACGAGATCAATTTTCGTCCCTATCCCAAACGAGATGAGATGGTCGAATTTGCCATCAAACTACCCGGCAAGGATGATGGGGAAGCCGTTTACATGGCAATCGATGCCAAATTTCCCGTGGAAGATTATCATCGCCTGTCCCAAGCCTATGAGGATGGCGACCTCCCGGCTATAGATCAGGCACAAAAGCAGCTCCTCAAACGCATCAAAGAATGTGCCAGAGATATCAAAGACAAGTATATAGCTCCGCCTCGTACTACGGATTTTGCCTTGCTCTTTCTTCCCTTTGAAGGATTGTATGCAGAGGTTTTGCGTCATGCCGGTACCTTTGAACAGCTTCAGCGTGATTATCATGTAATCGTAGTAGGTCCCACTACCTTGGCAGCCATTCTAAACAGCCTGCAACTGGGATTTAGAACCCTCGCTATCGAAAAGCGCTCCAGCGAAGTATGGAAAATCCTCTCTGCGATCAAGCTCGAATTTTCCAAATTTGGAGATGTCCTAACCGCCACGCAAAAGAAACTCCAGCAGGCAGGTGATGCCATCGAAAAGGCAAGTTTCCGAAGCAAGCAAATCCAAAAACGCTTGGGCAAGGTACAAGAAATGCCGCTGGAAGACAGCAAGGCAGTCCTGGAACTTGAGGAAAATGAAAGCTTCCTTGATACCGATGATGAGGGTCTTTGATGCCGCTCTCTGACATAAAAGAGCTTAGTTACGAGCAGAATCGTCTTTTTTTCTTGACTTTTTTACGAATGTGGATATTATATGTTTATGGTGCTAATACATTGTACGGTGTGCATCTACACTTTGATATAGATAGTTCTGCCGGATGCTGTACCGGCAGTAGTTTAAAAAACAAAACATGATACCTGGAGGTAAAATGAAGAAAGTGCTATTTATCGCATTGACCCTTGCACTCGTGTGCAGCGCTGTCTTTGCAGAAGTGATGAACCCAGGACCGCAAAAAAGGACACTGGAATCCCCCCAAGGAAAGATCAGAACGGCAAATCGTACTGTGCCGGATTACACTTTTACGGTTCCACCCACATCTTTGATGACATCTTTTTATGATTATATGATGGGTGGATACAATCACCTGCCTCTGAGAGTGATTCCTCAAAGTGCCGGTGGCGGATATTTTCTCACTTATATGGGTCAACGCCAAGCCACTTCTCAACGCCGTGCCTTTTTTGGCTATATCAATGCCAACGGTCAAGTGGTGAGTAACAACGAAATTACCAATATCGTCAATCGTGAAGGTTTCTCCTCCATGGCAATTGATCCGATCAGCGGAAAGCCGATTTATGCCTGGCATGCCAATGCCGATGCTGATGCAACTCTCGAAGTCCAATATACCTCAGATGCCTTCATCGATCAGATTGCTGGTCTGTTTAATGATGTCCGCGTAGTAATTGACAATCCTACCACTATCACAGCTCCAGATGGAACGGTAACCGCAGACAATGAATTTATCTGGCCCTCAGTAGTAATCGGGCCCTCACCTGTAGCTGGCATGAGAAGAGTGTATGTAGAATGCCCCAATGCCGTGAACCACAATGGCAGTCCCGTCGGCAATACCTATATCGCCTATGCAGACTTCAATGGCGACATGATCGAGCTCGGTACTCCCTTTGTTTGGAACTATACCTCCATCCCCGAATTGAACCAATGGGACGTAGATACCGCAACTTGGCGCAGAACTTTCAATACCATTACCGTTGACAATGCCGGAAACGTTTACTATGTCGGCACCCACTTCGGACAAGAAAACGAAGCTTCCATAGACGAACCGGATATGGACATCCACATCTGCAACAACTATGGCGAAGGTACCTGGAGACGTGTGTCTGCCTATAGCAGCCTACCTTCATGGAATCCCATGGATTACTTTACCGATGACAACAACGTCCCCTTTACCGATGAGCAGATGTATTGGGGAATCTCCAATTCCGGACACCTCAATGCCACCGTGGATGAAAACGGTAAAGTCCATGCCATTTCCCTGTGGGCTCTGCAAAACACAACCGGTACATATTGGCCCGCTTTCCAAACCGTCAAAGAATATGTCTTTGATCCCGTTACCGAAACCTTCGACATCAGAAACATCTATCCCCAGACAGAAAACCCCAGCGGTATCTATCAGCCTTGGGATTTGGAAGCTCCTTGGGGCGTAGTAGATGGTACTGACTCCGATGGCAATCCCTTGATGGAAACATTCTGGCCCTTCCCCTATTGGGATTCTACCGTATCCGACAATGCTATGATGTTCCACTACAATCACATGAAGATCAGCCAAGCAAACGAATTTGGTCAGATGGTAGCCGTATGGCAGGACTGCGCTCGTGCCAGAGCCTTTAACCAATTCCAAGACACGGACTATACCCCCTTTGCCAATACTCCAGAGATCATGATTGCCGTTTCCATGAATAATGGAAACACTTGGTCTGAACCAATAAGCCTGAACAATGTCGAAACCCCAGCCTTCACTGGGATCAAACCCATGTGGCCCTATCCTGCCGATAAGGTAATAAATGTTGGTACACAAAGCTACCCAATCTTTAGAATTGGTATCATGTTCTATGATGATTTTACTTGGGGATCATACTCAAATTCACCTGCAAACTTCCCTGTCAACGATGGTGGCAGAGTGATGTTTACAGAGATTGAGTTTACCATTACAAACAACACAGATCCCAATGTAGCTCCTGCAATCACAATGCTAAAGCAAAACTATCCCAATCCCTTCAATCCTGAAACCACCATTTCTTACAACATGCCAATGGCTGGTGCCGTCAACCTCAGCGTTTACAACCTCAAAGGTCAATTAGTACGCTCTTTGGTCAATGGCAATGTCGCTGCTGGCGATCACAGAATCGTATGGAATGGAACCGATAACAATGGTAATGGCGTTCCCAGCGGAATCTATTTCTACCGTTTGACAAATGCCAATGGTAGCGAAACCCGCAAAATGATGCTGATGAAATAATTAGCCAATACTACATAATAGCATATAGCGGATCTTCGGATCCGCTTTTTTCTTTAGTTGCCGCTAATGATGGCGGAGACGATGTTCTTTTCGTCAAAGTGTTTGAGGACGATATTTATAGCCGAGGTGATAGGCACGGCAATCACCATTCCCACTATTCCCCATACCCAACCCCAAAAGATGAGTGAAATAAGAACTACCAAGGGACTGAGATTGAGCCTTTCTCCCATCAGCTTGGGCTCCAAGATATTGGCGAAAAGCATTTGCGTAAACACCATCGATGCGCCGATACCAAACACTCTCCAGCAAAAGCCAAATTGAAGCAAGCCAATCAAGATCGGAAAAATCGACGCAATCACGGAACCGATATTAGGGATAAAATTGAGCGTAAAAAGCAGTATCCCGCCTACCAATACAAAATCCACTCCAAACATCAGCAAGAAAAGCATCCCCAACAGGGAAGTTCCCAAACTAATCAAGGTCTTATTGAAGAAATACCTTTGAATCTGTACTTGGATACTCTGCATTGTGGCATAGGACTTCTCTTTGTCCTTATCTTCCACTACGGTTTTAAGTCGTTTTTCCAGCTTTCCCATTTCCGAGACAAAAAAGAGCAGAAAGATCATCGTCAAAAAGAAATAAACGCTCACATCGATAAAGGTACCCATCGTTCCGGAAACCCATGTAGAAATCGGCAAATTGAACTGATTGAGGAGTTGCGAGGGGTCAAAAAGAGACTCTTCTCCCATCGCCAATGACAATCTTTCAGATACGCCTTGCACGATCTGATAGATATCTTCAGCAATCGTGATCATCTGTTGCTGATACTTGGGCAGTTCTTTGAGCGTCGTCTGCACAGCACCAAAAAGTACTGCACCTGCCAGGCTGAAAAAGAGCACCAAGATCACAAACATCAAGATCAGCGTAATCGCCGTGGGCACTTTTTTTCGCTTAAAGGTCTGGATGATCGGCGCAAAGAGAAAGCTGAGAAATATGGCAAAAATCAAGGGGATAAAGATCGCTTTGAGCGCTTTGAGCATGAGCACGATAATCGGTAGCGCTATAAGAGTGAGAAGCAACCGTGTGTACTTATTTTCAGACATGATTCACCTTCTTTGTTCGTAATAGGATTACAGAGCCGATAAGGGCAGGAATAAGATCGTGAAAAATAAAAAGCGTCAGCATTGCCGAAACAGCTATCTCGGCAGAAATCCCAATTGGCTCCAAGATGTGGATGGCAAAATACTCTCGTAAACCAAGACCGGATATAGTGATAGGAATGGCATTGGCAAAGTTTACCAAGGGGATCTTGGTAGCGGCATCCACAAAGGAAATCCGCCCCATGGCATTGATGATAATATAGATTTGCAATACCGTGGTAAAGACATAGGAAACTTGAAAGATAGCTATTTTGGGTGCAAAAGCTGCATAAAGAGCTTGGACTTTTTTGCTGCGCTGATGCCATCCCAAAGCAAAATACAAACCCAAGGGTACCAGCGATACCACGATGCCCAATGCCAATCGCAGCCAGGGCGAGAACATCTCAAAATACAAAGCCCCAGCCCACACCGCAAAGGTATAGGTCATCCAAGTCATAAAAAACTTTTCCGAGCTCACCGCCACAATTGATGCCAGCTTACTGGTATTATCCACAAAAAACATCTTACCATAGGTTGCCGTCCCGCCCGGAATCAAAAAGCGCAAGGGAATCCCAATCAGATATGAGGATAGCACTTGCGTACGCTTTTTTATATAGCCAGGATTCATCTGTAGCGAGTATTTCCAGTTTTTATATTGGGTAAAGTGCTTGTAAACTGTACTGATTATCATGAAGAAAAGCACCCAATAGGGCAAAGAAATGATCTTCGAAAACACCATGCGAATATCAAACCGACTAAAGATCAGATAGAGGATCAAGCCCGTAATTCCGAGCTTGAGGAAGTATGTCCCGATCTTAAACCAAATACTTTTCATAATTCTCCAGACAATTTACCCTCCTCTGTATTGTCAATAAAAAAAGCACACGAGGTACGTCACCAAACCATTCTTCCTTTCAAATTAAGAACAGAAATTGCATGTCATCCACGGTGGATTATTTTCGCCAAGACTATTTATACGATGAGGAAGATCATGATGCATGCAAAATCAGCCAAAGGCGCTGTCTGCCTAATACTTATATTGTTGTTTTTACTGGGAGCAAGCTCCCTTAGTGCCATTTCATCTGAGTACAAACCTTCGCAAAGGCGAGCTTTTTTACCACAGTCTGCCAGTTCATACGAAATCTCCAGAGCGGATTCTGTCACCGGTTTTGATGTCCAAAAGTATGAAATCTTTTTGCAGATCAATGATGTGAGCAGGTTTGTCTCCGGTAATGTGATCGCTCACGTATTGGCAGAGCAAAACCTCAGTTCGATCTCTTATGAGCTGCAAAACCTCACGGTGTCTCAAGTGACGGTAAATGGCATAACCAGCGCCTATACCCATCAAAACGGCACCATCAACATCCCTCTGAATGTGAGTGCGGGACAGACCTTCGTTACCAATATCTTCTATAGTGGCTATCCCCAGCTTTCACCAAATATCTATCAGATCGGGATGATCTTTTCCACCAATAGTGTCTTCACGATTTCCGATCCCGATGCTGGAAGGTATTGGTGGCCCTCCTATGATCACCCTTGGGACAAAGCCATTGTAGATTTGCATATCCGCATGAGGTCGGATTGGAAAGTGGCTGCCAATGGAATTCGCCAAGGCATTGTCCAGCATGGAGATGGAACATCTACAACCTCTTGGCTGGGATCAAATCCCATGACTACCTATCTGGTATGTATCACTGCCGGTCCCTACCTGGAAATAAACCAAAGCTGGGGAGACATTCCGATCCAAAGTTTTGTGCTGCAAAGCCAATATAACAATGCCCTCATCGATTTTGCTTCACTACCCTCCATCATGGATTATTATAGCCAGATCTTTGGCACCTACCCCTTTGAAAAGTATGGACAAGCAGTAGTCAGCATGTCCACCTATGGTGCTATGGAACACCAGACCATGACTACTTTGGGAAATTTTATCATCACTGGCAACAATACGCATGAACTCATTATCGCCCATGAACTAGCCCATCAATGGTATGGCAATTGCGTGTCATTTCTCACCTTTGCCGATGTCTGGCTTTCGGAAAGCTTTGCTACCTATGCCGAACACCTTTGGGTGGACAAAAGGGATGGCTGGAATGCCTCTACCCAATACGTGCAAAGTAGCTATCACCAATATTATATCAATTGGGAAAATGGAGCTGGCCCTCGAACCATCTACAACCCTCCTTTCAACAACTATTTCTCTCCCCCATCTTATGAAAAGGGTGCCGCGGTTTTGCACATGCTACGGCTCAAGATTGGTGATACTGCGTTTTTTCAGCTTCTGAGGGATTGGGTAAGCACCTATCACAATGGAAATGCTATTACTTCCGAATTTCGCAGCATGGCAGAACAGCTCAGCGGACAAAACTTGGAGCAGTTTTTCCAACAGTGGATTTTCTCTGCTGGAATACCCTCTTTGGAGTATAGTATCTTTAGCAAAGAGAATCCTCCCAGCTACAAAATCGTTGCAAAGACCACTTCACCCACCGCTACACAGTTTCACATCGATTTTCCGATCCGCATTACCAATGCCACTCTCTCCGATTCTTTGCTGCTCCTTGCCACTCCCAATGGTTATGTAAATACCTTTGCAAATCCTGCTCCGGGTAGTGAAAACAGCATCGCAATCGATCCCAATCACTGGGTTTTACTACGGGGCAAGACAGAAACGCGTCCCTCCCTTACAGAATGTTTGCCCACCCACAATGCCGTTCAACTCACTTGGCAGCCATTTCTCTCTGCAGCAGGCTATCATATCTATCGCAGAAACAACGATAGTAGCCCTTGGCAGCAGATAAATACCCAAGCAATCATTCAGACATACTATATTGATACCAATGTGATAGGTGGCAATAGCTATCAGTATGCAGTCCGAGCCATTGATGCTGAAGGATTTGTCTCTGTAATTTCCAATCTCATGAGTGCCACTCCCGTTAGCTTTCCTCCCGCCAATGCACGCATCCTTATCATCGACGAAACCCGCGATGGTACAGGTAGCGGGATCAGTCCAAACGATCAAATGGTAGATGATTTTTACACGCAAGTCACCGCAGGTTTTCTTTGCGACCATTGGGATTACAATAGCCAAGGCAGCCCCACTCTTGCCGATCTGGCTCCATATAGTATGGTAATTTGGCATGATGACGATTTTTCAAACAACCTCATCGCTGATGCTATGCAGACCCTCGGAGGTTACCTCTTGGGGGGAAGAACACTCCTCATCTGTGGGTGGAAGACCGTTTCCGTGATTCCATATTCTTGGCTAAACCGCTTTGCAGGCTCCGTAGAACTCTTCTATGATAACTCCGCTACTCTGATCTCCGCAAATCCAGTACAAAACAACCTGCCTATCCTTACACCGGATCCCAACAAACTCACTCCCACCTGGAATAATATGTTGCCTATGATTTATAGTTTCGGTAATGTCGCAAATCCTCTTTACACAGCAAATATGACTACTGATGCCATTGGTAATGGCAGACCAATAGCTTTCCAAACCAATATAGCCACAAATTCAGATCAAGGCGATGGTTCTTTATTTATCTATGGTTTCCCACTTTATTTTATGGATCAGAATGCCACCACCCAGATGATGAGCACGATTTTACAAAGCGTTCCCAATAGCGATGAATACCAGATACCCAATCCCCTACATTCCATTAAGCTATATCCCAATCCCTTTTCACATAACCTAAAAATCGATTTTACCAGCAAACCAAGTGGAGATCGAGAAGCGGCTATCTATAACGTGAAAGGACAGTTAGTAACAAAACTCAGCATAAACAAGCATGACCATATCTCTGTTTGGGATGGTAAAAACCACGCCGGAGCTGAGGTCGGCAAAGGGATATATCTTTTACGCTTTAAGGAAGGAAAAGAAACTCGAACCCACAAGGTGGTCAAGCTCTGATTTGTAGCTAGATACTATTGCTACAGTGATAATGAACTTTTGCTGGGATGCTTGCACGTAAACCAGCAGAAGTCCTAAGCACCTATCGTAAACGAGCATTAGTAACCTGTCAGTATAGGCACCAAGCCCACAAATGTAATTTGTCCTTTTCATCGTATCCCAAAAGACTCTTCTGAGCTATTGCATGAACCATCTTGTATCTTTCAGTAGCCATATTTGCATATCCTACAACAAATAACGATCTGCCACAAAGATTTTTCTTGACAGTTTTGAGTACTGATTTATACACGAACCAAGCCTACAGACCCTACATAGAATGCCCTCCGAGCAGTGGGGATACCGCCCGGTATTCCCCACTGTATTTTTTTTACCCAAAAATAAGGTTCAATCCAAGTTGTGTTCAATTTTCCCTGTGCTATACTTCACATATATTGTTGGTGAGCATTGGTACTAAGTCCTTTACCAATAGTAGTGTAGCAACGTGTTATCCAGAGCTGACAAGAGGCGAGCAGCAGTTGGCAAGCCATTTTTCAAATTTCTTTTTTCTTTGAATTCCAGATCACCCGGCTTATATTTACGGAGCTTTGGAAAGCTCCGCTACCTCCCTGTGATTTCATATCATCCACTTGTCTTTCCCTAATCATTCCCTAATCCGATTAGGGATTCATTAGGGAATCATTAGGGAATCATTAGAGATGCAAGGAAGAGAGAATGGATCAAAAATGGGGATTTTGATTAAACATGAGAGTAGAAGCATTGGGTGGGAGCGATTATTGAGGAAAACATGAGCCATGATTTAAACAAAGTCTTTGACAAGATAGCGCTCCGTTTAGCCTTGCCTCTATGAGCAAAAACAAGTCTAAAGCAATAGGAAGCAAGGCAATTTCCTATCGAAATGTGAAACTCGTGCCTTCTGCGCAACGCTATGCCATAGAGGAGCATCAATGCTCTTAAGGCTCTTTTTGGTGTTCCTCAAGATAGGTGCTTTTACCATTGGAGGTGCCTATGCGATGATACCATTGATTCGCAAAGAAGTGGTGCAAAAGCATAAGTGGCTCTCCGATGAGGACTTTTTGGATGGTTTGGCAGCAGCCCAATCCTGCCCTGGTCCAATAGCCATAAATATCAGTATTTATACGGGTTATCGGATTGGAAAGAGCAGGGGTTTGTTGGTCTCGGTCTTGGGAACGCTACTCCCCTCCTTGATCGTGATACTATTTATCGCAGCTTTTTTTGACAGGTTTTCTGGTTTGGAAGCGGTGCGCCGGATTTTTCATGCCCTCAAACCCGCGGTGGTAGCATTGATAGCGGTACCGGTGATCCAGATGTCTCAAAGTGGAGGAATCAGCAGATACACTTTTTGGTTGCCACTTTTGGCTTTGATTTTGATTGCTTGGCTGAGTATAAATCCGATCTATCTGATCTTACTAACGATCTGTGGGGCAGTGGTATATGCGCTCATCATGCAGCGCGGGCAAAAGAGAGGTAGATCATGATCCTCTATCTGCAAATGCTGTTTACTTTCTTTAAGATTGGGCTCTTTAGCTTTGGCGGTGGTTATGCGATATTGGCTATGATCCAACACGAAGTAGTGATCAATCGGGCTTGGCTCAGCAGTGCCGAATTTTTTGATATTGTAGCGATTTCACAGATGACACCGGGACCGATTGCCATCAATGCCGCTACCTTTATCGGCTATCACAAAGCTGGTCTTGTGGGTGGTGTTTTTTGTACTTTGGGAGTAATCTTGCCCTCTTTGATTGTGATGACTCTGATCACTGTATCTTATCTCAAACTAAAGGATAAGCCGTGGTTTAGGGCGATTTTCAAGTATCTGCGTCCGCTATCTATTGGTTTGATAGCCTCGGCAGGGATCATGGCGGGTCGTGATGCCATCGTCGATGTCTTTTCCGTGGGTGTGTTTGTTCTTGCCTTTGTCCTCAGTTGGCGCTTGAAAATAAATCCCTTTTATATGCTCTTGGGAGCAGGAGTTATAGGATATTTTTTTGGTTGATTACAGCGCTACAGAAATGGCTGAATACACAAAAGTAGAGCTACCCTTTGATGGGAAATACATCTATCAAATCGCTTCCGGACAAGCTGTTTCAGTGGCTGCCCAAGCTTTACAAAGCTATGTCATAGAGCGTTTTGGAACAGATGAAATGAGTGTCTTGGAAGTGGGAAGCGGTATTGGGATAGTGAGTATCATGCTGGCGTTACAAAGACCACAGTGGCAGATCAGCGGTATCGAGATACAAGCCAAACTTTGTGATATAGCCAGATACAATGCCCAGCTTTGTGATGTCGAAGTAGATTTTTTTTTGGTGGATTTAAGGAGCTTTGATAAGGGTAAATACAATCTGATCCTGTCCAATCCTCCCTGGCTAAAACTGGGAAGTGGGTTGCTGAGTCCAGATGCGGGAAAAAACATGAGCCGCTTTGAGATAACATGCACTACAGCAGATATATGCGAACTTATTAGACGCTCTTTAAGTGCTGCTGGAAGAGCGGTTTTACTGTATCCGGATTTCCGGGTGGCAGATATTATTTTGCATGCCCAAAAGTCTTCACTTGACATATTAGAGCGCTTTTCTGTTCCTGATTCCAAAGGCTATGTGATCTTGCAGCTAGCTCTAGCGAAGCATTGAGCAAGGTGCATCACGATTTGTTAGCTTTCGATAATTTAGTTCTGAATTTGCTACATAAGGATAGATGATGAAATTTAGATTTACTATGCTCTTGACCCTCGCATTGGGGATAGCAGCACTGTGGCTCACGGTACACTTGACGATCTCCAAGCGACTCGAAGAGGGCTTGGACAAGCTCTCCTCGTATCCCATCTATGTATATGCAGAAGATGAGCAAGGACTTGAAAAAGCAAGGCTTACGCTCAAAGACATTGGCAGTCTCAAGAGCCTCACGGTAGAAGAGGGCATGGAAGCGGCAGCCAAGACGGTCGAAGCTTACCAGCTCAATATAGATGGTGAGCAGCTTCAAAAGTACTATTTCCCGGATGTCTTAAGCGTTAATTTCCAGCCGGTTGAAGCCTCCATCCAAGATCGCGTCACTGCGCTCAACAGACTTGGTAAAGTCTTTCCCGCAAAAGATATAGAGGCGCATCGGGAACAGGTGTCAGAGATTTTGAAAGAACAACAGCAGATCGGGATTTATCGTCATTATATCGATGGAATTATGTTGATCTTTACCATTCTCATCATGCTTTTTGGACGGCTCAGTTTCGAGCTAAACTTGTTGCTCATCCAGAAGTATAATAGTGCCTCGGTGGTGGATAGAATCCGCTATTATGGCAGATTGCGAAATCAGACGATTATGCTTGCGGTACTACCACCGCTCTTTGGATTTGCCTTTTATCAATTGATCCACATCTTGGGCAAAACGGCAGTGAGTATCGGTTGGCATCACTTTGCCTTGCAGGTGCTTGGTTTTATCATTGCCGATTTGGGAGCGCTCTTTATCGTTAGAGCCAAGGCTGCACCCATCGTTAAAAACATCGAAATCAAGGTAGTAGTACCCAGCGGAGATGACGATGCATAAACAAGTGCCCAATACGCTGACGATGTTTCGGATGCTGATCGTACCCTTCTTTGCCTATGTGCTATTCAAACAACCATATAATAATAGCATTGCCATTGCCTTGGGGCTCTTTGTTCTGGGTTCATTCACAGACTATTTGGATGGTGCTATTGCACGTAAATACAATTTAACCAGTGACTTTGGCAAGATCATGGACCCTTTGGCGGATAAGCTTTTGGTGCTCACAGCCATAGCGGCACTCACCTGGATGGAGCCATACCGGCTTCCTCAAGCCATCTTTTACATCATTCTCATCCGGGAAGTGGGAATTACCCTGCTGCGAGAAGTTTTTAAGAAACGAAAGCTCATAATGCCTGCCGATAATCTTGGCAAGCTCAAAACCGTGTTGCAAATGACCGGTATAATCATCGCTTTGTGGTATTGGGGAATTTGTTGTAATGTACTTACAGTGCAAAGAACTGTGATTTTGTATTGGTTTTGGGCAGTGGCAGCGATCACTCTTTATAGTGGACTAAACTACTTCGTCCGTTTTATGAGGTCAAAGGAGCAACCATGAAAGTAGCCATTTTTGTCATCATTGCCTTTAGTCTCTTGCTGATGTCCTGTGGTAGATCCACTGCCAAGGATGAGAATTTCCGTGCTTATGAAGATATCATTGACAATGCCAAACCCATTGCCTTTGGCGAGGACAACGTAGTATATGTCTTTTACGATCAAAAAGGCAAGGCAGAATTTGGTGATGCCCTGCGTAGTATCATCGAAAGAGACATCAATTTGGTGTATAAGGAAAAATACTTTCACATGGAGGTTGGTGATATTGCCGATATTGCCAATCTCAGTAAATACAAGAATCTGATCTTTGTGGGCGATCTAAGCTCAAATGACAAAGTGTCTGCCTATATGAGACAAAGCTTGGCACCAGAATTTATCCAGCGCGTCCAAAATAGCTCCGGAGATATGTTTATCGCCAAAAACCATTGGGTGCGAGACCAGATAGTTCTCTATCTCTTGGGTAGCGATCATGAAAAGCTGATGCACATTACGCAAGTGCAACAGCATCAGATATTTGAGCTTTTACTCAAACGCTATACACAGCGTCTTGCCTATCAAGCATATCTCACCAAGGTTATTCCCGAAAGTTTCTTTGATGCCTATCCCTTTAGCCTCAAGATTCCGGAAAACTACCGGCTCTTTTCCAATGACAAAGTAGGCAATTTCCTCAGCTTCATCTATCGGGCACGGATGCAAAACCGTGAGATACCGGATAAGTATATCTCTGTCTATTATGAAGATATGGAACTTAATAAGGTGGATGAAGCATGGATGCTTGCCACCCGTAAAAGGATTGGCGAAAAGTATTTTGAAGGTGATGAATTTGATCCGCAAAGCCTGCGCCGAGAGAAATTTAGCTTTGCTGGTTTTGAAGGCTATCGCATCATCGGTGCTTGGAAAAACATGAAACACCACATTGGGGGGAGCTTTCAAGCTTTTGGTTTTTGGCATGAATCCAGTAACAAGGCATTTTTCATCGACAATAGCGTTTACTTTCCTGCCGGAGACAAGCTGCCTTCCATGCTCGAGATTTATATGATCTCCTCTACTCTCAAAGTGAAATAGGGCTTCATGAAAACTTGGCTGATGTCTCTATTGATCCTTCTTGCCTTGCTCTTTGGCTGTAGCCAAAACCGCAAGGAAGAGCCGGTGGCAAAGGAAATGGACTATCGAGCTGCCTATCTCTTTAGCATGGCTTCCGCAGCCTCATTGGGAGGAGACATTCCCAGTGCCGACATTCTTTTTAGAATGGCTTGGGAAAAGGATCCAAACAATCTGGAAATCAACAAAAAGATCCTCGAAATGGGTATTCAAAAAATCTCCATGGGGCTTAGCAGCACAGCCGATATCGAAGCTTTGGTGGATACATTACAAACGCGCACCAGCTTTGATGAGGATATGCTACACCTCTGTTTTTGGTTGTATTCAAATACCAATAATGTCCCCAAGCTTCGGCAGACAGTGAAGCTCTTGGCAGATAAGTATCCCTCTGCACGGAACTATCTGGTGCAGTATTTTCATGAGCAGTATTTCCATAACAACAAGGATATCAAGCTATTGGAAAAAGCCATAGCGATTGCCGGAGAAGACGTAGAAAGCCTGAACTATATTGCTCAAGCCTATATGGAGATCAATCCCCGCAAAGCCATTAGCGTGCTCAGGAAAGTACGTGAGCTAAAGCCTTCGGTGGAAGTCGATGCTATCATGTTGCGCATTTGGTTTCAGGATAATGACTTCGAATCTTCCAGAACGCTTTTTTCCAGCTACCGCTTTCCCGAAGAAACAAACTATATGACACAATACTTTGATCTTGCTTTGAGCTTGGGTTTGTATGATGAGATTGGTATCTGGAGTACCAAAATCCTGCCCTTCACTTCACATGAGCTTTATACCAGAGTATGCGTTTCTGCCTTTATTGCCAAAGATAACAAGCTCCTGGCTCAGCTTCAAAGCGAAAGCGCAAAGTATGCCTATCTGCCTTCTACAATCAGCGAAGTAAATGGTGCAATCCTTGCCGATTTCCTCTATGGCAACAAGGCTCTTATTGCTCCTCATGAACAAGATTTTTATAGCTGCCGGGATATCGAAAGCGTTGTTATGTTGTCTCTGCTGAGGTTTTCCAGTGCAAAGGAGATGGAGCTCACAGATGCCTTTGCCAATGATTTTGAACAGAGGCTCTTGACCTATCCGGATCAGGGCTTGGCTGCATATTTGAAGGCTTATCTTGGCATGTTGAAGGAAAAGGGAGCAGACGAAGAGTATGTAAAACTCAAGTATAATATCGTGCGAAACCTGATAGACCAGAAGCGTGGAAAGTCTGAAGACTATGATTTCCTCATTATTTTTTATCATCTGGAAAAGCAGGAAGAAGCCAAGCTGGAGGTTTTGGAGGCAGCAGTAAAGCAATTTTCCGATATGGCGGTGTATAAAAACGACCTTGGCTATACCTTGCTGCTCGCGGGAAAAGACTCGGTCAAAGCTTTTGAATTGATTTCCGCTGCTGTAGCACTGGAACCGGAAAATCCACACTATCTGGACAGCCTTGCCTGGTATTACTACCTGCAAGGGGATTATCAGCAAGCTCTCACACTCATGGAAATCCCCATGAAAATGGAAACCTTGCCCTCTGAAGTTGCGCTGCACTTGGGCATGATTTACTTGGCTCTCAAACAAAACCCGGAAGCGCAAAAATACCTCGAAATTGCCGCTGCTTCCGATGACGAATATGGCAATAAATCCAAAGCTCTTCTCTCTCCAAGCGATGTGAGTGAGGCTGCATCCCATCCGGAAACTAAGGAGTAATGATATGTCAAACAAAGACAAAGACAAACTGGGCTTTACCAAGCTCAACTACCTTCTCTTGCTATTTGCTACCATCCTCATTATTGTGGCATACTTCATCATGAGCCTCAGTGATATCACAGTGTCCCCGCTCTTGTTGAGCTTTGCCTATGTAGTACTTATCCCCTTTGCACTATTGTACAAACCAAAGGACAAACAGTAGTAGATGCCCCTACTCAGCGATGAAACCCTTGCCAAGCTAAAGAAGTTTCAGCTTGGGGCAAAGCAGATCGTGGAAGGCTTTTTGATAGGCTTGCATCAATCGCCATACCACGGCTTTAGCGTAGAGTTTTCGGATCATCGCCAATACAACCCCGGCGAATCCCTCAGAGATATCGATTGGAAGATCGTTGCCAAGACCGAACGCTACTATGTAAAGCGCTATGAGGAAGAGACGAATTTACGCTGCTACATAGTGTTAGACCATAGCAAATCCATGTTTTATCAATCCGGCAAAGAAACCAAGATCGAATATGCCACACAGTTGGCAGGGGCTTTGGCATGGCTGATGATCTCCCAAAAAGATGCTGCAGGACTCATCACTTTCAACGATAGAATTACCAACATGCTGCTTCCCAAAGCATTTCGATCCTATCTGGCACAGATCTTTGGCGTACTTATAGACCTTAAAGCAGAGGCACAGACAGACCTTCTGGAAAATCTGAACCGAGTTGCGCTGATGATTCGCAAAAGGAGCCTGATTATCGTAATCTCCGATCTTTATGACGATCCCCAAAAGATCCTCAATGGGCTCAAACACTTTCGTTCTCATCACCACGAAGTGCTTGTCTTTCATATCCAAGACCCGATGGAGGAACAATTTAGCTTTAGTCGTGAAAGCGTTTTCGTCGATGCCGAAACAGGAGAGAAAGTGCAGGTTAACCCTTGGCAGATTCGCTCTACCTATCTGCTAAACCATGCAGAGTTTGTCGCACAGCTCAAGACCGGCTGTCATCAGGCAAAAATCGAGTACATTCCCGTCAATACAGGAACGCCCTTTAACGATCTTTTGATCAAATATCTACTCAAGAGGAGCAAGGCTTGAGACTCATATCTTCAAACCTTTTGGAAAAACATCTGCGCCAGGCACTCATCCAAGCTGCCTATACTCTTGATCCGAGTGTCCACAATGCCCTTTGTGCAGCGCAGCAAGTGGAAACAAACTATGTGGCAAGGGACATGCTCAAGGCTCTGTGCGACAACGCTCTTATCGCCTCAAAAGAGCATATTCCGCTGTGTCAGGATACGGGCTCGGTGGTCTTTTTTGTGGAGATCGGAAAGCAAGTAAGCCTCGCTCCAGCCTCGCTCAAGGACTTGTTGACAGATACCGTTGCCAGCGTATGGAAAGAGGCATATCTCAGAGCATCGATCTGTTCCGACCCTCTTTTTGACCGGCAAAATACTCTCGACAACACTCCCGTGATCATTCATAGCGAAGAAGTTCCCGGAGACCGTTTGATCATAAATTTTGCACTCAAAGGCGGTGGCGCAGAAAACATGAGCGTACTCAAGATGCTCTCTCCCTCTGCCACTGCGGATGATATTGTCGAGGTGGTGGTAAATTCTGTCATAAGAGCCGGTGGTAATCCCTGCCCTCCTCTCATCTTGGGTCTGGGCATAGGAGGAAACTTTGAAACCTCCGCAATCATGGCAAAGAAAGCTCTTTTTCTGCCCTGGGACTACCGCTATCCGGATGAACGCTATGAGGCATTGGCAAAACGTATTACAGCAGAGGTCAATGCCAGCGGAGTGGGTGTGCAAGGCATGGGAGGCATTACTACCGTCCTCCAAACCCGCATCATATCAGCTCCCTGCCATATCGCCTCTTTACCGCTTGCCATCAATTTCCAGTGTCATGCTCACCGGCATGGCAGAGTAGAGATCTAGGCAATGATCAGAACCCATTACCTTTCCCTACCGCTTAGCGAAGATGATATTGCCATGCTCAAACCCGGAGATAAAGTACTCTTGAGCGGTACCATCTACACCGCCCGAGACAAAGCGCACCAAAGACTTGTGCAGCTTTTGGAAACTGGGCAAAACCTTCCTTTTGATCTCGCAACAAGCGGGATTTGTTATTGTGGACCTACTCCCGTTCCGCCCGGAAAAGTCTGTGGTGCCATTGGTCCCACCACCAGCCAAAGAATGGACAAATATACTCCCAAGCTCATCGAAGCCGGATTGAAAGTGATGATCGGCAAGGGAGAACGTGATAGCGAAGTTTCCCACTTTATCCAAGCTCATCATGCCCTATACTTAGTAAGCATCGGTGGAGCGGCAGCACTGCTTTCTCTACAGGTAAAGAGCTGTGAAGTATTCTGTTGGGAAGAGCTGGGAACGGAGGCAATATACAAATTGGATTTGGATTCTTTTCCCACCTACGTCAAGGTAGTCTAATGTCTGTCCTAGCTTGGCTCTTTAACAGCCCTCACTTTAGTTTTTGGGCAACCTTGTTGCTGCTGATCTTAAATATCTTGGATGCGCATTCCACGTGGCTGGTGATTCGTCCCTTTTATTTTCATCGGGAACGTAATCCCATTGCCAGGTATGTGTTTCGCAAAATGGGCATCCCTAGCGGTATCATTGTCTTCAAAGCTGTGCTCATGAGTATCCTCATCTTATGCATCAGTTATTATGCCGCTTGGGATGCCTTTACAATCAATATCGTTTTGGTGGTGGCGAATATCGTCTTTGGCTGGGTAGTGATTCACAACTACCGCGTTTTCCTAAAGTATCGCCGTTAGCTTATTCTATTACTTCAAGGGCTGCTATGTAGTCCGGTTCCATGACAATGTCGGCAACCAGTTCCACATGCTTGATGATCCCTTTTTCATCGATTACAATTACCGCTCTTGCCAAAAGCCCCGCCAGCGGTCCATCTATGATACTCAATCCATAGCTTTCACCAAACTGACGATCACGCATTTCCGAGAGGGTGATTACGTTTTCCAAGCCCTCTGCGCCACAAAATCTTCCCAAGGCAAAGGGAAGGTCTCTGGAGATACAGAGTACCACAGCATTTTCGAGCTTGGCTGCTTCGCTATTAAACCTTCGTACACTGGCAGCACAGACCGGTGTATCGATACTGGGAAAGATGTTGAGAACGATTTTTTTACCGGCGAAATCGGCAAGTTTTTGATCCTGAAGGTTTGCTCCTGTGAGACAAAAATCCGGTGCTGCAATACCTGGCAGCGGTAGGTTTGCATTGGTATTGATAGGGTTTCCTTTGAGTTTGAGCTGAGCCATTAAATTCTCCTTTGGTGTCTTGTTTTAGCTTCTTCGGATATAATACTTAAAAAGTAGGCAATGGCAAATGCAAGAATCCTGCTTTCTGGTCTTACGGGACTATTTCCATAGAATATTGATAATAACCTCGCTTTTCTCTTGACAAGAAATCTATTCCTCAATGAGCTTGCTCAGGGAGACAAATATGATCGAAATTATTACTGAGAAGTGCGTTGGATGCGGTCTCTGTGTCAAAGCCTGCGCCTATGATGCACTTGCTGTCCAAGCCAAATTAGCAGAAATAAATATGGATAAATGTACCCTCTGCGGTGCCTGTGTCAAAGCCTGTCCCTTCGACGCCATTTTGATACGCAGGACGGCAGTTCAACAACTGAACAAAGCCGATTACAAAGGCGTTTGGGTCTTTGCCGAGCAGCGTGATGGAGTCTTGGCTCCGGTCGTTTTGGAGCTTTTGGGCAAGGGCAAAGAACTGTCTGAGCAGATGGAAACAGAGTTGTATGCCATCCTCTTGGGTAATGAAGTGGAGCATCTATGTGCAGATTTGATAGCCCATGGGGCAGATCAAGTAATCTATATTGATGATCCGGCATTAAAGCATTTTCGTGATGAACGCTTTGCCAAAGCTTTTTCTATCGTGGCTGAGAAATACCAGCCTTCAGTTATCCTTGCTGGAGCCACAGTGATTGGCAGGTCTTTCATTCCCCGCGTTGCCATTCAGCTAAAAACCGGTTTGACAGCAGATTGTACAGGGCTCGAATATGATCCCGAAACAGATAATCTCTTGCAGACCCGTCCTGCCTTTGGTGGAAACATCATGGCTACGATCATTACACCCAATCACAGACCTCAAATGGCTACCGTGCGGCACAAGGTAATGAATCCGCTCATGCGCGATAACAGCAGAAGTGGTATTGTCATCAATGAGCAAGTGAGTTTTGACTTTGATAGTGAAGAGACGACTTGGCTGAGTTTTGAAAAAGAAAAGACCACCTTGGTCAATATCAGCGAGGCAAATTTGATCGTTTCCGGAGGACGTGGCTTGAAGGATGCCAAAAACTTTGCCATGATCGAAGAGCTGGCAGAGGCTTTGGATGGGGCGGTGGGTGCTTCCAGAGCGGCTGTTGATGCTGAATGGATTCCATACTCACACCAAGTGGGGCAGACGGGTAAGACCGTCAAACCCAACATCTACATCTCAGTTGGAATCTCCGGTGCGATTCAACACCTTGCCGGTATGTCTTCTTCAGATTATACTATCGCTATCAACAAGGATCCCGATGCTCCCATCTTCAAAATTGCGGATTTGGGTGTGGTCGGTGATCTCTTTGAAATACTACCCAAACTTATAAAAAGGATAAAAGAAATCAGAGCATGATTATCAAACCTTCGGTCAGTGTACTTTCATCTGATCGGATTGAACAAGGGGTTGAACTCGACCTCAAGGTAAAGACCCTTGCCGGAGCTGCTGCTTTTATTAGCTTGCCAGCCGTCTATGCCTACACTCCGTTGATCAATTCGCACGATCATTTGATTGGAAATTGGGTTCCCCGCGCTGGGGACAAGCGACCCTATCCAAATTCTCATATTTGGGTGGAAGATATGAAAAACTCATTTGCCTTTCTAGAGCGCAATATGTTCTGGGTAAATGACGGTAGCTTTGAATTGACAGACCCCTCTGCTTCATTAATTGCCAAATTGGGAGCATACAAGAATCTCTTTTCCGGATGTGGCATCGTCCAAGACCATGCCCCTCTGCAAAAAGCAGAATATTATCAGCAATTTCCCATCTTTGTCCCTTCCTCATTCAGACAATGCCATTCCATTACGCTAAAGAACTGGTGGGGCGGAGCTAGTCCAGAAGAAGAGATGAAGATCACCAAGGGCAAGATACCCTTTATTATCCACTTGGGTGAGGGAACGGACGAGCTTACCAAGGGCGAATTTGCTGCCCTAAAAAAGTCTTCGCTTTTGGCAGATAACACTATGCTGATCCATGGCATAGCATTAGAAGAAGAAGATTTGATCGCCATCGCCCAGGCAAAGGCATCCGTGTGTTGGTGTCCCAGCAGCAATGTATTTTTGATAGGGAAGACGCTGAAGACCGATCTTGCCCTCGCTCATGGCGTAAACGTTGTCTTGGGAACGGATTCCACTATGTCCGGAGGCATCAATCTCATCGATGAATTTCTCGCTGCAAAAAAGGCATTCCCCACTCTGGAGACCAAGTCCCTCTACAAAATGGTTACTGAAAATGCTACCAAAGCTCTGATGCTCGATCCAGACTATGCCTTCCTCAATCCCGAAAACACCAAAAACCTGCTCTTGATCGATAAAATCGATCCCGATCCCTTTGAAAACCTGCTCCAGATCGAAGCGGAGAACATCAATCTGCTTGTTTTGGACGGTATCCCCAGATTTGGCGATACCCAATGGTTGGAGCATTTTGATCTTGATATGGATGATTATACCGAGTTTCGCACCGGCAAGCGCGAAAAATTTGTTCTAGGAGACCCACAGGAGTTAAATGACCAAATAGATGCCAAACTTGGCTATCACAAAGACTTTCCCTATTTACCCTTCTAAATGAATAACAAAGAGATTTTACTCAATGTCTGTGAGGTTTTTTATAGCCTTCAAGGGGAATCCAGCTATGCCGGATACCCATGTATCTTTGTACGTCTGGCTGAATGCAATCTAAACTGCAGCTATTGCGATACCAAGTATAGCCATGCCTCCGGTAAGCTATGGAAGATCTCTGATATCATCT